>ERZ1740070.1513-NODE-1513-length-14476-cov-15.854240_pt1 | contig 14476 bp, 15 predicted proteins | sample MGYA00581734_ERZ1740070 | MGnify/ENA primary metagenome ERZ1740070 (study PRJEB43018, sample SAMN04849744) | marine metagenome | isolation source: floating plastic debris | place: Pacific Ocean | collected 2008-09-01 | study: EMG produced TPA metagenomics...
ACAGCCTGAACAGGTCTCTTCCAAGAAAATAATGTTTCTCAGCAAAGCCTATTTATGAGCAACACCATTTGACTTCTTTACCCTTGGTTGATGTCGTGATCGACAACATTGTTCTACTCTTCAAAATCCCCCTTACCGGTCCTTGGTCTGTGTCGTCACAGACCAAGGAGGCCGTTGTTGGTGTTGTCACCAACAACCTTTCTTATCATTCAAAATACTCCATGTAATGTTTTAGGAAATTGAATCTGGTTTTACCCTCTTCATAGAAAGAAGCTGAAGAATATGGATATGCTACAAAATCTTCCGCTAAATCCCATTTCCCACTTACAGGATTAGCATGAATATAATCAAGTTTTTGCTCAATTATCTCTCTGCTAAATAAATCAATAGATAATGCATTTCGTTTCCAAAATTGGTATTTCCTGTCTTTAAGATTTACTTCAAATTTCTTCAGAAGAGGTGACTTCCCGTCTTGAAGTCGGAACTTGAATTGCTGACCGGTAAACTTGAGAAAGTCTCGTTGGACATCAGCTCGTTCATAATCCTCATTCATTTTCCAGATGACATGAATGTGATTAGGCATAATGACAAAGGCATAAACTTCACATTTGTTCTTTGAAGTCCAATAATCAAGTGAGTCAATAATAATGTCCTTGTAGGAATCATTTTGAAGTATCGGTATCCAATTTAGAATCGAGGCAGTAAAGAATTGAACATGATAGAATGGCATGACCTAAGTTAATAGCTTGTTGGTGACAACACCGACAAGGGCTGAGAGTTAATAACTGCAACTGCCGCATCCTCAGCCTTGTCACCATCAAAAGTCAGCTAAAAGATATGTTGGATTGACCAAATGTATCCTTTGGAAACTTGATCGGAATGGTTCTAGTCACGTTAATGCCCAGCTAGATAAAGTTTCTTCTAAACCCATAACATCAACTGATCCTTGGTCTGTGTCGTCACAGACCAAGGAGTTTAAACAAACTTTTCTTACTCACTCCAAGGTGGCACCACTTCATTCGCACGCGCATAAGCGATCAGCTGTCCCATATGCTCGCTGACGTGTGAAAGGGCTACCAGCATTACTCCACGCTTGTTCATGGGCATGCCTCCGGGAAACTCCACCGCGTCCAATAGCTGATCGTCTGGTACGGCCCTGGCCGAAGCCATCAAAAACTCATAGGACTTGGCAAGTGCGGCTTTGATATTTTCTTTTCCTGTAACGGATTTCTCATAGGTCATCAAGTCGATTTCTGCGGGTAGTTCAGCACCCATTTTCATGGATAACCAGTAATTGGCAGAAGCCACATGCATAACAGCTTCACCGGCAGTTCTTACCTTATCTGAAGGTTTGTAGCTATATTTATCTTCGGGGATAGCTTCGGCCAGTTGGCTAACACGTTCGGCATAAAAACCTACTAACCCCATAATCTGATCTTGTGCTTTCTGCCCTTCCTGGGCCAATAAGGCAGCTGGAAATAGTAGCAATAACGTCAATAACTTTTTCATGTGTGTTGGTTTTGGTTTAAGATTGAATTTACCGGTTTTCAAATAAAATAGCTACTTGGAGGTGACGGAAGATGTAATGTTTAGATATACAACGAAATTTAGATGTTCGCTAAAAGTAATAACTTTACTGGTAGTCAATTTTTTGCGCTTATGAAAAAGACGTTAGCACTGTTTGCCATCATGATTTTTGCCGGCTGGACTTATGGGCAAGATGATCCTGAGGCAGCCCTATATCAAAAGGCAAACGAAAAGCTGCAAGCCGGCAACTACAAGTCGGCGATACTTGATTACTCTCAACTTATAAATTCTAAATTTTCCAATAAGGAAGTATTCTTAAAACGAGGCATTGCCAACTACAAAACCAAGGCGTATGCAGCTGCGATAGACGACTTTGATGCTGCCGAAAAAGGGAAAGTGACGTCACCTGAAGTGACCGGTTATAGAGGTATCTCCTATTATGAGTTAAGGGAGTATGACAAAGCGGATAAAGACCTTTCAAAAGCCATCGGTAGTGGTTTTAACCAGCCGGAAGGATTTTATTACCTGGGGAATACCAAGTTTAGAAGTGAGGATTTTTCATCAGCTATTCAGAACTATGACAAAGCCGTTTCTGCTGGTCTTAATGACGCGGGGCTATTCAATAATCGAGGTAAGGCTAAGCAGAATGGGAATAACTTAGCTGGAGCTATCGCGGATTATGATCGTGCATTACAAATTGACCCAAACCACAAGAAAGCATTAGAGAATCGTGCTGATGCTAATTACACATCAGAAAACTGGCAAAAAGCTATAGCAGATTTTAGCGCACTCGTGGCAACGGGCAAGGTAACAGCCGAGGTTTTTGAGAAGAAAGGTATTTCACTGTATAAATCGGGTCAGATTGATGCCGGTTTAAGTGATATGGAAAGCGCCGTCAAACGCGGTAGCAGTAATCCTGAGCTTAAAGTTTATATAGGTAACGCCTATTTTGATAAAAAGAACTTTAACAAGGCCAAACTATCTTATGAACAAGCGCAGCGCTCAGGAGTTACTGATCCACAGGCGTACATTAATCTGGGGAAGATCTATTTTGAGGATAAGCAATACGGCGCTGTAGATAGAATTTTATCAGAAGCGCTCAGCAAAGGCAATAACCAGGCGGAGATTTACCTTAATAGAGGGCTAGCCAGATATGAATTGAAAAAGTATGACGAAGCGCTCCCTGATCTGGATCGGGCAATTAGTGAAGGAGCTACCAGCTATGACGCTTATGCCTACCTGGGCAATCTTCAGTTTCAGAAAGAAGAGTACTATCTCGCCATAGCCAATTACGATAAGGCTTTGGCGATTCAAAGTGATGACCATGTCATTTTTAATAACCGCGGTAAGGCACAGTTTAACTTAGACCAGTATGATAAAGCCATAGCTGATTATACCAAAGCGCTTGAATTAAAGACAGATTATAGCAAAGCCTTAGATAATCGTACTCAGGCTTATTTCAAAGAAAATAACTGGGAAGGCCTGAAAAACGATCTTGAAAAACTAAAAGGCAAAGCGCCATTGGAAGGAGAGCAATATGCCCAATTAGGCACTGCCTATTATCAGCTAAAAGACTATCCACAATCGGCAGTTACTTTAAAATCGGCTATCCAGCGTGGCGCAGACAGTGCACCGCTCGTGGAAATGCTTGGGGTCTCATTTTATCAAACCAAAGATTACAAAGAGGCCTATTCCTACCTGGAAAAAGCGAAGGCTGCAGGCTCCTCCGTCTCTAATATAGACCTGATGCTAGGGGCCTCAGCTTACAATACTAAAAATTACGGCGCCGCAACTCAGTATTTGGGCCAGGCAGCTGGAAGCGGCGCCGGCGGTGGAGATTTTTATTTTATGCTGGGAACATCAAAGTACAATTCCGGTGATCAGTCAGGTGCTATTAGCGATCTTGAAAAAGCAGTCAGCGCCGGTGTTTCTGACTATGGTACATTCAAGATACTAGGAGATGTATACTATAAAAACCAGGAATACACTAAAGCGATTGAGGTTTATAATAAGGCTGCGGCGCTTAAATCAGATGATCATGTTTTATTCAATAACAGGGGTAAGGCCAAGGCGCTCTCGGGAAATACCTCAGGAGCGTTGTCAGATTACAACAAAGCACTTCAAATTAAGCCGGATTATGGTCGGGCTCTTTTAAACCGTGGTGAAGCCAGTTATAAAGCCGGTGATTTCAACACGGCAGTTCAAGATTTGGAGCAGGCCAAAGAAGCATCGGGCATGACCAAACCTATCGTGAAGATGCTCGCCCTGTCGTACTACCAATTAGGCAAGAAAGATCAGGCCAAAACGTATTTGGATCGTGCTATAAAAGATGGGAGCTCTTCAGGAGACATTCATTATTACCGTGGATTAATAAGTTTTGAAGACAAGGATTATAGAGGCACAGTGAAGGCATTGGAGAATGCAAAAAAATATGGCGCCGAAGCATCAAACATCTCTGAAATGCTTGGAGCATCCTATTTTGAACTGGGCGACTATCAAAAAACACTGGACAATTTATCCGTAACAGCAGGATCGGCTGATGCATTGGCCAGGATCGGTGTATCGCATTATGAGCTTAAGTCCTATGATGAGGCTGTGAAGTTTCTAAATCAGGCAGTAGCTAAAGGAGCATCTGATACACGTGTGCTATATAATCTGGGTAATGCACAATTCAGACAAAAGAACTATTCAGGAGCCATTGCATCGTACAATAAAGCCATAGTCGCTGGGGCCGGCGATGAGGTCATTTATAATAACAGGGGGAAAGCTAAATTACTGGGCAAAGACCTTGACGGCGCACTTTCAGATTTTAACGAGGCGCTACAAATTAAACCTGATTATGCGGTGGCTCTCAGAAATCGTGGTTCGGTAAACTACGAGTTGGGCAATTACGAAACGGTCATCACGGATTTGAATGATGCTGTTGCTGATGGCAACGGATCCAAGGAGGAATACCTGTATCTGGGGGTGTCAAAGTTTAAAACCGGTGACCAGTCCGGCGCCTTGAAAGACTTGGAAAAGGCACGCACTCTGGGAGCCGGAGGAGGCTTACTGTATTACGGATTAGGGAATAGTCAGTATGCCTCCGGTGATTTTGAGAATGCTGCGACTAGTCTCGAAAAAGTGCTCGATACCGAATATGCTGATGGTGAAACGTATAAGAATTTAGGTAATGCCCGATACAAACTTGAGAATTACGGTGGCGCTTTGGATGCGCTGAAACAAGCCGTATCTGTAGGAGTAGATGATGCAGAAACCTATCATAACTTGAGTCACGCCTATTATGAAGCTAAGGATTTCGAAGAGGCTATTTCTATGGCCAACAAAGCGATTGCAAAAGATGGTGGTTATGCCTCAGCCTATTATCATCGTGGCAATGCCAAGTTTAGAGTAAAGAACTACGCAAGCGCCATTTCAGACTATGATCAGGCTGTTGGTAATGGATATAATACCGCATTAGTTTATAATAATCGCGGTAAAGCCAAGCAGTTGTTAGAGAAATATGATGAAGCTATCGGTGATTTTGATGAGGCTATCAAAATTGATAATACCTATGCCAAAGCCTATCAGAATCGCGGTGAGACCTACTATAAAAAAGAGGATTTTGAGGGCGCTGTAGAGAGTCTGGCCCAGTTCAGAAAAATAACAGATGAGGAGAATCCGGAAATAATCTATTATCTGGGAGAAGCTTATTATGGCTTAGAAGATTATGTACGGGCGTTATCGTACTACGATAGGGCTATTGAGTTAGGGAATAAAAGCCCTGAACTCCTCGAGCATCGTGCAAAGGCGCTTATTGAGAATGAGGACTATGGCGCGGCCATAAAAGACATTGAACAGCTGATACGCTCGGGAACAAAGTCGTCCTCATTGTATATGAGTAGAGCGGTTGCATATACGTACATTGGAAACAACCGGGCGGCAATGGCGGATCTTGATAAAGCCATTGAGATAGACGGCACTAACCCAAATGCCTATTATAACAGGGCTTACATCAAAGAAGTGGCTGAAGATTTCGAAGGGGCGATGAGCGATTATAACCGTGTTGTACAATTGAGGCCGGATGATGATAGGGCCTATTATGACCTGGCAAATACAAAAATGGCGGTAGGAGATTTTGGTGGAGGACTAGGTCCAATTAACAAGGCCATAGAGCTCAAACCGGATAATCCATCGTATTATAAAATGAAAGGCAATATTCAGTATCGAATGAATCAACCCGGAGGAGCGTGTAAGAGCTGGCAAAAGGCATTGGAATTGGGGGATAAGAAAAGTCAGTATAACCTCGATCAGTACTGTAAATAGTTCTACTTCACTGAAAATCTTACATCACAGGTTTCTTGTATAGGTATCATGGTATGAATAGGCAAATTGATTGTCTATGAGAAGTTGGCTAGTTGTGCTGTTGTGCGGAGGCACCTTTTATGTGCATGCGCAAGGTTTTCAAACAAAGATCATTAGCGTTATTAATGGCGATACCTACGAATTCTTGGATGAAGACAAGGAGGTTGTGAAGGTGATGTTAAGCGAAGTGGATGCTCCTGAACCCGGGCAGGAATTCAGTGATGAAGCCTCAGCATTTTCTAAAAAAATACTTCTCAAGAAAAAAGTGACAATAGAATTCAAAGGCAAGGATTTCTTTGGAAACAAGCTGGCAATTATCACATTGAAAGATGGAAGTAAGATCCATGACCAGTTACTTGAAAACGGGTTGGCTATGGTTCGGGAAAGAAAAAAGGATCCTGAACTCCTAAAGATCCAGGAACTCGCTAAATCATCAAAAACAGGTCTTTGGTCAATCGAAGAGCCCGTAACTCCCTGGGTATATCGCAGGCAACAAACTATGCTTCAGGCGAAGTCACGATAAACCCCTCATCATTGCGAGCGCAGTGATAACGAAGCGCGGCAATCCCCAATTTAGTACACGTAAGTTTTATCAAAACCAGATCATTTTCAATGAAATGTCTCACTAGCTTCATATTTTATTTTCAATAAATTTTGAAAATAAAGAAAATTAAATATCTTTGGCACATGAATTATGATGAAGGAAAACATAAATTCATTCAAGCCTGGGGAACATTAGGTTCCAGTTGGGGAATAAATAAAGTAATGGCCCAGATACATGCTTTACTCCTGATATCTCCCAAATCGTTGACCACAGATGATATCATGGACGAGCTAAAGATCTCCAGGGGCAACGCGAACATGAACATACGTGCGTTGATGGATTGGGGTATAGTGGAGAAGGAATTAATAGTTGGAGAACGAAAGGACCACTATCGTGCGGGTAAGGACATCTGGGAGTTGGCGCGTCAAGTTTCCAGAGAAAGGAGAAAACGAGAAATAGAGCCTATTCTGAAAGTATTGGGAGAAGTTCAGTCTGTTTCTGGTAAATCAGATGAAGTGAAAGAATTTAAAACCGTGACATCAGACCTCAAGGATTTTTCAGGCAAGATTGATGGTGCACTGGATAAGTTCACGCGCTCTGATAAAAATTGGTTTTTTAAAATGCTCTTAAAACTCTAGTCTTTTTATTTGAGTTATATTTTCAATAATTTCTGAAAAAAATGAATAATTAATTTAAACTTAAAATCATGAACTACGTCATTTTAACCTATGCCCTTTACCTACCCATCACCATTTTACTTACCGTTTGGGTGGCACGAACATTATTTAAGAACGGTCGGGTTTTTCTAATTGAGATCTTTAGTAATGATGAGATTTTGGCTGATAGTGTAAACAAACTTCTGTTAGTAGGCTTCTACCTTATTAATATTGGTTATGCGGTTTACACACTTCGCATTCTGGACGAGATCCATACCGTACAATTTGTCATTGAAAAACTAAGCCTTAAGATTGGTGCTATTATTCTGATCCTGGGAGGTATGCACTTCTTCAATCTCTTTGTATTCTTCAACCTGCGTAAGAAAGCTCAAAATCAATAATCATGGCTAAGATCAATTTCTATATTCAGAGCCTATTGATTGTAGCAGCACTCATTTTAGGCATAGCCTGTTTGATCAATGAAAGACTTGCGATCAATTTTTTACTATTTCAATTATTCGTTGGTTTTGTTCAGTATGTCGGGGCATGGATCTGCGTGGCAGCCAGAAAGAGATTCAAATTGCTGGATATCTATTTACTTGTAGCTACTGCTGTTCTTGGTCTTATTTGGATAGGGGCTGAATCTAATGCGTCACGACCTGTGATCGTATTTTTAGTTTTTATAGTTCCCTGGATACTGGCCCTCTACTATTGGTTCTTTTCTTACAAACTCTTCAAAGGCCGACATGGATAAGATAGTTATAGCAGGGGGTAGTGGGTTTCTAGGCAGGTGTTTAGTCGATTACTATAAAGGTAGAAAGGAACTGGTGATACTTTCGAGAAAGGAAACTAAAATTTCCGGAGCAAGAGTCGTAGTCTGGGATGGGAGATGTCAGGGTGAATGGGCTAGTGAGTTCGAAGGTGCTAAAGTAGTGATCAATCTTAGTGGTAAGTCCGTTGATTGCAGGTATACTGAACGGAATAGAGCTTTGATCTATTCCTCCAGAATAGATTCCACTCAGGCAATTGGTAAAGCTATCCATAACTGTCAGAAACCACCTCAAGTTTGGATTAATTCCTCATCCGCTACCATCTATCGACATTCACTGTACAAACCTATGGACGAAGAATTCGACGAGTTGGGAAGCGGATTCTCTGTTGATGTTTGTCAAAAATGGGAGGAGGTCTTCAATTCATTTGAGCTTCCCAATACGCGCAAAATAATTGCCAGAATTGCTATTGTCCTCGGACGTAACGGTGGAGCGCTCCAACCACTTCAAAGATTAGCCAAATTCGGTCTGGGCGGCCATCAAGGACCAGGAAATCAAATGGTCAGTTGGCTTCATCAAGATGACTTTACCGCTATGATGGATTATCTTATTAATAATTCGCATTCAGGTATCTTTAATTTGGCGGCGCCGAATCCGGTCACAAACAGAGTATTTATGAAAGCGGTTAGACAGGCTGCGGGTATTAAAATTGGTATACCCTCACCTTCATGGTTACTTGAGATTGGGGCAAGGATTATTCAAACGGAGACGGAGTTAATCTTAAAGAGCAGATATGTTGTTCCCAGAAAACTTGAAGAGCTTGGATATAACTTTAGCTTTTCAGCAATTGATATTGCGCTAAACGATCTTCTCTCAACTCAAGATCCCAACAGATATGAGCTTTCTTAAAGCAGAATGGAGAAAACTAGCAATTGCTAACTACGCTATCGATCCAAAATCATTGGTTAAGTATCTACCACCTAAAACGGAGTTAGACTTTTGGAATGGAACCTGTTACGTAAGCCTTGTTGGATTTATGTTTCTGAACACCAAATTGCGCGGATTGCCTATTCCTTTTCATCGCAACTTTGAAGAAGTCAATTTGAGGTTCTATGTTAGGTATAACGACAATGGTGAATGGAAAAGAGGTGTTGTCTTCATCAAGGAGATTGTTCCAAGACCCGCTCTAACCCTTGTTGCTAACTTCATTTATAACGAGCATTATCAAACCATGAAAATGGATCATTTGTGGTCGGAAAGTGAAAGCGATAGGATCGTAAAGTACAGTTGGTTTTTGAATGAAGTGGAAAACTCATTTGCAGTAAGGTCTTCTCTGACACCTTCTAAAATTGAAGTAGGATCTGAAGCAGAATTCATTACGGAGCACTACTGGGGCTATACTAAGGCAAATCAAAATTCATCATTCGAATATGAGGTTGCACATCCGCGATGGGATTGTTACGATGTGTTGGACAAACAAATTAATGTTGACTTTGAATTGATCTATGGAGACGATTTTTCAGAACTTTCTAATCAAGAACCATTATCTGTTATGCTGGCGGAAGGCTCGGAAATTTCAGTTGAAAATAAGAGAAAAATCTAGTCTAATTCACCTGGGCCCTTATTAACAGAACTTAATTCCTGTTGAACCACATCACAATAATTCCCTACTTTTAAAGTTCTACATTAAAAGTGCTATGCGATATTTTATTTTGATTTTTCTCTGCCTTTGTTGCATGATAGGGTTTGGTCAGAAAAAGAAAAAGACCAAGAGCATAGAAGGCAGGAGTAACTCCTTTGAGCCCTATGCTCCGGCAGAGGAAAAGGCCGAGAAGCGGACGATCAAAAAGGCCAAGAAGAGATCTTTTAATGCCGCTTACAATAAAAACCTAAATCAAAAGGTGGACGACTTTGAAGCCAGAATGAAGGCCAATGCCAAGGAAGACCGGAAACTCGTACGTAAAATGAGAAAACCACAATACTCAGACCCTTCTTATTTCGGGCATAAGCGTAAGCCCAAAAAACGCCCCGTAGGGAAGAGGAAGCTCTGTAAAGAGTGTAATATCGTACACTAATCTGATCAATTGGATTGATCAAAACCGATTGATACGCTACCTTAAGGGTATGCAAAATATCAATCGGTTCATTGAACATACCAACTTAAAGCCCACTTTAACGGGAAGGGATGTTGATCAGTTAATTAGAGAAGCAAAGCAACATCAACTATTAGGTATTTGTGTTCCTCCATTTTGGGTAAAACGGGCCAAACGGGAAATTGGTGATGCAGAAACCCAGCTCGTGACAGTTATTGGCTTCCCTCTTGGTTACAACATGACTGAAACCAAAATTGAGGAAATGAAACTGGCTATTCGTGACGGTGCCGATGAGCTAGACCTTGTGATCAATTCCTCGGCATTTAAGGAGGGCATGAACTGGCCTAAGATTGAGATCGCAAAATGCAGTAAGCTGGCGCATGACGAATATAAAATACTCAAGGTAATCATAGAGACGGCTTATCTGAATGACGATAAGATAAAGGGTCTTTGTAGAATATGTGCAGACGCGGGGGTAGATTATGTTAAAACTTCCACTGGGTTTGCCCCAGAAGGAGCTAAGGTAGAGCATATTCAACTTATGCGTTCTGAGCTTCCTTCTAATGTCGGCATAAAAGCTTCCGGAGGTATCAAAACGTTTGATCAGGCAGTTGCATTAATTAATGCTGGAGCCGATAGAATAGGAACTTCGACCGGTATTGACATCGCTAACGGTTCTAAATGAAGCATTATAATATCACAGTAAGCGGTAAAGTACAGGGGGTGTTCTATCGTGCCAGTACCAAAACCAAGGCTGTAGAGTTAGGGTTGAAGGGATTTGTGAAAAATCAATCTGATGGCTCCGTTTATATTGAAGCAGAGGGGAATGAAGAGGATTTGGAGGTGTTGCTAAACTGGTGCAACCAGGGACCACCGAATGCAATCGTTAATGAGGTTAAGTTTGAAGAAACTGAAATGATAGGTTTTAGGAAGTTTGAGGTTAAGTATTTCTGAGAACAGTCGTCTGACCACTTCAAGTGGTCAGACGACTTAATAAGCCATAAGACAAAATAAATCCTTTGGAACACTACACCACACTCGCTGAATATTGCCAAGCTATAAACATCACACCGCCCAAGTGGAACGACTTTGACATTCGCAGTTTTGAGGATAACATGAAAACTGTGAAACATCAGATGCCACTGTTCAAGCATGAGTTTTATGCTATTGCTTTGAAACTAGATGGATCTGGGCATGCTACCACGGGGAATTATTCTACGAAAGATTTAAAGGCAACCGTATTTTTTAACTCGCCTTATCAAATTATTCATTGGGACATCGCTCCTGATTGGGAAGGCTATTACATCATTTTTTCGGAAGATTTCTATAGAGAGTTGAGTGAGAAACGACTTGCTGAGATGTTCCCTTTTTTGCTGGTGGATAACACTATACCCTTGGAACTTAAAGATGACCAAGCCGGTACTTTTCTGAGTACATTTAATGAGATGATGTTTGAGTTCGATTTGAATCAAAGCAGCAGCAAGGCAGTCATCCGTCATTACACCCACGTCCTTTTACATCGAGTATCCAGGCTCTTCGAGAATTCAATCAAAGATCAAAAGTTGACTCAACAGCATAGGGATAATGACTTGGAACTTGTCAGCCGTTTCAAAACTTTAATCGAGATCAGCTTTTATCCTGATCAGTCGTTTGATGCGGGAGAACCACATCAAGTGCAATTCTATGCGGATAAATTGAATGTACATCCTAATCACCTAAACGCCATTGTCAAACGTATTACGGACACACCTGCATCGGCTCATATACATAAGCATGTTCTGGCCCTTGCCAAATCAAAACTTCAGAATACCACTAAATCGGTAAAGGAAATAGCCTTCGAATTATATTATGGTTACCCAAACCATTTTGCGAATTTCTTCAAGAAACAGACGGGAAATACGCCCATAGATTTCCGTAAAAGCCTCTACTGATCCTATTTGGGAGGATTGCTTTGAAATCCGTACTCTACTCTTTGAATTGCGTAGCCCCTACTCATTCATGCCTTCCGAGATTTGAACCATGTTCAATGAAAACGAAATATCATGAAAACAATATTCATAACATCGGTACTGGCTTTGGGGCTTCTGGCCTGCGCTGAGAGATCAAAACAAAACAACACAGAAATGGAAGTTACTACAGAAACAATAGCTGAGCGTTCTGCTACAGCAAAGACTGAGATAATTAGTCTTATGGAAACTTTATTTAATGAAACAGATAATCGCAATTGGGAGTCTGTCAAACTGACTATGGCGGACTCTGTCTATGTTGACTATACCGCTCTTGGAGGGGATGCAGGTTCCAAGACACCTGATGAAATTGTATCAGGCTGGCAAGCATTGCTACTAGGTTTTGATCGTACCGTTCATCAACCACATAACTTCTCGGTTTGGGTGGCTGGGGAGCGTGCTTCGGCAACTTTAGATGCTATTGCTACACATTACATTCATGGCGCAAAGGATGGCAGTCAATGGACGGTGTTTGTAGGGTACGATACTGAATATGTCAAAGAAAATGAAGAATGGAAACTGGCTCGCATTGATCTGAGCCTCTATGATCAAAGTGGAAATACAGAGCTGCCTTTACAAGCTATCGAGATCGTAAAGTATGATGGAATAAGTGCTTTATCCAATGATACGGAGGCCTCGGAGGTTGTTGATCGCTTTTTTAAGGCGCTTGAAGACAGAAATTTAGAAAATGTTCTGGCTACAATGAGCGAAAGTGTGATTCAACATATGCCTTTTGCACCATCAAACTTCCCCAAGCAGTTGACTGGTATCGATGAGATGAGAAAGCAATATACGGGGGTAATGGATTATCAGCAATCATATGATCGAGAGTACTTCGCCACAGCAGATCCGGGAACAGTGTTAGTGAAGTATTCAGGAACAATCACAACTGGTGAAGGTAAGCCCTACAACAACTCATATGTTGGCGTCTTCACAGTTGAAAATGAAAAGATCGTTGATTTTACAGAATTTTTCAATCCAAACATCCTGCTTAATGGATGGCCGGGCTTGCAACCTGAGACTTATTCCGTACATGCCGCGGGTGCCAGAACAGATTCCGGAGTTACCATGGAAGATGTCGTCTTTATTAGTAACGGGATCAACCTTGAGGGGCACCTTTTCCTTCCCATTGATTTTGACAAAGACGCTCAATATCCGGCTGTGATTGTGACCGGAAGCTGGACCAGTGTTAAGGAACAAATGCCCGATGAGTACGCCAGTTTAATAGCTCAAGAGGGCTTTATGGCGCTTACCTTTGATTTTACCGGTTTCGGAACGAGTGAAGGCCAACCCGTCAGGTTGAGGACTACAACCTTAAAATAGAGGACATACGAGCAGCAGTAGATTTTCTCAGCGCGCACCCAGCCGTAAACACAAATCAGCTTTCGGGGTTAGGCGTTTGCGCCAGTTCAGGTTACATGGCTCACGCCACGGCTCAGGATGAAAGGATCAGGAACTTAGTATTAGTAGCTCCCTGGCTACACAATGCAGAAATAGCAAAGTCCATTTATGATTTTCGCCCCGGAGGAACGGATGGACTCCTTGAGTCGGCAAGAAAAGCGAAAAAAGAATATGCTGAAACTGGGAAAATGAAGTATGTGCTGGCTGCCAGCGAGTTGGATCTGCTCAGCGCCATGTATGTACCAAAGAACATTTTTGACTACTATCTAAACCCGGCAAAAGCAGCAGGAGCTGTATATGATAATCGCTTTGCCGTAAGCAGCTGGGAGCCGTGGTTAACTTTCGATGGAATATCTGTGGCCAGTACAATCAAACAGCCTGTTTACATTGTTCATAGTGAAAGCGGAGCTGTACCTCAAGGGGCAAGGCAATTCTATGCATTGCTAGAAGGAGAAAAAGAAATTGCATGGTTAAATGAGTTTAATCAACAGCAACTTTACTTCGAAGAGGCAGCTTTAAATGCAGCAATAGGAAATGTGGTTGATTATTTGAAGGAATAAGTAAAATACTGGCGTCCGAGAAAAAAGGTGCGAAAGAGTTATTTGATCATTATGTAGATGCAGGCGGTAACTTCGTGGACACTGTCGATCTCTACACGAATGGAACAAGCGAAACGTGGCTCGGAGAATTTGTTAAAGACCGAGCGTTGCGGGATAAGATCGTTATTGCTACCAAATTCAGTTACAACGGAGAGCCTGGAAATCCAAATGCAGGTGGAAACGGGCGAAAACACATTCTTAATGCGGTAGACGGCTCTTTGAAAAGGATGAATACAGATTACATTGACTTGTATTTCCTGCACACCTGGGATACATTGACCCGACCTGAGGAGGTGATGCGTACGTTGGATGATCTGGTCCAACAAGGTAAAATAAGACACATAGGTCTGTCAGACGTGCTAGCATGGTACGCCTCCAGGTCTCAAACCATAGCAGAGTGGAGGGGATATGAGCCCATTTCTGCCTTGCAGATGGAATACTCTTTAACGGAACGAAACATCGAGAATGAATACATTTACCTTGGACAACAGACAGGCATGGGAGAAATGGTATGGAGTCCACTAGCCAGCGAGTTG
>ERZ1740070.1515-NODE-1515-length-14457-cov-4.409526_pt1 | contig 14457 bp, 10 predicted proteins | sample MGYA00581734_ERZ1740070 | MGnify/ENA primary metagenome ERZ1740070 (study PRJEB43018, sample SAMN04849744) | marine metagenome | isolation source: floating plastic debris | place: Pacific Ocean | collected 2008-09-01 | study: EMG produced TPA metagenomics...
CACCCATGACGCTAGCGCGACCCTCGCGTACTCCGGCTCGCGAGTCTCTGAACTCGCCGAACTCCGCCACGATTTTGTATTGCTGGACCGGGGTCGATTCGGCATGATCCGCGTTGTTCGCGGAGGATCCGGCGAGACCACCAAGACCAAGCGAGAGCGCGTCATCCCAATCTTCAGCCGGATCCGCCCGATTTTTGATCGCCTGCCCCGGGATGACGAGCGGGTGTTACCGACGCTTCGGGACCGGACGCTGCTCTCGCGGATCAAGCAGCTCTGCCGAGAGCTCGGCTACGGCACCCACTACAAGACGCACTCGCTGCGACACCACTTCATCAGCTGGTGCTGCAACGAGGGCTTACCCGTCCAGCAGTGTTTGCAATTCGCTGGGCACGCCTCCTGGTCCATGGTGCGTCGCTACTACACGTTGAGTGACGATCAAGCGGACCGAGCGATGCAGAGCATGCAGATCCGGGTCCAGGCCGACGAGAAGCAGCGGTGATTCCGGGATCAGGGATTCTGCAACGAGTGGTGGCAACCCGCTCTTCAGCTCAACCCTTGGTTGTGCTACCCGGTTACAGATGACCAAGCTGAGCGACTGGATCCATGAGCGATCCATCACGCCCGGGCAGCTCCGCAGGATGCTCGGCGTGCGAACCCGATCCACCATCTCCCGCTGGCTCACCGGCCAGCGCGTCCCGAACGGAGCCATGCTCGCCAAGATCGAGCGGCTCACGGAGGGGGCGGTCACCAAGGTGGACTTCCTCGATCCTGCGCCGCCTCAATGCGCACGGGTCGTCCAGCGGCCGGACGGCTCCACCCGTTGGGTGTTTCCGTGGTCCGGCGAAGACGAGGAAACGACCAACTACTCGAGCCGACTGAGCCGTCCGCTCCTCCGTGCCATCGAAGTGCTCGACGGCCGGGCCTGGTACTCGCCGCGCGGGGTCTTCCTCCTTGACGGCAGGCTCAGCGATCCACGGCGGGTGGTCGCCGCGGCCAACGACGTGCTCCGAGCGCGACACCAAGCCACCATCAAGTACCCGTTTGTGGAGCCGATCGATGAGTAGAAAACCGAGCCGAGATACAACCAAACCAAGCACGCGCGCGGAGTCCGCGCCACACACGCCGACAAATCAGCGCGTGCCGGACCACCGGTCGTTGACATCAGATCCCTGTTCTGCGCGTCATGGACCGCAGAAAGGAGGTTGCCATGACAATGCCCATGATCGACTCAAAGGCACTGCTCGCCAAGTACGACCGCGAAGCGATCGACGATCGGGTGCTGGGTCGTCGGCTGGCACGGATCAGGGAGGACGCGATGCTCGGCCGCGCCGAGCTGGCCTCGATGACGCTGATCCCAGAGGACGAGCTGGCGGACTACGAGACCGGCTCGATCCCCCTGGGTCTCACCCGGATGCGGCAGATCGCCGCGGCGCTGGACACCGATCCAGTGACGCTGCTGTGCTGGCTGGTCTTCCCCGTGTCCTGAACACGAGCCAGGTGGCCGATTGGCTCCAGGTCCATACCAACACCGTGGACGCCGAACGAAAGGCCGGCAGGCTGGGTTTCTTCCCGATCGGGCGGTGCATCCGGTTCACGCCCGAGCACGTCCGCGACTACATCATCAACCAGCAACAAGGAGGACAGGGATGTTCTACGAATCTGTCTGGGAGTATGGCGAGTACAAACTCGTCAAACGACCGGATACGCCGAACTACCACATCTATTGGAAACCCAGAAAGGGGTCCAAGCCCCGCCGCCAAAGCACAGGCACGAGCGATCTTGAGCAAGCCAAGCAGAAGCTGATCGCGTTCGCGTCGCCCAAGATGCGCCCGACCGTCCTGCCCGAAGACGAGATCGACCTTTTGGAGGTCCTGCTGCACCATGTGACGCCCATCATCAAACGGGCCAAACCGAGGAACTGTGCAGAGATCTACACCCTCAAGCACTGGATGGATTTCATGGACGAGATGGACATCCGATCGGTGGCCGACTTCACCTTGGGGATGCAAGACGAGTATGTCCAGTGGCGCTTCGATCGGCTCCACGCCGGCGGGCACGCGGGGTCTCCTTCGACCGTCGGCCGCGAGATGCGAGTGATGCGTGGGGCGATCACCAGCGCCTGGAAACGCGGCCTGCTCGCGACGCCAAAGTATGTCAAGGCCCTCGCGGACGCCCCGCCCCGGCCTCGGTTCTTGTTCGCTGATGAGGCCAACCGGCTGCTCCGGGCCTGCGAGCCCACGCCGCACCTGCACTTGTTCGCGATGATCGCGCTCCACACTCTGCAGCGTCCGGCGGCAATCTTCGGACTCATGACCGACCAGATCGGATTCAGACAGGGCCTGATCGAGTTCCTACCCGAGGGTGAGCGGGTCAGCAACAAGCGCAAGCCGGCGATTCCGATCAGCCCAGCTCTCAGGCCGCTGCTGGAAGAAGCGGTTGCCGAGTCACACAGCGGCTTTGTGATCGAGCACGAAGGGCGCCCCGTGAATTCGGTCCGCAACGCCTTCGCCAAGGCTTGCAAGCGGGCGGGTCTCGATGGTGTTACGCCGTATACGCTCCGGCACACGGGGGCGACCCTGCTCTTGGCCTCGGGGGTGCCGATCTGGGAGGTGTCGGGGATGCTGGGGCATAGCGTCCAGCGGACGACGGAGCTGTATGGCAAGCATCATCCGGCGTTTCTGAAGGAAGCGCTCGCGGGCGTAGATCGGCTCTTTACGGGTCGGATCGACGCCGCATGAGATATGTCAGGGGCATCTCGGTGCGTTGGTCTGGAGTGATGTCTTGCGCCAAACCGCGCCAAACGGTCGGAATCGAGCTACCCGGGGCGCGGATCGGCTCACGGTCGATTTTCCTTGCGCCGGCTGGCGTCGCGAGGTATCAAGAGGGCGATCCGGGCCGCTGTAGCTCAGTGGTAGAGCGCTCCATTGGTAAGGGGCGTCCGGCGAGTCGAGACGTTGATTCCTGCGATGTCCAGACGAACTGAGCAGAATGCAGCCCCCTGTGATCCCGCCCACTCTGCGCCAAACTGCGCCAGACCAATCGTGAGACCCTCCGCCGAGGCATCTCTGATGTGGGGCGATCAGGAGACGAAGAAACGAGGGTGCACCGAGTTGCGATCGTGCCGATGGGCCGGGCAGCTCCTCAGGTCGCCGCTCGGCAGCACGACATCAGCTCAGGCTCGGCCCGGAGTCCCAATCTTGCGTGAGTGACAGGTACCATCATGACTCATACAGCAATCGACACCGGATCGCTTCGTCTCACCAACCCTGCGAGCATTTGATGGACCTTGCCGAGACCGTGCGTCACCGAATCTCCGAGACCGGCAGCAACCTCCGCACGGTGCTTGGGATCTACATGACTTGGTATACCTTCTATTGGGTGCTCAACGGTACCGTGCTCGCTTGGCACTTCAGCCGGAACCAACCCACGTCCATGAGTGGCGTTGTCGGATGGTTCTTTGTGATCATGGCTGCGCCCTCGGCACTCTCGAGCTTCTTGGTCGCAGCGCACGGTGTTTCTGCAGCCAACCGACTGACGCGGCTCTCCCGCGTCCTCGCCGAGCTTCTGCCTCCCGCGCAGAAGGAGTATCGAGAAGTGCTTCTGGAGAAGCTCTTCTCGCGTCGCCTGATCCTGTGGGGCCTCAGCGTGAACGGCATTGCGACAGCAGCGCTGCCGCTGATCTGGCTCCACGCGATGGGCGTCCTGCCCTAAGCGGACACCCTCCGGGGACGTGTCAGGTGTCTTGCTGCTTCGTCAGGTGTCTTTGCGCGGCCTCCGCCCGAGATACCGGGCCGTCGCATCAAGCGGATCAACGCCGCAGGCCAAGCACCATCGGCAGAACTCTGCCATGTCCAGCCGCCGGTTGCCGGTCTCGCTGTTGTGCACCCACGATTGTGGTCGGTCCAGCAGATCACCGAGAGCTCGCTGGCTGAGGCCCGCGTCATCCCGCATCTCGCGCAGCAAACGTTTGAGACGTTCATAGCGGCGGTCGTGCTGTGCCCCGGTCGGCATCTGGGAAGCATGGGGTGATTCCGCATTGACACAGTATGCGTATCAAGCGATACTCGATCCTGATTGCCGAGAGACGGCGAGAAAGGAGCAATACCCAAATCAGTGCAGAACGCCTCAACACGGAACTTCGGGTTATTGATCGCCTACGTCGTCCCCGGCTTTGTCGCCTTGGTCGGGCTCGGTTTCGTGTCCGAAGACGTCCAGGGCTGGTTGCTCGGCGTAACGCCTGAAGGGCCCACGCTCGGCGGATTCCTGTACGTCACGGTCGCCTCGGTCACGGGCGGCATGGTCTCCAACGCCGTCCGCTGGGCACTCATCGACACCGCCCATCACCTGCCGGGGCTTGCCCGGCCCGAGTGGAGCGATGCGGCTCTGCACGAGCGTGTCACCGCGTACGAGTGGCTCGTCGAGAACCACTACCGCCACTACCAGTTCTACGGCAACACCGTCTGTGCGCTGATCTTTGCTCACGCCTGCTGGCGTGCGGGGCTTGCGGGGACCGGAAACGGTCTCGGCTGGACTGACGGGGCCACCGTGGCCCTGTTGTTGGTGCTGATCGCTGGGTCACGGAGCACGCTTGCACGCTACTACCGGCGGTCGGCGTCCTTGCTCAGCGAGATCCGGAAGGGAACACACGACATGGCAAACGGAGGTCACCCCAAGCCGCCGAAGGCGGAGACCAAGGGCACGCAGCAGGGCGGCAAGCCCGCAGCCGAGAAGCCCTCGACGAAGTGAGAACAGCAGCCGAGCCGCGGGCGAGAGCGCGGGGCATCGGCCTTCGAGACTGATCCGGCTGTCTCAAGCTTTTCGCGAGCGAGGCGAGTGTTGTTCTCTGGAGCTCTCTCGCTGCTTTGGCATTTACGCATCCGGATCCACGGGCTCGCCCTGCTGGATCTGAGCAAGCATGCGAGCCATCGGGTGCACCATGTCGCGATCGCCCCAGTACTTGACGTGGCTGAGCGGGGTGAGGCCGGTCTTGCTCAGGTGGTCGCGCGTGACCCGAACGCGGTACCTGTGCTCGGGCTTCCCGCCCCTCGGGCTTGGGATCTTCTGGAGCGGGAAGCCGAGGACGTCGTCGTCATCGAAGAAGTTGTGCCACTGGAATCCCGGTGACGGCTCGCGGAACGCCTTGATGGACTCGTAGCCGGAAACGAACAACGGGATGTTGCAGCCGAAGGTCACGAGCAGATCCAGAGCCTCGAAGGACTCGAACGTGTTCGCCGGCGGGCGGTCTTTCCAGATGCCGCCGTACGCCGGCTGCCCGCCGCGTGGCCTGCGGTCACCCCCGGTCGCGTCCCAGATCAGATCGGAGATCACCTGGCAGCCGAGCGAGTGGACCGCGATCACGAGCCGGGCGGTCTCGGGCTCGCGGAGGCTGCTTCGGAGTTCGTTGAGCTGATCTCGGAGCCGCTCATGGATCATCTGGTGCGGCGTGGGTCCGCTGCTGACACGGTTGGTGTAGGCGGTGGCGTCTGAGAACAAGTGGAAGATGATCGAGCGCACCCGCTGCCACTGCAGCCCGTCGGCGACCTTGTCCCACAGCTTGTCCTGCTCGCCCTGGAGGATGTCGGAATAGAAGCCGGGCTGGAATCGGATTTGGCTGCGTTTGACCTCGGGGTGCGCACGACGGATGCGCTCGGTGAGCCGATCGACCAGCGTGGCGTAGCCGCCTTCTTTCTTGAACTCCCGGAGCGATCGGGCGTCGGAGACGCCGTGCATGATCAGGACGCCGACTTCTGGCATGGCGAAGCTTCCTCGCATGTTCGTGCTTGTGCTCTCGTCACAGCGTATCGCAGCGGGCTTCCAGATCTGTGACGAAAGCCACAAGACACACATCTGTGTCTGCCGGCAACTTCTCGTTCGAGCGGCGGCAACGTGACGGGTCAAGCCGACGGAAACGGCACCGCGGAGACGTGACATGGAGTCGCGTGGCGAACCAGTCGCTGTCTTGGCTCTACCGTCTGCGCGCCGAGTCCGGCTTTGGCTATCGACTGCCGGTCGTTGAACGCGTGCTCACTGCGCGATCGCCGTCTCAAGCTCCATCTTCATCTGCGCCGCATACGACGAGACGAGCACCGAGGCCATGCTGACATCCGGGTGCGTGTCGGCTTGGGCGATGACTGCCGCCGCCTGAGCATCGACGTCGGGATTGGTGCGGACCTGTGCGAGAGCTCTGCTGAAGCTGACCCACTCCGCGGGCGTCTTGGCCATCACCCGGTACTTGACGGGGATGGGGAGCCTGGCGTTGCCGGCGACCCGGCCGAGCATCGTTCGCTGAGCGGTACTCAACTCCACCTGCGCAAAGGACGCGACCTCCGACTCGGCGAGGTCGAGCGTGGCCTGTGCCGCGGCGACCGATTGGTTCGCCGAGATCAACTCACTCTGCTGCTGTGCCGTCGCGGTGCCGCTGCGAACAACACGCTGCAGGATCGCCGCTTGAACACGGCTGGACATCAGGGACTGCTTCCCCTGCGAGATCGTCGCCCAGCGGTCGCTGATCGCGGCGACCGCCCGCTGATACACCACGCGACCCTCGGCGACGCTGATCCCGGCGGCACACAAGTGCTCGGGCGTATACCCCATCTCTACGAGCTCTACCCGAAGCTCTGTTTCGGTTGGATCATCGGCAAACGTGTGCGCAGGCGCATCGCTAATGAAGAACATCATGCCGACGGCACACGTAAGCAGTCCACCGATTCGACCAAGACGTTCCATCGCGACCTCCATGGCGTGTTCAATACTCATCCGCGACTCGTAAGCCTAACGGCTTCTTGCGTCGCCCCAAATCACCAGAACACGGGAGGATGCCGCTATTGCGACGAACCTTGAGATGTGCATGCGCTCGAGTGGCACACCGCTTGAGGTGGCATGCCTCGTCGATCTTGCCCGTTCAGCATGTTCTTCGTTGATCCGGCCTTCGCCTGTTGGTTAGCTGGCAGTGCCCTGATCGCATCAGCCGCCGTGGTTACGAGGAGGCAACTCATGCCCAACCATGTCCCGTTCGGTCGCGTGTTCTCCTCACTCCTGATCCTCGGAGCGCTCTCGGCCGGGACGGCTGTCGGCCAGACGCCGACGGCGCAGCCGATCCTGCAGATCGATGACGACACGGTGGACCAGTACCGCGCGGCCGCCACGCCGGTGCAGGACAGCCTGCCGCTGATCGCGCAGCGCGGCGTCGGGCTCGACGGCTCGCTCCGCAGCGGGGCACCGTTCGGCTGGGTGGTCAATGGCAACCCGTTCGCACACGAGTGGAACGACTACGCCCGCTACCGCGGTAACATCATGCTGCACACGGGCCGGTACTCACCGACCGAGATCGATCTGGCTCTGCCGGCGCCGGGGTTCAGCTGGACGGTGGGCCGGACCTACACGCATGACGACAGCGGGACGCCCGCCGATGGCTACCAGGGCGCGAACTGGCAGCAGTTCAGCCAGCCCGAGGTCGTGCACGTGAGCGACGTCGCCGGGGACTGGGTCTACCTCGTCTACGGCGCGGACTGATTCCTGGAATTTGAACGGCTGGACTCGACCAGCCCTGTCTATCGCGGCGTCAACGGGGCGGCGGGAGCCATCGTCGAGGGCTCGTCGGGGATCCACGACACGCTGCTCTATTGGGATCCACACGGGACACGCTCGACGTTCTTTGACCCGCGCGACGCCGACAACAACGTGACGAGCGGATCGAGCACGGATCACGACGGCCGGGGGCAGCTCTGGACCATCATCGATGCGGCGGACCAGGCCGCGTACGTCGGTCACGAGACCGATCCGGTCCTCGCGATCGAGAACGGCTACGACGCCGACGGCCGGATGCTCGAGGCCTACGACACCGCGGGCCGCCGGTACACCTACACGCACCAATCGGTCAGCAGCACGAGCGGACCGCCGCAGAGCAAGACCCTGCTCACATCGGTCGAAGCGTTCGTCCCCGACGGGTCAGGGGGATGGACGACGACCGGGGCCAAGGTCAGCTACGACTACTACACCGAGACGGTGAGCAACCGCGGTGAGTTCGGCTGGCTGCGCGAGGTGACCGTTGACCTGCCGCTGCCGCAGTTCGATGCCGGCAGCGCACCGGGCGAGACCGAATCGCGATCGACGTACTACACCTATGCCGACGCTTCCGACGGGACCGGACTCGCCGGGACGGCCGCGATCGAGGGCGTGCTGCTGCCCGAGGGCTACCGCGGTTTCGTGGCGGCCAACCCCACCGCCGATCTCGACACCGCCAGCATCAGCAGCTACTTCTCCTGCGAGTTCAGGTACTACGACGGGTTTGACACGTCGACGGGTGATGGGACGTTCAACGACCGCTGGGGCTTTGCGATCCGTTCAGCGCGTGTTGATGGGCATGTGGACAGCGTTGCGCTGGAGTACCACGCGTACGACACCTTCTCGTTCGCAGCGACGGCATCGGCGTACGACCCCGAGCACGCGTCGTTCACACTGGCCAGCCCCTCGAGCGGCAAGAGCTATTGGTTGTACTTTGATGAGGCCGGGCAGCCGCTCTCGAAGCATGAAGAAACGGCCGGCTTCGACCGTGTGACGCACTTTGTCAGCCGAGGAGAGCTCTCGCTGACGACAGGATTCGCGGGAACAATCGAGCTAGTCTCGACGCCGCTCGCAACGAGCTTCGGCGGGAACCCGAATCCCCCGGGTACCGCTTACAAGGCCCTCGCTACGCTGCGGGCGAACTCGACGGTTGAAGCGGAGAGTGCAGATGGGGCGCTGATCCGGATCTTCCCGCGCGTACAGACCGGAGCATTCACGGGCTTCATGGCCTCCCGATCGTGGCAGTCCGTGGAGACGCCTAGCCAGGTTCGGCACGGTCCGCACGCGCTGGAAGAGTACGACTACCTCACTCCAGTTTTCGACAGCGCGGCCTCGGTCGATGTCGGCGACGACTACCTCGTGATCCGTCCGCTGCTCTGGAAACGGCGGACCTTCAACAACTACAAGTACCTCGCGACAGACGTGCTCGACTTCGACGAGTCGGTGATGGCCTATGAGTTCCACGCCGAGGCGGTCAACGGCGGCGGCGCGACTAGCGGTACCGATTCCGAGTGGCTCGCACCGCGGCGAATCGAGACGACCCACCCGGTGGTGTCCGCAGCGAACAACGGATCGGGCGTCGCGGCAACCAGCGACGGCTACTACCGGGCCGATGGCACGCTGATCTTTGCGCGTGACGAGGCCAGCGTGTACTCGTACACGGGCCTCACCAACAACCGCGCGGTGCGTCGAATCGAGGATGTCCGCCTCGGGTTCTCGGCGAACTTCCTCACCGGCGACGATCCGTCGGACTACTTCGATCCGATCCCGGCGACGGCGCAGCCGGTCCAGATCGAAGCGGCGACCCTGATGGTCCGAGACGAGATTGGCCGCGAGACCGAGCGGACCACGCCGTCGGGCCGGGTCATCACCCACCGCTACGAGGAACTCGCCGATGGTCGCGTGGCCCGCGTGAGTTCGGCGGGCCGGTCCGGCGGAGACGACCTCGGGCCGTTCGATTACGTCGTGATGAACGACAACGGCCGCGCGGGCGTCCGTGCGAGCATCGCTGTGACATCGACGAGCTCGAGTCCTGCATCGTGGCTGGACGACACGGAGTCCGACCCGATCCTGGCTGCTTCGCTCGGTTCGCTCGGCAGCCTGATGGTGTACGGGTACAACGCGGCCGGTGATCAGCTGGAGACGGAGAACGAGTACAATACGATTCCGGCTTCGGGCGTCGGTCTTCTGCAGACCAATTACGACGCGGCGGGATACAGCTATGACCCCGCCGGCGACGTGGTCCGCGTCGACAAGCAGAGCGGTACTTTCCACACGTTCGCGCGCGACCCGCGAGGGAGCATCACGCGACACAGCACCGGCTCTCAGAATCCGTCGGCGTTGGGGAGCCAAGTCGCGCTGACAACGACGTGCAGCGACTACGGCATCGAGCCGGATGCCAACGGCTATTACCAAGGCATCGGTTGTGATTGCATCATTGCCGTCGGCACCGGCGTGCTACCGATCGACAACAGCGAAACACAGTTCCAGCGGGATATCTTCGGCCGCGCGGTCTTCGTTCGCAAGGCCGTCGCACCGTACCAAGCCTTTGGGTACGACAACCTGGGGCGTCAGATCGCTCAGGCGACGTACTCGTCGATCGATTTGGACAGCTCACCGCTCATGCTCAATGGTAGCTTCAGTGAGCTCAACCCCGACGTCTTCATCAACTACGACCCGGCGTTGCACGGTCCGGACTACGCCACGACCGACCGGATCGCTTACTCGACGACCGACTACGACGAGCGTGGGCGCGTGGTCCGCCAGACGCGTCACAACATCGACACGACCACCGGCCTCGTGGTGCCCGGCGAGACCGTGACGACCGAGTACACCTACGACGACCGCGGTCTGCTCATCCGTGAGCAGGGCGAGCGTCTCGTGAAGTACGAGTACGACCGGCTCCGCCGCGTCGTGGCCGAGCATGTCCTCTCGGGTATCGACGATTCGGTTTACGCCGACGCCCAAGACGTGTCGGGCGATGTCGTCGAACAGGAAACTCGCCGGATCCTCAACCCCAAGACGGGTCAAGTGCTGCTGGAAGTCAGGACGGATCGAGCGGACACCGCTTACGGAACGAGCGAGCACCGCGGTGCGCTCGACACCAACAGCTACACAACGATCCTGGCGACGACGGTGAACCCCACGAACCTCACCGGCCGTGCCCAGATCACACTCAACGAGTACGACGATCTGGATCGATTGATCAAGACCTCCAACTTCGGCACCGGCGGCACCGATGGCGGGTCGACGTTTGACCCGGATTCGATGAGCCCGCCGGCCAGCTTGGACATGTCGATCGCCTACGACGCGGCGGGCCGGGTCGGCTCGATGACAGACCCGCTCGGCCGCGTTGAGACGCGTGAGTACGACGACGCGGGCCGGCTGACGCGCCGGATCGAGAACGACGTGGCGTCGCCCAGCGATCCGGACGAGGACCGGATCACCGAGTGGGTCTACCTGAACGGCCAGCTCCATCAGTACGTCGCGCATGAGGGCGCCAGCACGCAGACGACGACCTACAGCTACGCACCCAACGACGCCGACCCCGATGATGGCTACCCGTCGCGTGATTTCGTCCGCAGCATCACGTATCCCGACGGCGGCGTCGAGTCGTTTGTGTACGAAGACCAGTTCCTCGCCCGGCGGATCGATCCGGCAGGGAATGAGATCGAGCTCATCTACGACCTGCCGGGGCGCATCCTGAGCATGGATCTGACCGCCGCGACCGGCTTCGACGACCGGGTTGCCAAGATCGAGGTGGGCTATACCGATCTCGGGCGTGTCGGTTCGGTGATCCAGAAGGACGGCAGCAACAACGAGCTCGACCGTATCGAGGTGACCTACGACGGCTGGACGAACCTGGACACCTTCGTGCAGGACCCCGACGGCACCGGGACCAGCTTTTCAGCCAAGACACTCGACTACGACTGGCAGGACGCGTCGCCCGCCGGTGGCCGTCGGTCGGTCCGGCTCGCGGGCATGGCGCTGCCCAGCGGGGCGGACATCGATTACGTCTACGTCGCGAGCACCGGCTCCAACGGCGGGGCTTCGCGGATGAGCCGGGTGACCTCGATCCTCTACGACGCCATCACCGTGGCCGAGTACGAGTACATGGGCCGGTCGACGGTCGTCCGCACCGCCTACCCGACGAACTCGGGCAACGCGGTGTACTCCGACCTCCGCGACGCCTCGGGCGACTTCGATGCGCTCGATCGGTACAACCGGCCGGTACGCAGCCGCTGGAACCGCGAGCGATCAAGCAACAGCCCGGCGAACGAAGTGCCGTTCTACGACATCTCGGTGATCTGGGACGACAACTCGAACGTGACCGGCGTGACCGACCACATCCTCAGCACCCACTACAACTACCAGTACACCAACGATGGCCTGAACCGCCTTACCGAGGCGAAGCGTGGCGCGGGCTCCGGGACCGGCATCACGCTGCCGGCGATCGAGGTCGAGTCCTGGGATCTGACCGAGGTCGGCAACTGGGACGAGCACAAGCTCGAGCTCAACAGCAGCAATCCGCCCAACTACAGCGATGCCGGCGAGTTCATCGATGACGGCATCTTCAACGATGTGAACGAGATTACCTCTGTCGGTCGAGACACCGACAACGACGGCATGGCCAATACAACCATCACGCCCACGTACAACACACGCGGCGACCTGACTGACGACGGCGAGGACTACGCCTACGAGTACGACGTCCTCGGGCGGCTGGTCAAGATCTTCAACAGCTCAACAAGCGATCTGATCAGCGAGTACCGGTACAACGGGCTCGGCTACCGCATCGGCGAGCGGATCGACACCGACGCCGACGGCGTGCTGGAGACGGCCGAGACCAACTGGCGGTACTTCATCTACGACCCCAGGTGGCGCCTAGTCGAGGTCTACGAGGACACCGACGACGCCAACCCGACCCAGCTGTACGTCCACCACGCCGCGGGGCTGGACGGCCTGGGCGGGAGTTCGTACATCGATCACCTCGTGCTGCGCGACCGGGACACGGACGCCGACGGGGTGCTCGACGAGATCAACTACTACTGCCAGACCTGGCGCGCGGACGTGGTCGCGACCGTCTCGGCGAACGGCGGGCAGCTCGAGCAGTTCCGGTACAGTGCGTACGGCGTGCCGTACTCGATCCCGGTCGCCGACTACGACCTGAACGGGATGATTGACTCTTTCGACTCGATCGGCTTCAACAGCAACTTCGGCGGATCCCCGCCGCCGCCGTACAACGTGCGGGCCGACGTCGACCTCAACGGTGCGCTCGACTTCTTCGACGTGCTCGGGTTCCTGGACAGCTTCGACAACGCGACCGTCGCCGGACGCGGGGACCTGTCGAGCTTCGGGCACAGGTTCGGGTACGCGGGGTACTGGTACGTGCCCGAACGCGGGTTGTATCATGTGCGGAACAGGTGGTACCAGCCGGAGAACGGGCGGTGGCTGACGCGGGATCCGCTCGGATATGTTGACGGACCTAGTCTGGTGCAATACACAGGTAACTCGCCGCTCGTTTGGACCGATCACAGTGGACTTGCGCGGTTCAAGTACTTTATCCGAACGGTCGACGGCGCGTGGAAGCAGGTGTCGCAGAAGATCGCGAGGCAAAGGTACGCGAACGGTGGCGACGTTAAAGTGACTGGCGCGGAAGGACGTTCCGGGCAAGCGAGGAGCATCGGTACCGGCAGGGATGGCAACGCCTCAACCACACGGCACGACGGCCACCGTGAAGACTGGCACCCGCACCACCAGAACAAGAGTGGCGACGGCAGCCATGTCTTCTATGCCCCTGCGGCAATCACGGTGCCTTCGACAGCTGACTGGCTGGACCCCGATCGAACGAACCGCATCACGCCACTCATCTGCGGAGTGCTGGATTTCATCAATCCACTACACGATATTGGAGAGTTGTACAATCTTGCCGATACTGTCACCGGAGGTAGATCGACAGAGCTGTTCAATTCTGTAGGGAACGACGTGATTGACGCGGGATCCGACGCAACCAACTGGGTCGACGGCTTGTTTGATGGGATCGCGGACGCGCTGTCAGAGTTTGCGCGACCATCGAACTATCTCCGCTGATATGGAACCGATAACGGCATGGCATCCACCGATCTTATACGAATAAAGCTTGACAAGTTATCCCCGTGGCCTGACGACCCTGGGCCTGGCGATCTAGTTGGTCCTGACGAAGGTACGCCGACGAGCTATGCCTCACTCGGGTCCGCGACCGATGGTGTGCACAAGTATCTTCAGGACGAGGTGTCACTCGCATCGAATGATGGCCTGCGCGGCAGCATCGTGTTTCCCGAGGAGCCGCTGGTCGACTACGCAGGCCCAAGCCGGCTGCAGATTGATGTGGTGCTGACCAAACCAGGCTCCGGATCCGGGTCAGTCCGGTACTCGATCTACATATGCAGACGAACCTCAACCGACTTCGATGCCTGGCTCGCGTAGTAGGCAGCCGCGTCGCACAGTCGCTGCCACTTAGGTCATCTACTAGCGAAGTGCGCCGCAGGTCGCAGAATCCCGTGCTTGTCGGCTCGGATCGTTTGTTCAGAAGCACAACATAAGTAACGGGCTCGGCTACCGCATCGGCGAGCGGATCGACACCGACGCCGACGGCGTGCTGGAGACGGCCGAGACCAACTGGCGGTACTTCATCTACGACCCCAGGTGGCGCCTAGTCGAGGTCTACGAGGACACCGACGACGCCAACCCGACCCAGCTGTACGTCCACCACGCCGCGGGGCTGGACGGCCTGGGCGGGAGTTCGTACATCGATCACCTCGTGCTGCGCGACCGGGACACGGACGCCGACGGGGTGCTCGACGAGATCAACTACTACTGCCAGACCTGGCGCGCGGACGTGGTCGCGACCGTCTC
>ERZ1740070.1516-NODE-1516-length-14456-cov-7.521908_pt1 | contig 14456 bp, 22 predicted proteins | sample MGYA00581734_ERZ1740070 | MGnify/ENA primary metagenome ERZ1740070 (study PRJEB43018, sample SAMN04849744) | marine metagenome | isolation source: floating plastic debris | place: Pacific Ocean | collected 2008-09-01 | study: EMG produced TPA metagenomics...
CCTTGCGCTGTTAATCCTAGTCTTCAAAAAGATGAATATTGTAGTTACTTTGAAGATAAATTTGAGAATACTTCTATTGTAGATGAGTTGGAAAAATAACAATGCTATAAAAATTATCCTTTAAATAATCTTAACGTACAATAATACATATTATTTTAACTTATAGATTAAGAAACAATCACCAATAAATAACGTCATTTCAACGTCAACTCATTCTTATTTATATCCACTAATAATCGTCTATTAGTAAGCCATTGACGACCAAGTAAAACTTCTGTTAAATCTTTACCTACATGAACGGGGATATCGTATTCTTGACCATCAAATATTACTTTACCAATATAAATATCAAACTTGACATCTCCCCGCGCAGTACGCATTGTTTGTTCTCGTAAGCGTTCCCAACCAAGTGCATCTATATCTTGCTCATTAATTGCTAAGAAATAAGAAAAACCAGTATCAAGCATTGCGTCTACTGGTATTTCTAATCCATCAGATGCTATTAATAAAATTTCAAAAAGCAGAGAATCTTCCTCGCCAAAAAATCCGTTCATTATATTGTTCCGCAAGCCCCTGTTTCATTAATTCGGAAAGTATAATGTATTTTATCAGGGTGCTTGTCATGACATTGATGAGAAGCTACTTCTAAATTTTTATCAATAAAGTACTCACCACTATCCGGTTCAACAGCAATATACCAGTTATAATGAGTTTCAAATAATTCCGATTTAACTTTATCAAATATTGGTTTGCACCGCTGGTAAAATGCCTCGCGTTCAGCTTCACGTTGCGCTAAATGTTCTTCCGTCCACTGTATTTCGGGGAATATTCTACCCCGTCGAGCAGTGCGAGTAGATTTATCTGTTGTCATAGGTGTTTCTCCTTTTAAAATTATTATAAACTGCGAATAATAATTCATGCTTATCATAATGAGCAATGAACTAAGTGGATAATATTTGATATTATTCAGAGTAATAGTAACCGTAGATAAACAATTAAAACACATTTTGAAAATAGATATAAACATATAAATAAGCCAGCGGAGAACCCCATATGATAGTCACTGTTCGCGACCCCAGTATTCTCTCTAACCTCGACCCAATGCAAATAACCGCTTACCTACAATCACGGGGATGGCTGCAAGAAAACCAGATTAATAATAAAGAATCGGTTTGGGTTATCTCTATTAATAATGAAGAATACGACGAATTTAGTATTACCTTGCCGCTTAATCCCAAAACTCGGTCTTATGCGCTACGAATGGCAGAAATTCTAGATACTTTAGAAAGAGCAGAAGGGCGTTCTCAACTTGATATATTAAGCGACTTGGTTACGAACATTCCAAATGTAGAAATCCAAGGGTTAGTAATTCGATTAACAGAACATAAAAATGCTGGTAATGCAATTATTATGGGTTTTGTTGTAGGGAAACCGCAGCAAATTCAAATTCGTTTGAATGAAGAAGAATATAAATTAGCACGGATGTCTTACACCGAACGCTTAGTTATTGAAAGTGCTGGGGATTTAATCAAAGAGAACGGTATTTTTATACTATCAAATAAGATAAAATTTGCTTTATACGATACCTTAAGTGATAAGCTTCAGACACTGCCTTCTTAAACAATTACACTCTTGAAGTTAGTACAAAACTGTTGAATTAAGCGTAGCTCATGGAGAATTCTAATGCCTAACTGGAATGCAATTGAAACAAGTTTTTTAAATCAACCGATGCCTCAACAATTGGGAGAATTGGCTGTAAGTTTGGCACGTCTAAAATCTTGGAGTAAAAATAATGCTAGTAGTGGAATAATTCCGGTATTGCTCTGTGAGAACTTGCTATATGTCAATTTGTTACAGAAACAAAACAATCCCCACCATATTGAATTAACTCAATTACAAAAAATACTACAAAGGTGGGTAAATCAAGTTAATAATTCAACCGAAATTGCTAATCTTGTCCCAATTGCTGCTACTTGGTCAGAACGAGTATTGGATATGTCAGGTTTGTTAGTTATAGCGGATTCAAAAACTGCTTAATGCCGATATTGTAGATAAATGTACGGGTGCGACGCGCTCGCATGTGGAGTGATTGCAGTGTCAGTAGGTGATGGAGAGTGGAGCGATGGAGAGTGGGGCGATATGCTCCGGACTGAAATCCGAAATTGCTTGTTGGGTTAAAAACATGGAACGTAAATATACCGCAAAACAAGGACAATACTTAGCTTTTATTTATTACTACACCAAGCTCAATGGTTGTCCACCAGCCGAAGCTGATATGCAGCGTTATTTTAAGACAACGCCACCTACAGTACACAGCATGGTGCTAAATTTGGAAAAGTTGGGATTAATCGAGCGAGTACCGGGACAAGCCCGCACTATTCGTGTGCTGCTACCGAGAGAAGAACTACCATTATTAGATTAAAGAATATTCTGCATTCGTTTCAAGCAGCAACCAGAATCGTTGTTGGACTTTTCTGGGATTGCTGATTTAAAAGCTTGGCTGAATCAACAACAAGAATAAGTAATCCGATTCCAAATAGCTATTGTCCAACGAATTTTTTAGTGATACATTAGTACCAATTGACTATCAATATTGTTTGCAGAAATAGTTCAAAAGCAACAGTCATTAACAATTGATACTTTTGTACGGAGGAATGCCATGACAAAATCTAATTCCCTGCTTGCTAATTATCAAGCATTGGTACAAAATCATGCCACCCAATTCGACCCAGAAATTGCAGCCTTACGCCAACTAGTAGAGGCACGAATGCAAGAAGTTCATAGCAAAGAACAGGCACTGGTGTCAGCACAGGAAGTAGAACTGAAACGCATCACCGATGCCCTCGCTACTGACGCAAGGTGTTTGCTGCCGATACCAGAATTTAGCGAATTTGTGCAGGAATATAAGCGGATGTCTCGCCCTTGGTACTCTCAGAAATCAGAGTCTCCCATCGCAGATGACCCAACTACTTGGGTATTGACAACACTTGAAATACCAATAGTTTTAACCAACTTCCAAACTTCTGTTGACCCTAACGGCTATGATGATGAGCGCACCCATACTCTGTATGGCTATTCTGTGTCCTTAAAGTTAGGCGACGCTAAAGGTGTTATTGAGGTACAAGAAAAACGCATTTATAACTTGGATGAGTGCAGGGAGTTTTCTTCTAAAGAGCAAATAGATTTCTTTATTGCGGATTATGTGGATGATGTGCTTAGAGAAGCAAACTATCCTCTATCAGAAATAAATCAGTTAACGGCTGAAATAAGTGTGTTGCTAGGGTATGCCACACAAGTGTTTGTCCTCAAGCCCAGAACCGCAGTCTTTGAATATACGTCCCTCCAGGACGACTAGTCACTGACCCAGCCTGATTAGAGTCTGAGTCCCCAACGAGTAGGAGTTTTTATGGATTTATATCTCAGTTTGTCTGCTTACGGCGGAGTACCTACCCGTGAAGCATTGACCGTATTTTGGGATGCAGGAATTCGGCATATTGAATTAGCAATTGGTCCAAAACCCGATGACGACGCAGCGCGGGCAATTCAGGATTTTGGGCAACAGGGAATGGTCTATCGAGCGCATCATGCTTTTGTCTGGAGTGATAGGGGTTCCCAAGGGCAGTCTTCACAAAGATACTCAGCCCATCGTCCCTTCAATCTAGCCCAACCACAAGACTGGAAATATTTCCAGCGACTGACCGACTGGTTGGCAAATAATGGTATTACAGCTTACTCAGTGCATGGCGGGCATTTTCCAACACTTACGGAGCGTGCTAAAGCCTATGCAACATTTCTAGAAAACGTCCATTACCTCCATCAGCTTTGTCAAGAGCGAGGCATTGTTCTTGGTGTTGAAACCATGTATCCAACGCTACCCATTGCTGGAAAAGAGTACCTTTTGGATAATGCTTCCGAAGTTGCTCAGTTTTGTCAAGATATGCCTCAAATCAAGTTAGTCGTTGACTTGGCACACCTTAATATCTGGCATCATTGCAGTGATTCTTCAAAACTACAGTGGTTGAAACTACTGCCAGAACGTCTCTTGGAGATTCATATTTCCGTTTATGATGGTCGACATGACATCCACTCCCGCATTACACAAAAAACTTGGTGGGTATCCCATGTTGCTCAATTTCCAACGAGTGTTCCTTTCGTGTTAGAAAGCCGATTGAATCGATTGCCTGTTTCGGTTGTGCAGCAAGAGTACAGTAGCATTGCTGACCTGATTTCTGTCGCTTCTCAAAAATAGCTATCCCACGCTTGTAATTGATAATTTCTGCAAATGGTTGCGGATACTAGAAGCAATGATATAAGCAAGACTGACAGGTACAGCATTCCCAATTTGACGCATTGACTCACCCCAGGTACAAGGGAAATAGTAGTCCGAAGGGAAAGTCTGCAACCTCGCTGCTTCCCGTACCGTAAAATAACGCACTTCCCCAGTTGGCAAGGCAAGCATATTCTCACCACCAGGAACACCGTGTACTCCAGCTTTCAGAGTTTTAGCTGGCTCATCTAAAGGACTACCTGTGTGTCCTGGATAACTTCTCGCCCCTGGATTATAAACATGGTTGGGTATCGATGCAGCTATATCAACATTTTCAGGTGGTGGTAGGTCAGAAATAGCATCGCGGACAGTACACCAGGGAGCAGCCATTGTTCCCAATAAGTTTGGACTAAATCGTTCCAAACGCGATTGTATTTTTGCTGGCATTTCTGGACGGTCATTACTAGAAATACTGTGCTTATCCCAATACTTACCACTCACCCACTTATGCCAAATCAACGCTTCTTGGGTATGCGTTGGTTTGGGAAAAGACCAATTAGCATTTAAATCGGAACGGAAACCAACAATAAAAACTCGCTCCCGTTTTTGTGGTACGCCGTAATCAGCTGCATTGAGTAACCTAAAAGTAATCCGATAGCCAAGGTCATCGCTAGCACCACTATTGTGATGACGTTCCAGCCGCGTCAAATGGTCAACCCAAGATTCATCCGGTTTAGGCTCTAGCTCTGGGTGAGCAAGTTGTAGAGTAATATACTCAAAATAATTGATAAAATTTTTACGCAATAACCCCCGCACATTCTCAATCAAGAAGGCTTTAGGACGTAACTCCCGCACCGCTTGAAAAAACCGGGGGAACATATCCCGTTCGTCAAGATGGGCACCATGCTTACCGCCAATAGAAAACGGCTGACAGGGCGGACCACCAGCCAGTAAATCTATTTCCCCATTAACGGTAGAATAATCAAAATCCGCCACATCCATTTGATGAACGCACCAGTCGCTAACAAAGGCAATACCTCGCTGTTGATTTTCGCGGATAGTGTGGCAGCTATGCCTATCCCGTTCGACGAGTGCTAGGTGATGGAAACCAGCCATAGCTGTTCCTATCGCCAAACCTCCAGCACCCGTAAATAACTCTACTGATTTCACGTTCAAGTAATAAAAGTTAAACTTTTGTGCCAGTATTGGAAATTATATTTCAAGAAATATCTATAGTTTAAGTATTATTGAAAACTTTAATCTTCATCCTCATTTTCTGCAAAATCGACTTTTTCATAAAGGTCACTTAATGTAATTTGAAAATCAACAGTTTCTAAAGATAAAATTGCAGACTCTCCTTCAATTTCCGAGAACAGCCATTTACCATCATCTGTTTTTACATAATGCATTACATGATATTGATATTGATTAATTAAGATATATTCTTTAAATTCTGCAATCGAACGATAATATAAAAACTTATTTCCTTGGTCGTAATTTTGAGTTGATTTTGATAAAACTTCTGCAATTAATAAAGGATTCGTTACGGTAGTTGTACTGCTTCCCGCGTACAAGGGTTGTCCTTCTATGACCATTACATCAGGGTAAGTATACTGACGATATTTCGGTATCCATAACCGCACATCACCAATATAAACGTCATAATTTTTACGCCTTAGAGAAATTTTTAATGACGCAGCTAAATTCAAGGCAATTTTATTATGATTAGTAGTTCCACCCGTCATCGGAATAATTTCTCCATCGCGGTATTCACTTTTAAATTCCGCTTGTTCTTCCAGTTCTAAATACTCTTCTTCTGTGTAGAAGCGTTTAACTGTTTGCACTTCCATAGTGGTAGTTTTTATTTTCATAAAATATCATTTATTGTTCTATTTTTATTTAAAATTTTCGGACGCGGATACAGCAAGAATGCTCGATATTTGAGTAATTGGGCTTCAATCAAAAGCTTTCTTCAATTTGAGGATAGTTCTGTTGTCAATGAGTTGGAAGAATAGTAATCCTATATAAAATAATACTTTGTAGCATAAGCCTTACCCCATCGCGCTTCACCCGAAGCGCGAAGATGCTGACAATTCTACAAACAAACTTTCGCCTATGCTGTCTAACTCATCACTACTCACCACCAATAAATGCAGATGCTACCAACGGTCTTTAAACGTGGAAACACAAGCTACATAGGTCATAATCAGCAGTCTAAATGTATTGTAAATACTAGAATAATTTGCTACATTGCTACAAAATAGGTAACTAAATAATTCCCTCAAACTGCATCTGCTCATGACCAGTTCTCAACCTGCATCTCCCAACTTTGGATTCCTTGCGTCACACGATTCGCAGTTGGCGCGGTTGGGTACGTTGGCAGAACGGTACTTTGCAGATGACCCCAATACTTGTTTAATCAAACTACGGCAAGAGGGGCGAACTCTTGGCGCAGTTGGTAGCAGCTAACGCTGGGATGTACGTGTATGATGAGCGTCAAATTGATTTATTGCGTCGTCTGCGGGATAAGAATATAGTCGTCGGGAAGGTATATCGCCTATTTGATGAATTACGGTTTGTATCAAATTGTACTAGATACTAATGTGCTACTCGCTGGTTTGCGCTCAAATCGTGGTGCATCCTATAAACTGTTAACTGTACTCAATGATTCGCGTTGGCAATTAAATATTTCTACAGCTTTAATTTTTGAGTACGAAGAAATTCTCAAACGAGAAAAAGAAGAATTAAATTTAACTTTATCGGATATTGATAGTGTTATTAATGCAATTTGTGCCATTGCTAACCGTTGTAATATATTTTATCTCTGGCGACCAGTAGCACGCGACCCAGATGATGATTTTTTAATAGATTTAGCAGTTGAATGTCAAGGGAACCCATTAAAAATTTTTTAGAATAAAAATTTCTAATGGGAACCCGTCAAGCCGTTTTTATTATTACTTACAATAGAAAAGATTTACAACCAGCAGAAAAGTTTGGCATTAAAGTAGTAACACCATTAGAATTTTTACAACAAGTAGGAGAGATATCATGACTAACTTAAACGTGCCAATTCCTGATTCTTTATATAAACAGATAGAAGCTTTAGCAGTTAAAGAAAATGTATCTATTGAACAACTTGTAGCTATCGCATTATCCGCACAAGTATCAGCATGGATGACCAAAGATTACATCGAAGAAAAAGCAAAAAGTGGTAGTTGGGATAAATTTCAACAAGTGTTAAATAAAGTTCCTGATATTGAACCAGAAGATTACGATAAATTAGCTTAAAAAATATATTTTTGATTAAAAAATGGAAAATATTAAACCCTTCTTGGGTGAACGTTTACGAAAAATTCGTACCAAAATAATTGCATCTGGTAAACCTTTATTAGATGAAGAAGGAATAGTTAAAGAACTTGCTAATCGTAGAGGTGGGTTACAGGGTAGAGGGAATTGATAAAGACGTAATTCTGTCACCATTAAATATATTTGAACAAGCGTGATAAGTCAGCGAGGTTGAAAATGACAGCACAATTACCAATCGCAACAGAAGTTACCCCAATGGTGTTAAAATTTCATCCCGTTATTAGCATGACGGATGAGCAATTATTTGACTTTTGTCAGCTTAATAAGGATTTCCGCATCGAACGTAAAGCCAACGGAGAAATTGTAATTGCTTCCCCTACAAATTCAGAAAATGACCAACGCAATTTTGATTTAATCGGACAATTAGGTATATGGGTTAAGCAAGATGGTACGGGTGTAGGGTTTGGTTCGAGTGGTGGTTTTACATTACCCAACGGTGCTGTACGTTCCCCGGATGCTGCTTGGATAAAAAAGACACGTTGGGAAGCAATACCAGCCGAATTACGTAAAAAATTCGCTCCTATCTGCCCGGAATTTGTGGTGGAATTGCGTTCTCCAAGCGATAGTTTAAAGGTTTTACAAGACAAGATGCTTGAATATATTAATAATGGTGCTTTATTGGGATGGTTAATTGATAGAAAAGAACACAAAGTTTATATTTATCGTCCAGATGCTGCGGTTGAGGAATTAGATAATCCTTCAACATTAAGTGGAGAAGATATTTTATCTGGTTTTGTGTTGGATTTAAGTAGTATTTGGTAAAGATTTCACTTGTTAAATATAAAAAATATAATAATACATTTAATTCAACTCTCTTGTTAATCAACTATGCAAAGTATTAAATTAAAAAAACGAGTCGGGGAAGATGGTATTTTACATTTAGATATTCCCTTGGGAATGAAAGATAAAGAAGTAGAAGTAATAGTAATTTATCAGTCAGTTGAAACAACACAAATACCAGAAGACTTAGGATATCCCCCCGGATTTTTTGAACAAACTTATGGTAGTTGTCAAGATGACCCAATTGTTATTAATTCCGAGGGAGATTTTGAACAAAGGGAAGAAATTGTGTGAAATATTTGTGTTTACACTAATGTTTGCGCTAGTTATCTTAAAATCATAAAAATAATGCATGTATTAACAGCTTTGTTAACAAAAATTTCACGCTTATTGGAAACTGATAAAAAGTATTTATGATACTTTTGAATAAATAGTAATTCCTCATAATAATTTTGGCTCTAAAGAGAGTGGCTATGATAAATTAATAATAAAAAGAGGCTAAAATAATTTATATAGAAGGATTTGAGTAATACAAAATTGAATATTTAATAAAAATCTACTTTTTAATCTGAATTCCTGGCTATATAGTAATTAAAGCTGGTATTAAGTATTAATTTTTCATAACTAGTCTAGGAGAGCCATAATTTTTTTTCTAAAATTAAAATATCCTTCTCAGTTACACCCACTTCACTCAAATGATTGCGGCTAATTGGTCCCTCGTACCCCACCGCGTTATAAGCTATTTATATACGGTATATACCAGGGTGTAGAAACGATGCGAGTGGAACGCGAATCAATTAACTTTAAACTCCCCAAAACCTTAGCTGATGCGCTTCGGGACGCTGCAAAGGAACGCAACACCACAGCAACCGATTTAGTAATCCGAGGACTGCACCACATTTTAGGCAGCGTAGAAGGTGTAGAAGTAAGTACAGAAATCCGATTGCAGCAAGTAGAAGAAGATTTATATTACCTAGCTCACAGCATCAACGGGCATAGTAAAACACCTCAAACTGACAGCGCCCCTTCCAGTTCCGTCACAGAATCAAGAGTAACCAAAATTGAAGAAAAACTAGAAACCATCAACAACCGGGTAGCACAGTTAGAAGGAGCGTTAATCGCCATTCAGCGTAATGGGGGCGCATCAAACAATTACAGACGATACAAAAATTCGGGTAATCCCTACAACCAAAGCGGGAAGCCACCTCAAATAGAAGCCCTCGACGAACAAAAGTTAGCGCTGCGACTTAACGTTAATATTCCGACGCTGCAAGAAAAACGTGCAACCCTTGACAAGCAAGAGTTTGAGGAATGGAGTAAAAATCGCGATCGCGCTAAATATATGTGGCAGTTTAATGAAAAAGATGGGCTTTACCATCCCAAAAAATAGTTGTGGGTTCGCATGTGAAATTTTTTGAACAAAGTGGTGACTCAGGGGCGAAGAGCATCAGCCAATGGTTTATTATTTCTGCATAGGTTATTTGTGGAAAGCAATAATTTATGACAGTAACACAAGAAGAAATCCTGAATTTACGGGCATTGAACTTAACACCCAAACAAATAGCTAGAAAACTAGGTGTCAAAGTATCAGAAGTTAGTTCAGTAATTCAAAATCAAGCACAGCAAACCAAATTAGATAGATTAGCAAAGGGAGAATTAGACCCCGTATATCAGTGTTTGGCAAGTGAGAATCTTATCCAATTGTTACCAAACATCCCATCAGAAAAAAGCATCAAAAATTTGGTGGAAAACGATGATGATATCGCTCGTGGTTTAGGATTGGTGGTGATTGCGAGAGTTGCTAAATACAATCAAATCACGGTTTGTAGTTACCTTTTAGATATATGGTGCTTGGGTGTTAAAGATGCCATGCCACCACGTACAGTAGACAAGATAAAATTTAAAGAAGTTGCAGAAGCACTATTTCATCCATTCCCCGGAGAACCTCACCCCGTTCCCCTTGAAGTCGCTCAAGGAATGATATTTAGTGCTTGCGAATACGCAGAAAGCTTAGGATTTCAACCACACAAAGACTTTGAGAAATCGCGTTCGCACATTGGAGAATGGGATGGAACGATACGTATTGAATGTGGTCGTGACGGGAAACCATGCTATGTCGATGGTCCCCACGATGACCCTATAAAAATCATGAGAACATTGAGGGAAAACAGGGGTGAAGGTAATTTTGATTTTATGGTTGGTGGCGCACAATAGCGGAAGATAATTTTTGAAAAACGACGGCTCCCGTTGTGATGTACGCTCCTCGCAACGGTGACAAGCTCCGCATTGCTTTGCGTCATCCCTGCTTGGTACAATTCATCAAGTCCTAAAACTTCAACATTTCAATGTCGTTTAACCCGTACCCAGACGATTGGACGGACATCTCTACATCAGTTAAAAAATCCGTACAATGGCGGTGTCAAAAGTGCGGTTTACAATGCATACGCCCCGGAGAAGACACTTCCAAACTTACCCGCTCAGAACGGATGAAACGCACGCTACAGACCCATCATTGGGACAGAAATCCATCTAATAATTCCAGGGATAACCTCATAGCGCTTTGTAGCGCCTGCCACCTTTTATACCATCAAGGCGGTAAATCTAATATATCGCCAGGACAATTATCGTTGTGGTGAATAACGGTCGTCAAGCTCAAACCGATGTTGATGTGAGTTGTTAAGAAATAATATCTTTTTAATTCTGGAAGAAAATATGAAAGTTTCACTAGAAAAAACTTATCCAAATATTGCTCGCTGGGTGGATGAGCATGAAGGTTGGGTTGAAATTGGTTACCACGTAGATAGTCCTATCAACTCGTTTGTAAGAGCAGTTGACTGTGGTGGAATGTTCTGGAACGGTAAAGATAGCTATGACAGCTTGGATGAAGCAATGCAAGATTTGGATGCAGGTCTTGAAGCCGTATTGAAAGATATTTATGGCGAATGAATCGCCTTTACCCCTAAAGATCATCCCGCATCAACAGAACGCGTCTCAACGTGTTCGCAGTTTAGCTGACCATCATTTTTGCGCTTAGAACCATTGAAATAATCCAGGCCGCAATGCCGTTCCTACTTCGACTTTTTTTTTTGCAAGGATAAGTGCCTCCGTTATGACAACCTTGTGTTGCGAAGAGAGTGCTAATAGCATTTAAATCAAACCCGACATCATAACGACTACGGATTAATATCGATTTTAAACGTCCGTCGCCCCGGAATAATGGTGTCTTTTATTGTAAAGTGGTAGTGAGAATGCACGTTTAAACAAGCACTTAACGCGCACAAGCTCTCGTATTCAACGATTTTCTTCTATGTCAGGCATCATCACGCTCCGCTCTATCACTTCTTTAAGTACAATTACTAAAGGGGATAGTAAGCAAATTCTCGAAGTGTTACTGACGCAAAAGCGCTCCGAACACACTCGCAGGGCTTACTCTCATGACTTGCGAAATTTCTTTAATCTTGTTGCTCCCGGTCGCGAATTAACATCTGACCTTGCTCGTGAGTTTTTATCGCTGTCTAAGACGCAGGCGATATCGGTGGTGGTTGCTTACCGGAACCATCTTTTTGAGCAAGGTTTAGCGCCAGCGACGGTTAACCGCAGAATTAGCGCGATAAAATCTTTGGTGGAGATGGGGCAAATCTTTAGCATCTGCGATTACGACCTATCCGTAATTAAAAATGAGAAGATAAGACCGTATCGGGATACCAAGGGGATAGAGGTTGCAGAGGTTGTCAAGTTATTTGAGAAAATCGATACTGATACCCTTGCTGGAAAGCGTGATTACTGTATTATGCGGTTGTTGTGGAGTAATGCTCTACGACGCGGTGAAATTAGTGGTTTGGATGTAAAGAATTTTAAGTACAGTAGTTGCCAGTTAGAGGTTAGCGGTAAAGGTCGCAATGGAGAACGCGAGTTGCATACAATTTCTCAAAAAACTGCTGTTTCAATTTACGATTGGTTACAAGCATCTAATGCAACTGATAAGCCCAACGAACCAATTTTTATTTCTCTCGACCCGGTAAAATTTGGTAATAGGTTAAGTGGGGAAGGGATACGTTTAATTGTTAGTAAATATTGCAAGTTGGCGGGGATTGAAAAGCGGATGAGTCCCCACAGGGTTAGGCATAGCGCTATCACCGAAGCACTGAATCAAAATAATGGTAATATTCGGGCTACGCAAAAGTTAAGCCGTCATTCTGACCCTAGAACTGTGATTATTTATGATGATAACCGCGTTGATTTGCAGGGTGAATTAACTAGGATGCTTGATGATTTAATTTGATTTGATAGTTTATATAAAACGCTCAAAATAATTCAATCTGGACTTATGAGTCAAGCCCAAGCTGAACCCAAACTATACAACTTTGACGAATTTATAAGCTGGTATCCAGAAAATTCGGAAGTCCGGTACGAATTGCATGATGGAGTGATTATCGAAATGCCCAAACCAAAGGGAAAGCACTCAAATCTAACTGGTTCTCTTATTGAGCAACTATTGATAATTATTAGGCAGATGGGTTTTGGTGGCATTTGGACTATTCCCAGAGAATCTATTGTAAAACCCAAATACGAAAAATCGGGTTATGAACCAGACATCATCGTTTTGAACAAAAAAGTTCTTGGAGCGGAACCCCGTTGGGAAAGCGAATCGATTATTCAAAATCCTGATTCTGTAAAATTAATCGTTGAGGTTGTTTCAACTAATTGGCGTGACGATTATTACAATAAGCTTCGGGATTATGAAGAAATGGGTATTGAGGAATATTGGATTCTTGATTACGCAGCGTTGGGGGCGAGAAAGTTCATTGGCAATCCCAAGCAACCCACAATTTTTGTTTGTAATTTGGTTGACGGAGAATATCAGATGACTCCATTTACAGGAGATATGACCGTTGTTTCTCCGACTTTCCCTGAGTTTAACTTGTCCGCACAGCAGATTTTTGATTTGGCTTGATGATTTGATATTTAACTATTTAAGCGTTGTTGCATAATTTCCCGTGCCATTTCATACTCACGTCCAACCAGGTAAGAGAAATGGTAGTAAGATGCAATATAAAAGTCACACCCGTGGTTTTGGTAGCGTTCGGCAACAGCTAAAAATCCATAACGAGCATCCCGGACATCCGTAAACCAATTACTGAGATAGGTATCGAATAAGAATAACGTTAACGAATTTTTATCAGCGCTTGGATTCAAACGCAGTAAATACATATGGGGGTGGTGCGCTCGTCCAAGAGGTAAGAGTAAATCATATCCGTCAAAGTTGATAAATTCTGCCACTTCTTCTTCCTCATAATTCGCAGTACGCGAATTAGGTAGCAGATACTCCCAACGCATGAAAAATTCATGTTTAGCATCTAATCCGGGGTCAATGTCTATTCGCCAGTATTCACTTTGGCAAAGCTCTTCAACAACCGATGTAGGTAAATCAGCTACTTTCATTTATTTTCCAGCATCCGTTTCATTCTTATATCTTGCCGCAGAATACAGATGTGGTTAAGCTGAAAAATCAAGACTTAATAGAAGCGGCTACCTGACCGAATCGCTTGAGAATTTGTAAAACAGTGTAAAGTTCTTTCGCTGAAGTTAACGGGGCAAATACCCGTGACAGGTTGTAATGTGGCGTATCTGCTTGTACCACTTTGATAAACAAAATATCATCTCCATTTGTCACCATCCCAAATACAGGCAGATTGGGATTAGGGTTTGCCATCAAATACGCCAAGGCTTGCGGCACTGCTGTCAACACTGATAGGGTAGTCTTTTTTGATTCCAGTACCATTACCCAAAATCTATCTTGTAGCACCAGCACATCAATCCGTCCGCGCAGAATTTCCTCACCATCATCCACTACCACATCAACAGATTCTTCTGCCTTAATGCGAAACGGAGGGTCGTAAAACCCAGCAAGCGCAAGTAGTGGGGAAACCAACAACAACATAACTGTTCCCTCTAGCAAATTCCCTCCAGCCCGGTGGTAAAGATACCTACGCCGCAAAACATCAAGGTTCTCTTTGTCCGCTTCGGTAATGGCTGGTAATTC
>ERZ1740070.1517-NODE-1517-length-14455-cov-5.609653_pt1 | contig 14455 bp, 14 predicted proteins | sample MGYA00581734_ERZ1740070 | MGnify/ENA primary metagenome ERZ1740070 (study PRJEB43018, sample SAMN04849744) | marine metagenome | isolation source: floating plastic debris | place: Pacific Ocean | collected 2008-09-01 | study: EMG produced TPA metagenomics...
CCTGCCCACCGCCCGCCCGCAAGCGATCTGCGGCCCCGGTGAGAACGCAGGCGGGGCCGACATTGGCGAGGGGCAGGCCGCGATCTTCAAGATGGAGAGCCACAACCACCCCAGCTATATTGAGCCCTATCAAGGCGCGGCCACCGGCGTGGGCGGCATCCTGCGCGATGTGTTCACCATGGGCGCGCGACCCATTGCGTCGATGAACTCGTTGAGTTTCGGGGCCACAGACCACCCAAAAACGCGGCAACTGGTCCACGGCGTGGTGGCGGGCATCGGCGGTTATGGCAACGCGTTTGGCGTGCCTTGCGCGGGTGGCGAGGTGCGGTTTGACGCGGCCTATAACGGCAATTGCCTGGTCAATGCCTTTGCCGCCGGTTTGGCCGACAGTGATAAGATTTTCTATTCTGCCGCCTCTGGCGTGGGCATGCCCGTGGTCTATCTCGGTGCCAAGACCGGCCGTGACGGCGTGGGCGGGGCCACCATGGCCTCGGCGGAGTTTGACGAAAGCATTGAAGAAAAGCGCCCCACCGTGCAGGTGGGCGATCCCTTTACCGAAAAGCGCCTGATGGAGGCCTGTCAGGAGTTGATGCGCACCGGTGCGGTAATCTCGATCCAGGATATGGGTGCGGCAGGTCTCACCTGTTCGGCGGTGGAGATGGGCGACAAGGGCAGCTTGGGCGTGCGCCTCAACCTCGATCAGGTGCCGCAGCGCGAAGACAACATGACCGCCTATGAGATGATGCTCTCAGAGAGCCAGGAACGCATGCTCATGGTGCTGAAGCCCGAACTGGAGGCAGAGGCCCGTGCGGTGTTCGACAAATGGGACCTCGATTTCGCCATCGTCGGAGAAACGATTGCCGAGGATCGTTTCCTGGTGATGCATGGCAATGAGGTGAAAGCAGACCTGCCGCTGGCCACGCTATCAGGCTCCGCCCCGGAATATGACCGGCCCTGGGAAGAACCCGTGCCCGCCGCGCCGCTGGACGCCGACAGCCTGGTGCAGGTGGATCCAATCGAAGGGCTCAAGGCGCTGATTTCCAGTGTGAATTACAGCTCCAAACACTGGGTCTATGAACAATATGACACCATGGTCATGGCCGATAGCGCCCGCACACCGGGCGTTGGGGCTGGGCTTATTCGCGTCCATGGCACGGACAAACTGCTGGCCTTCACCTCGGACGTGACGCCGCGCTATGTCTTTGCCAACCCCTATGAGGGCGGCAAACAGGCGGTGGCTGAGGCGTATCGCAACCTGACCGCCCTGGGGGCCACGCCTTTGGCCTCCACCGACAATCTCAATTTCGGCAACCCGGAAAAACCCACTATCATGGGTCAGTTCGTCGCCGCCATTCGCGGCATCGGAGAGGCCGTGGCGGCTCTCGACATGCCCATCGTGTCGGGCAACGTGTCGCTTTACAATGAAACGGACGGGGCCGCGATCCTGCCCACGCCGACGATTGGTGCGGTGGGGTTGATCCGCGATCCAGCCACCGCGATCACCGGCATGGCGCGAGACGGGCACGTGTTGCTCATGGTGGGCGAATGCGGCGGGCATCTGGGGCAATCCGCCCTTCTGGCCGAAGTGTTCAACCGCACGGAGGGGGCCGCCCCAACGGTCGATCTGAATGCCGAAAAGCGCAATGGCGATTTCATCCGCGCAAATGCGCAATATATCCGCGCCTGCACGGACATTTCGGATGGTGGCATGGCGCTCGCGGCCTTTGAGATGGCCGAAGCGGGAGGTGTCGGCGTCTGCCTCGACAGCGCCAATATGGCCACGCTTTTTGGCGAAGATCAGGCGCGCTATCTGATCGCGTGCAATTTTGATCAGGCCGAAGCGCTGATGATGGCGGCGGGTCAAGCGGGTGTGACCCTGCACACGGTGGGCAAGTTCACCGGTCAGACCGTCTCCCTTGGCGGTTTCAAAGCGCCGTTGGAGGACCTGTCAACGCTCTTCCGCTCCAGCTTTGAGCGTCATCTGGGCTAAGCCATGCCGCGCCGCCTCGTGATCCTTGCCGGCGCTCACAAAACCGCGTCGAGCCATATTCAGCACTCCCTACTGGGATCACAGGAGGCGCTTGGTGGGCTGGGCATTGCGGTCATTGGCCCCAAAATCATGCGGCAGGACCTCACGCCGTTTTCGCAGCTTTTGCGCGACGGGATGACGCCCGCCGTGGTGCGGGCAGGCGCAGATGGGGTCCTGGCCCATCACGGCGGGTCCGCGGACACGGTGGTGTTGATGGATGAAAACATCCTGGGCGGCACCGATCGCAAAATGCTGATGCGCAAATCGCGGCTTTATCCATGGGCGCCGCGACGCGTGGCACGGCTGTTGGAGCTTTTCGACGGCCATGAGATCACGCTTGCCATCGCCACAAGAAACCCGGCCACGTTCCTGCCCTCCTGTTGGAGCGAAAGCCTGCATCACGGGCGCTACGATGACTTTGACAGTTTCGTGCAAGGGTTTGATCCCACGAACAAAGTCTGGACAGGCCTGATCGACAGGGTGCAGGACACATGCCCCGATCTGAACCTGGCGCTTTGGCGTTACGAGGATTACGCAGAGCTGGGGCAATCGCTGTTTGCGCGCCTGCTCAAACCCCAAGCGGCAGAGGTGGTGACGCTGGACCCGCAGGTGCGGCGTGCCGGGCTGTCGCAGCGGGCGGCAGACTGGTTTCAGGCGCAGAGCACACGCGACAAGGACACCGTGCAAGAGGCGCGCAAACGCTTTCCCAAAACCGGTCCGGCCAGCGCCTTTTGCCCGTGGACAACTGATGAGCTGGCAACGCTGACCCGATGCTACAAACGCGACCTCGCACGGCTTGCGGATCGAAAGCGTGTCACGCTCCTCCATCCCGATGCTTGAAGCCAATTCAAAACCGGCTTAAATCTGGATCAAACGGCCAGCGCCAAAGGATCCCCATTCATGCCAATGCAGCCCGAGGAAATCGAAGATCTCATTCGCGAGACCTTTCCCGATGCAGAGATCACCATCACCGATCTGGCGGGCGACGGGAACCATTACGCCGCCGAAGTGATTGATGCCTCATTCGCAGGCCAAAATCGCGTCCAGCAACAACGCGCTGTCTATGCCGCGCTCAAAGGCAAGATGGATGGCCCGGCGGGCGATTTGCACGCGCTTGCCCTGACAACCAAAGCGCCGGACTGACCCCGCGCCCATTTTGGAAAGATATGACCATGAGTGATCCTATCGCGGATGCGAAAACCCAGATTGACGAGACGATCAAAGCCAATTCTGTGGTGCTCTATATGAAAGGCACGAAATCCATGCCCCAATGCGGGTTTTCCAGCCGCGTGGCTGGCGTGCTGAATTACATGGGGGTCGAGTTTCAGGACGTGAACGTGCTGGCCGATGACGCCGTGCGCCAGGGCATCAAGGAATTTTCCGACTGGCCCACCATTCCGCAGCTCTATGTGCAAGGTGAATTTGTCGGCGGGTGTGACATCATCACGGAGATGACCCTGACAGGCGAGTTGGACAAACTGTTTGAGGACAGTGGCGTCAGCTTTGACAAGGACGCTGCCGACAAGATCCGCGAAGCCAACGCGTAAGAGGGCGTTGCCCCCTCGGCCTGCGGCCTCACCCCCAGGATATTTTCAGCCAGAAGAAACACTTGAGGCTTGGTCTTAGAGTGGCCAGACCACGAGAGCGGTGCCCGCCACAAGGGTGAGCGCCTTGGCAAACCAGGGCCAGCCGCCAATCAAGCCGGTGCTGATGACAAAGAGGCCCGCGCCGATTTTCAGCGTGGCCAGCAGCGCGCCCGGCAGGTTCGTGGCCAAGGCCATCACATCAGGGGCGGCCACCATGCCAAGCGGGATCAGGTAAAGCCCGATGCCAAGCGCCATGGCCGTCAAGGCCACGCGCAGCCAGTTTTCCCCGATCATGCCCGATGCGATGAAAACCGCGCCGCAAACAGGCGGCGTGATGGTCGACAAAAGCGCGTACCAAAAGACGAAAAGATGCGCCTGAAGCGGCTCCATCCCCAGCTCGATCAGAGCAGGCCCCGCGACCGAGACGCAGATCACGTAAGCGGCCGTCGTAGGCACCTCCATGCCCAGCACCAGACAGGCGAAGGCCGTCAAAAGAAGCGATGGCCACAATAGCCCGCCCGAGGCCGACAGGATCAGCGACGTGATCTTGACCCCCAGCCCGGTCACGCCCAGCACCCCAATGACCAGGGAGGCGCAAAAGATGATCGACCCGATCAGCGCCACCTGCCGCCCGGCCGTGATCAGCGCGGTTTCAAACCGGCGCGCCGCACGGGCCAGATCGAGCCGCAGGTCGCGGCCCGTGAGCAGCAAGGCCACGCCCGCGAAAATCGCCAGGCTCGCGGCATATTGAGGGGTGACGCCCACGACGAACATGCCCAGCAAGAGCACCGAGAACGGAATGAGAAAAAACGCCGAGGTGATCGCGACATCGCGGCCTGCGGGGCGGTCCTCGGCGGCCAGCGCACGCAGGTCAAAGCGGCGCGCATAGCCGTCAATGCCGATCCACACCGCCCAGAAATAGAGCAGCGCAGGCAAGGCGGCGGCGGCCATGATGCCGGTGTAGGGCACGCCTGTCAGCTCGACCATCACAAAGGCCCCTGCCCCCATAAGCGGCGGCATGATCTGCCCACCTGAGGAGGCCACCGCCTCCACCGCGGCGGCGATCCGTTTGGGATAGCCCAGCTTTTCCATCGCAGGCAATGTCACCGCCCCGGTGGAGGCAACATTGGCCGATGCCGAGCCGGAGATGGAGCCGAAAAGGGCCGAACTGAGCACTGAGACCTTGGCCGCGCCCCCACGCAACCGACCCGCCGCCGCAGAGGCCACATTCATGAACCCTTGACCTGCCTCTCCCGCGTCCAGCACCGTACCGAAGATCACTTCAATAGCCACCACTTTGTCCTACACCGCCTTGAGTGACCCCCATAGCGCGCCTTCTGAGATTGTGAACGTGCCCAGAAAGCTGGCGATCGGGGTGCCGGAATGGCCAAACCGGCCCGGGATATGCTGCCCGAGCAGCCCATAAAGAAGCGCAATCGCGGCCACCACAGGCAAAGGCCAGCCGATGGCGCGGCGCGCCGCCTCCAGCACCACGAGGATCAAAATAGCGGCCATCGCCACCTGCGCGTCGCCTTCGAGAAATCCGTATTGATCGCCCAACGCGTCGTGGTTCACCGCCACCCAAATCGCCGCGCCACATCCGGCGAGGGCCAGCGCCCCCCCTGTCCAAAGCGCCACGCCGCGCTGCCCGTAGATCAACACCCACGGCAAAACAAACATCAGGTGGAGCGGGCGGCTCACCAGGTTGGGCACAAGGCCGGAGAACACGAGCCCCAGATGGAACACCACCGAGGCGAGCGCGAAGCCGCCCCAGAAAAGCCACGCAGAGCCTGTCTGCGCGGCCTCACTGGTGTCTGTCAGCTTCACTTTTGGGCGTCACTTTTGCGCGTCGGTCAGGGCGATCCCGGCTTCCTCATAGTAGCGGATGGCGCCGGGATGGATCTGCCCGGTGATGTTCTCCATCAGCCCTGCGTCAACCCCGCCCCACCATTGTGCCGCCGCTTCCATGCTGTCTTTGCTCTCCCAATAGGTCTTGGTCAGGGCATAGGCCGTGTCATCGTCCATCTTGGTGGTGGTGTAGGCCACAACCGGCAGAGAGGTGGTTACGATGTCCTCGTCCTGCCCTGAATAGGTGCCCGCCGGGATGACAAGCCGCGTGCGCTTGGTCTCGGCGATCTGCTCATCGGTCAGAGACAACACCGTCACCCCGGTGGAGGCGGCCGCCTCAACCACATTCGGCGCAGGCCAGGAGCCTGCCGTGACAAAGCCGTCAATCTGGCCGTTCTTCAGCGCCGGAACCGCGGTTGACAGTTCCACATCGGCGATGGTCACCTCTTCGGCGACCCCGAAGAGGCCCAGATATTTCTCACCCTCGCGGGCGCCAAAGCTGCCTTTTCCCAATAGGATCGTCTTGCCTTTGAGATCGTCAAAGCTGGTCGCGCCGCTGTCGGCACTCATGACGAAATGCATGGTGAGCGACGGGATGGGAAAGAGCGCGCGAATGTCGTCAAAGGCCGGATCGCCCTTGTCCTCAAACATCGCTTTGCCACCCTGGGCCAACCGCACCAGCACCGGCGGCGTGGTAAAGACATAATCCCCGCCGCGCGCGCGCACCTCCATCACGTTCTGCACAGAGCCCTGGCTTTCCTCCACCGTGACGGAAATCTCCCCGCCAGAGGCCTCTTGCATGGCCTCGGAAATCTGCACGGCCATTTGATAGTAAGATGAGGTCGTCTTGGCCGACTTATACGTGATGCGCGTCTCAGACCATGCAGGGGCTGCCGCGAGGGCCGCCACCATGGCCGCGCCAATGAGTGTTCGAATTGTCATTTGAAATCCTCCCTTTATCGCCCCACTAAAACGGCTTGCCCCGGCGCCGTCAACGACAACCGGGGCATGCGCCACTGGCCCATGGCAAAAGGTCAGATATCGAGCGTGTTGTCTTTTTCCCACTGCGAGAAATGGGCGGTGAAGCTGTTCCATTCATTGGTTTTCAGCTTGATGAAGGCTGCTGAGAATTCATCCCCCATGGACGATTTCAAAAGCTTGTCGCGGTCATAGGCACGGATGGCATCAAGCATGTTCAAAGGCAGCTTTGGCGCGCCGCGTACCTTATGGCCTTCGGCATACATATCAATGTCATAGCGCTTGCCGGGGTCCGCCTTGGACCGCACCCCAGAAAGCCCCGCTGCAATGATCACAGCCTGCAAAAGATAGGGGTTCACAGCCCCATCCGGCAAGCGCAGTTCAAACCGGCCCGGGCCCGGCACGCGGACCATGTGCGTGCGGTTGTTGCCGGTCCATGTCACTGTATTCGGCGCCCAGGTGGCACCCGACATGGTGCGCGGGGCATTGATGCGTTTGTAGCTGTTGACCGTCGGGTTCGTGATCGCCGCAAGCGCTGATGCGTGCTTCATGATCCCACCCAGGAAATTTGCGCCTTTATCCGAAAGACCCATCTCCGCGGTCTGGCTGCCGGTGGTCTTGTCGGTCGCAAAAACGTTCACCTTGGCCGCATCGCCCGGCGCATCCCAAACGGAGATATGCGCATGACACCCATTGCCTGTCAGCCCCTCAACGGGCTTCGGCATAAATGTTGCCCGGAAGCCATGGCGCTCGGCCACGGACTTGGTCATGAACTTGAAGAACGAGTGCCGGTCCGCCGTCACCAACGCGTCCGAGAAATCCCAGTTCATCTCAAACTGACCATTCGCGTCCTCATGATCGTTCTGATAGGGGCCCCACCCCATCTCGAGCATGTAATCGCAAATCTCGCGCACCACATCATAGCGCCGCATCACCGCCTGCTGGTCGTAACATGGCTTCTCGGCCGTATCGAATTCATCGGACAACTGGTTTCCATCCGGCGTCAGCAGAAAATACTCGCATTCCACCCCGGTTTTGACATGCATGCCCTCCTCGGCGGCCTCTGCCACCAGGCGCCGCAACACGTTGCGCGGGGCCTGGGTCACGTCCTCGCCTTCCATCACCGGATTGGCCGCGACCCAAGCGACCTCAGGCTTCCATGGCAATTGGATCACAGACGACGGATCCGGCACGGCCAGCATATCAGGATGCGCCGGCGTCATATCGAGCCATGTGGCAAAGCCTGCAAACCCCGCGCCCTCTTCTTGCATATCCGCAATGGCCTGCGCCGGGACCAGCTTGGCCCGCTGCCCGCCGAACAGATCCGTGAAGGAAATCATGAAATATTTAACGCCGTTTTCAGCGGCAAACGCGGCCAGATCGGTGGTCATTATTTTGGCTCCCCAGTGGTCTCATACCTTGGTCGTGTTTCATCCACGACCTTCCTCTTGACCCTTCCAGCCAACAGCCAGTTTGTCAAAGCATAAGAGGCGAAAAAACATGGCTTTACTCCCCTTCGCTCACCTGCCACGACGTGTGAAACACAACCGAAAGCTAGAGTGAACCAATGACCGTTTCCGCCCTTGCACGCCCTGTCCTGATCGTAGCTGCAGCGCTGACCCTTCAAGGGTGCAAAGCAGAGCCTACAGCCTCCAATCTCGAAACCGTTGCGGGCGGTTTCGAAGACTTCGTTGTCGACAAAAGAGCCGACCCGATCTTTGACCGGACCATTTACACGATCAAAGCCAACTTCGTGCAATTCAACGATGACTGCACCCCCGCTGAGAATGACAGCTACCTCTGTGAGGCCTGCAATTTCACCGCGACTTACGATCTCGTGCCGCACAGAAACGGAATGTTCCGCACCTTCAACTCTGGCGTGGTGGATATCCGTTACGTCCTGTCGCCCTCAGACTCGTCCGAGGCGGGCTGGCGTGCACAAGAAGAGACGCGGCTCAACTTCACGCCTTCGCCTGAAAAAATCGGAGCAGGAACAGCGCTTTATGATGACGTCCTCAAGGCGGTTTCGGCCAACCGGACGAGCGAGGCCAAAGCGGCGTTCAAAACCTTCATGCGGGCTCAGTGCGCTGCGTCAAACTAAGGCCAAATAGAAAAAAGCGCCCGGTCAGTCGCCGGGCGCTTTTTTTAATCATCAAAGGCCTGCGTGGCGTCACATGCCCCCGCCCGGCATGCCGGGATACCAGCTGGTGCCCGCAAGCGGGATCTTGGCCATGGCGGCGGCCTCCATCGTCAACGCAGCCAAGTCTTCGGGCTCCAGATTGTTGACATGGGACTTGCCACAGGCGCGCGCCAGTGTCTGAGCCTCCAACGTCATCACCTTGAGATAATTGTTCAATCTCCGCCCCGCTTCCACCGGATCAAGCCGTTTGGACAGCTCAGGGTCCTGCGTGGAAATGCCCGCCGGATCGCGGCCCTCATGCCAGTCATCATAAGCCCCCGCGGTGGAGCCAAGCGCCTGATACTCCGCCTCCCATTTGGGGTCATTGTCGCCCAGCGCGATCATCGCCGCCGTGCCGATGCTCACCGCATCCGCGCCAAGCGCCAGCGCCTTGGCCACATCCGCGCCGGACCGGATCCCGCCGGACACGATCAGCTGCACCTTGCGATGCATATCCAGATCCTGCAGCGCCTGAACCGCCTCGCGAATGCAGGCAAGCGTTGGGATGCCCACATGTTCGATGAACACGTCCTGCGTGGCCGCCGTGCCGCCTTGCATGCCGTCGATCACCACCACATCGGCCCCGGCCTTTACGGCCAAAGTCGTGTCAAAATAAGGTCTTGCCGCCCCAACCTTCACGTAAATCGGCTTCTCCCAACCTGTGATTTCGCGCAGCTCCATGATCTTGATCTCAAGGTCGTCCGGCCCGGTCCAATCCGGGTGGCGACAGGCGGATCTTTGGTCAATCCCTTTGGGCAGAGTGCGCATCTCGGCCACGCGGTCCGAGATCTTTTGCCCCAAGAGCATCCCGCCGCCGCCGGGTTTCGCGCCCTGACCCACAACGACCTCAATCGCATCCGCCTTGCGCAGATCCACGGGGTTCATGCCATAGCGGCTTGGAAGATACTGATACACAAGGTGTTTTGACTGCCCCCGCTCTTCGGGCGTCATGCCCCCGTCGCCTGTTGTGGTCGACGTCCCCGCCGCCGAGGCCCCGCGCCCCAACGCTTCCTTGGCCTGGGCCGAGAGCGCACCAAAGCTCATGCCTGCGATTGTGATCGGGATTTTCAGCTCAATGGGCTTTTTCGCAAACCGCGTGCCCAGCACCACATTGGTGTCGCAGCGTTCGCGGTAGCCTTCGAGCGGATAGCGGCTCATCGAGGCCCCAAGAAACACGAGATCGTCAAAATGCGGCACTTTCCGCTTGGCCCCGCCGCCGCGAATATCATAGATCCCCGTCGCCGCAGCGCGCCGGATTTCTGCATTCACATCGGGTGAGAAGGTACTGGAATATTTGGGTAATGTCTGGGGCGGTGTCACGTCATCTTTGGCCATCTGTCGCCTCCTTCAATACGCGTTGTCGATGTTAAAATTGTAAAGCTGGCGGGCAGAGCCATAGCGCTTGAACTCTTCCGGTTTGGCATCACTTTCCCCCGCCGCAAGCAGTTCGGCTAGTTTTTCGAGGTGTTCCGGCCGCATCTCTTTCTCAATGCAATCGGCCCCCAGTGATTTCACCGACCCGCGCACAAAAAGCTGCGCCTCATAGATCGAATCGCCCAGCGCATCGCCCGCATCACCGCACACGACCATATGCCCCCGTTGCGCCATAAAGGCCGACATGTGGCCCACATTGCCATGCACCACGATGTCGATCCCTTTCATCGAAATCCCGCAGCGGGAGGAGGCGTTGCCCTTGATCACCAGCAACCCGCCATGCCCTGTCGCACCGGCATATTGGCTGGCATCGCCATCGACGATCACGGTCCCGCTCATCATGTTCTCGGCCACGCCCGGGCCCACATTGCCATCCACGCGCACCGTCGCCTGTTGGTTCATGCCGGCGCAGTAATAGCCCGTCGAGCCGCGCACTTGCACATCAATGGGAGCATCCAAGCCCACGGCAATCGCGTGACTGCCGCGCGCATTCACGATCTCCCAGGCGGTTTCATTGCTGCCCTCACTGGGGTTCTGCAGGGCCGCGTTGGCCTCCCGCAGGGTGATATCGGTCAGATCAAGCACCTGCATGGGCACCTCCCTTTGCATACATTCCACTCAGCGTGTCGAGCGCGCATTGCAGCGTCTCAGCATCTGATTTCTCTTCCCAATCCCAGGCTTGCCGCGCGCCTTGAAACACGCACAATACCGGCGCGCCTGTCACATAGGTGAAATTGAACCACGACGAAAACGGGCGCGGCTCCGGGGCCGCGAGCATGATCCACGGCTTGTCCACGTCCCAAAATGCGTGCTCAAATTTAAAATAAAGTTTGTTCAAGAGGCCCAAACCCAACCTGCCAATCGCGTCTTGCTTGTCATTGGGCAGCGGCGGGTCAAACCGCACGTGGCCCGCCTGCAAAATGCCGATAGGTAGCGTGACGATCACCGCGTCGAAACCGTGGGCATCCTCACCCACGCGGATCGTTGCCCCGTCCGCACGCCATTCAACAGCGGTGACTTTTTGGTTGAGCTTGACCTCATATCCCTTTGTTAACGCAGGAAAGAGTGACGCATAGCCGCGCGGGAAAACGACGTCCCGGCCAGGCAGGTCCTCGCCCTCTTCGAACGCCTCTTCCGACAGGTCCGCGCGGGCCATCGCATAGTTCTGATCAACCTCGAAATACTCCCAAACCCAGTCGGGGATATTCTTTTTGGCAACGCGGTCACCCTCGGGCGAGAGCCCATAGACGTTGTCATAGTCGGTCTTCACCCGCACCACGTCTTGCGCCTTGGCCAGATCGGTCAGCGGGTTGCCCTTGGGCCCATGGATCCAGGACGCTCCCATATCCATCGGCAGGCCCAGAGAGTGGTCCGTCCAGGTACGCCCGCCGATCCGGTCACGCGCCTCAAAGACTTCAACCTCAATCCCCGCATCCACCAGATCGCGCGCCGCCCCCATTCCGGCCATGCCGGCCCCGATGATGCCCACGCGTTTTGCGTTGGTTTTGCGGATTTTCGCCGCCGCCTGCCGGCCTGTCACCAGCGCCCCATGGACCATAGCCGGGAAGTCCTTTGACACATGCTCACCGGCAAAAAACACTGTATCGCCAAGGGGTTTTCGGATGATCTTACGGTCCTTGGCGCGCGCACCCTTAGGCAGGGTGGAATAGCTGCACAGCGCAAAAGGATCCGCCCCCCACCGCGTCCGTCGATAGGCCACAGGGCGCGGGATGCCCGTGACCTGCACCTCGGCAGGGATCTGCGTGACAATGCTCTCCTCGGCGGTGGGCACGTATCAGTGCCTCCAGAAATACACGGTGGCGGGCTCAGGCTCCCACACACGCGCTGCGTCGATCCCTGGCAGGTTCACCAAGGCGCGGTATTCGCTGCCAAAGGCCACGTATTGATCGGTCTCGGCCATCACGGCGGGCTTGCACGCAATCGGATCGCGCACCACGCCGAATCCATCCTTGGTGCCCACCACAAATGTGTAGAACCCATCAAGATCTTCGAGCCCCGATTCCAACGCCTCACCCAGCGTTTCGCCTTCCTGCATGCGCCAGGTCAGATACGCGGCGGCCACTTCGGTGTCGTTTTCGGTTTCCACATGCACACCCTGACGGCGCAGTTTGCGGCGCAGCGCGTTGTGGTTGGAAAGCGACCCATTGTGCACAAGGCATTGATCAGACCCGGTATTAAACGGATGCGCGCCGAGGGTTGTCACCGCCGATTCCGTGGCCATCCGGGTGTGACCAATGCCGTGAGAGCCGGTCAGCGTAGGGATGTCAAAGCGTTCGGCCACATCCTCGGGCAAGCCCACTTCTTTGTATATCTCAATCACTTCTCCGGCACTCATCACGCGAATATCAGGCGTGTTTTCGCGCAGGTAGGCCCGCGCCTCAGGGATTTTATCCTCCGGCAGCTCCAGCACCGCGTGGGTGTCAATCACCCGAACAGTCACCTCAGCATCAATGGCTGAGGTCAAGCCGCCCAGCCCCTCAAACCCGGCCGGGTCAGAGGATTGCACCGTCAGCTTCGCGAAGCCTTCACGATCCTCACCATAAACGGCAATCCCGGCGCTGTCGGGGCCACGATCGGGCATCGTGATCAGCATATCCGTGAGCATCGCACCCAGTTTCGGTTCCAGTGATTTGTCCTTGAGGAAGAGACCCACAATGCCACACATATGACGCTCCTTTGCAGCCGCTAAGACATACCTAACCCGATGCGCGAGTGCGTTCAATATAGAGAATGAAATTTTCCTGTGGGGAAACGGGATCAGCCGCGCTGCGGATAGGAAATTACGCAGACAAACCGGATCGGCAACGTGATCAGCTTATCGGGCCCATGCGGGGCATCGGCATCGAAAAACAGGCTGTCGCCGGGGCGCAGGTGAAAGCTCTGCTCGCCATGGCGATAGCTGACTTCGCCTTCGAGCATGTAAATCAGCTCCACCCCGTCATGCTGAAACGTCTCGAACGTATCGGAATCCTTGGACAACAGGATCAGGTACGGCTCCATGACCACGCCGCTGTTGTTGCCGCCCAAATGGCCCAAAAGGTTGTAGTGATGGCCGGCGCGCGTGCCCGCCCGCTCAATCTCCACCGCTTCGCCCGCGCGTATATGTACCGCCTCGCGCGCCTCTTCGAACCGGCGAAAGAACGCGGTCACGGGTGCCGACAGCGCGGTGGACAGGGCCTGCAACGTGGTCAAAGAGGCAGATGTCACCCCGTTTTCAATCTTGGAGAGCATCCCAACCGACAGCCCTGTCGCCTCGGCCAGATCGGCCACGGTCATGCCGCGCGCCTTGCGCAGGTCACGCACCTCACGCCCAATGGCCACCTCCAGGTTCTTTTCACGCCCCTCGCGGGTTTTGTGCGGATCCTGGTTCAATCTTGTGACGTTCACGCGCGGCCCTCTTTCTGCAACCAGTGCAGAGCATGGGCAAAGCCCGGATCAATTGCAAGGATCACGCGTCCAGCTCTGCATCCCAGTAGAGAAAGTCGATCCAGCTTTCGTGCAGATGGTTGGGCGGGAACTTCCGCCCCATATTGCGCAGCTCTTCGGCCCCCGGCGCCCGCGGTTGCTTGCGCAGGCCAAAGCCCGATTGCCGCAAAGAGCGCGAGCCCTTCTTGAGGTTGCACTTCGAACAGGCCGCCACCACGTTTTCCCAAGAGGTGATCCCGCCGCGGCAGCGCGGCACCACGTGATCAAAGGTCAGATTGTCCTTGGATCCGCAATACTGACACTGAAACTCATCGCGCAGAAAGAGGTTGAACCGGGTGAAGGCCACACGCTTTTGCGGTTTCACGTAATCCTTCAGCACAATGACGCTTGGAATGCGGATGCTTTGCGACGGGCTGTGCACATGGGCGTCATACTCGGCCACGATCGACACCCGGTCGAGATAGACCGCCTTGATCGCATCCTGCCAGGACCACAGCGACAGCGGGTAATATGACAATGGTCGGTAATCGGCATTCAGCACCAATGCCGGGTGCTGTTTGAGCGCTGATGGCTCGCGTACGAAATCAGTTCTGAATTCTGTGTCCATGCGGCGACGTGCCCCCTGCCCGCGTAAGATCCTTATCCTCGCCGGGGCGGCGTGCCGCCCTCGGTCATGCCTCATCTTCTGTGCCACTATATCTCGCGCCCGCCGCCTGACAAGTGCGGTTTTGCCGGGCATATTTAGTGGTGGCTTACGCGCCAGATGTGACCTGCATATGACGGTCACAGCCTCTTGAGGGCACCACATCCTTCTCCTATCGTAGGTCCATGTTGGTTTTGCCCCCTGCCCCCGCCCCCCGCAACGAACATGAGGGCGGGCATTAATGGGGAGAAATAGAAACCGCGGCGGCGATATATAGGAAAGTCATTGGGATTGACGAAGAAATTAGCGTG
>ERZ1740070.1518-NODE-1518-length-14454-cov-6.399819_pt1 | contig 14454 bp, 15 predicted proteins | sample MGYA00581734_ERZ1740070 | MGnify/ENA primary metagenome ERZ1740070 (study PRJEB43018, sample SAMN04849744) | marine metagenome | isolation source: floating plastic debris | place: Pacific Ocean | collected 2008-09-01 | study: EMG produced TPA metagenomics...
ACGACGTAATTCAGCCATTGCTTGGGTGACGGTCTGCCAAATTGGTAAACCGTTAATGGCAAAAGATTCGTAGGAACACCATAAACTGCGTCCTCCCATTAAACATAAAGCCGCTGCCAATCCAGCACAAGCGTCTTCGCTCAAGGGTTCGTAAACTTGTCCCTGGGGAGCTTGATTGTAAATATCGTCTTGGGTGGGATGAATAATTTTTAAAGCTTGGTTGATATTACCAATTCCCGATGCAGCGTTTCCGTCAGCATTGGTAACTAAGAAATTTTTATCAGCTTGTCCAACTTTACCAACTAAAGCACCCATTACGGTAGTAGCAACTTTATTGTCTCCACCAACTTCAAACTCTTGTAAAGGTAGTTCACCTAAATCAGGTAAATTTCGTTCAAACTCAGTTACAGCAGTCTTCCCAGCAGGACCACCACCAGCGCGATCGCAATTGTTTCTGACTAATTCCCAAGCTTCCACGGGTAAGGAACGTTTCTTTAAAGCTTCCACCATATGAGGAGCATCTAAAGTGTCTTTGGGATAAAGATTATGAGATTTTGAACCGGTAGCGTGAACCCCAGAACCTTTAAGCTGTTTAATAATAAATACCGTTAATTTACCACTGAGTGCTGACTTAGCAGCTTTATCAACTCCTTCCAACACAGCTTTAGTAAACTGCAATCTTCTTTCAAAGGAAAATTCGGTACTATCTACATAATCTCCCGGCTGATTTTTATCGTCAAAGTCCTTAGCATCAACTAAAACAACTTCCTCAAAACCGTTGCCAACCCAGTAATTCCCCATTTCATCATTGGTCTTCAAAGAAACCATACTGAGATGTTCTTGAGAATAACCATTCCACACCAACACCGGAAGAAAATTAGTAATATTCGGGAAAGCAGTATTAAAATGAGCCATGGAACTCATAATATAAGGTTCACCCAAACCACCATCACCAACAGTAAACGGGAATAACTTATCGCGATTTAAATAAGCAGCAGCCATTGCAAAATGCTGACCTTGACCCAAAGGACCCGCAGGTGCGAGAATTCCAGGAATCATCCCCGAAAGGTGTCCCAACAAACCATGCTTTTCGCGAAAACGCTCTCGTAACTGTTCCACCGTGGTGATGTCCATGTCTTCTAAGGAACGGTCGAGAAACATAGCGCTATAGAAACCGGGAGCATGGTGTCCCACTTCAGTCAGAATATTCTTGTGTCCCAACATCACCAAAGCAGCATAAGCTTCTGCTTGAGAAGCAAAACCACCGGGGTGTCCGGAAGCTTTAGTTCCAGTAATTTGTAGAGTTAAATAACGTAAAGCATCTGCATAAAGTAAAGTTTGATAAATAGCAGCTTTATCTTCAATATCGTTAATAGCGGTTTTACCTACAGGAATCGCGCTTTCCTTACCATACTTGTCAAAATCGGGTAGAGCTTCCCCAAAATATTGAATTCCTTCGCAAAACTTGGGAGCAGATGTAGCCTTTGGTGTTGTTGCAGTCATGCCGATAACCTAATATACGAATCAATTGTAAATCCAGCTTCCTATTTAACAAAAATTTTACAACTTTACGGTTATCGGCGTTGATTGTAATTTCTCTATGTATAGATAAATAATCGATATGGGGAATTGGGGATTGGGTATTGGAGAATAGCTAGTAGGTTGGGTTAGACACGACAATTAATCAATGCTTGTAACGAAGATATTTATTCCCAAAGTGTCGTAACCCAACATCAGCATATTAATTTTTTCCTTCCTAATAACTATTTTCGTAATTTCCCTAGAATCTGCTGATATACATATAGAGATTAAATCTGATAAACAGGGTTTAAAGTTATGGAAATAATTATTGCCTTAGTATTCATTGGCTTAATAGTAATGGTTCTATTACCATCAAACAATTCCAGTAGAAGAAGTAATTCTCATCATAGTGCTTCTAGCGATTGGAACAATAATTATATGTATTACGGTAGCGATTGCAGTTCTGATTCGGGAAGTTCTAACTATTCCGATTCGGGAAGTTCTAGTTCAGACTGTGGTAGCTACGATGGTGGAAGCAGTTATGGTGGTGATTGTGGTAGTAGTGATTTTGGTGGATTTTAAATTTTAGTCCTAAATTAATATTCTGACCTTTCAAAATTAACTGTTCCGATACCGGAATATTCAAAAACTCTGAAACTTGAAAATTAACTGTTCCGATATCGGATTATCTCAAATCCCCAGACTTGAAAATTAACTGTTCCGATAGGGGATTATTCTAAAATTCCGACATTGTGGAATTAACTATTCCGATAGGGGATTAATTTAAAATTCCGACGTAATAGCGCGACTGATTTAAGAGTCTATGTATTAAATAGATGCTGTAATTATACGGTCAATTATTAGAGTATTTTGCAAGGGCGATCGCCACAGTTAAAACCTTGTCTAAACTGATTTTGCAAAAAATATACTAACTTTAAAATTATGATTGTTTGAATGTATAAATATAAAAGATTCAATGTCCAAACCATTTTCTCTCTACAATAAACGTAATTACTCAACCTTTGACGTATTAACTGGATACACAAGATAGTCATCTACATAGGATGAAATAGTAGATACGGAATTAGATATTCCTTTATTAACAAATCTCAAAACAGTACCTTGGTCAAAAATAGATAAAGTCCTAAATTTAGGATGTGGAAACGGAAGAATCGGTCAATGGTTAAAAAATCAAGGAATTTCCGATATTTGTGGAATTGATAATTGTTCCGCAATGCTGGAACATTCTCAGGTCAAAAATATTTATACTAAACTCGATATTGGAGAAATAATATCAATGATAAATTACTGGAGTGACCAATGGAACCAGAAAAATCAGCCTTAGTGATAATAGATTTACAAAATGACTTTACATTAGAAAACGGTAAAGCTCACGCTTGTACTTCTCAAGTTGATAAACTGATTCCAATCGTAAATAATTTATCAGAACAATTTTCTCAGGAAAAAAGATATATTGCTTATTTAAGAACAGAATGGTCGAATCCAATTGTCAAACTACTGACTAAGAATTCCGTTAAAAGAGGAACCCCAGGAGCGGAATTTGATAGTCGTCTCAAAATGTATAGCGATAATGTTTTTACTAAAGGAGATAAAAATTCATTTTCCTGTAGTAATTTTGTTGAATTCTTAGAAAATAACTCAATCAATCATCTCTACTTGGCTGGGTTGGCTACAGATTATTGCATTAAAATAACTTCAGAAAATGCCATAAATAAAGGATATCAAGTAACTGTCGTTAGCGATGCTGTAGCTGCTTATAAATGTGGAGACTATGAAAAATCCTTACAGGTATTATCTTCAAAAGGTGTAAATATCATAGCTTCAACTGAAATATCAAAATCATCAATTTAGTTAACACCATTAACTTTGTCTAGAAAAATCATCACCATCAACGGGTCACCAGGAGTAGGAAAATCAACAACAGCGGAACTTCTTGCTCAATCTTTTCAAAATTCGGTTTGGATTCGAGGGGATGATATCAAACATTGGATTGTGAGTCGGAATTCGGAAGAATTAACAAAGGGTTTGACTTATATCAATGGTGGAGCTTGTTGTCGAAATTATTTAAAAGCAGGTTATGAATTAGTTGTATTTGAATACGTTTTTACCAAGAAAGCTGATGTGGACAGGTTTATAGAAAATTGCGGAATCAAAGAATCTTGTCTTCTATTTACTTTAATTGCTCCATTATCAGTTATAAAACAGCGAGAAATTTTACGTTTAAGTCAAAATCGCAAATCATTGGGGGAAGCTGTTGATATTGCTTATGATGAGATTATTAAAAATAGAATAGATTTAGGAACTTTTATAGATACAGAATTTCTTTCACCACAACAGGTTTGTCAATTAATTTTAAGCTTATTGTAATTGTAGGTTGGGTTAGACAAGATATCAACATTCAGATTGTAAAAACCGTGTTTATAAATCGTGTCGTAACCCAACATCAACATGCTATATCTACAATATTATTGTGGTAAGAGAAAATTAAATGCAGTCATTAAAAACTTTTAAATTAAATAGAAAAACCAGAAAACTTATTTTCAAAATTATAATTATCACTTTTATTGTCCTCAATCTTATATCTTACTCAGGAGCATATTATTTAACAAGCTTTAACTCTTCAAATAGACAGGTAGTTGATAAAAATCGTTCTGATATCGGACTTGAATACAAAACCGAACGAATTTCGATAAATCAAAATGAATGGTTAGATACCTGGTTGATTTCCGCTGAAAATAAATCTAACGGAACAGTTCTATTATTTCCTGGAAATAACGGTAGTAAAGCCAAACAGCTATTAGCACCAGCTAAAATATTTCATAATTTAAACTACGATACTTTACTCGTAGATTTCCGAGGATTAGGAGCTTCGAGCGGTAATAGTACAACAATAGGTATAAGAGAATCAAAAGATGTTGCTCTAACGATAAATTATGCTCAAAAATCAAAATTAAAACATCCCTATATACTTTATGGTGTATCGATGGGTAGCGCTGCAATTCTCAAAGCAATTGCTGACAAAGATAAAAATATAAATCCCGAAGCTATAATTTTAGAAGCTCCTTTTGCACGTCTTGTAAATGCTGTAAGTTCAAGATTAAGAGCAATAAACATTCCCACATTTCCCATGACTCAACTGATAGTATTTTGGGGAGGAGTTCAACACGGATTTAATGGTTTTACTCACAATCCCGTTATTTACGCAAAATCTGTTGAATGTCCGACTTTAATATTACAGGGAAAGCTTGATAAATGGACAACTTTAGAAGAAATAAACGAGATTTATCAAAACTTACAGGGTTCCAAAAAACTGGTGATTTTCCCCGATGCTGGACATAATTTACTTGTCACAGTTAATAAGCAACTTGGAAACAGAGTATTGAAAAATTTTTGAAGGAAATTTAAAAATGGCTGGAATTTTTGAAGATGAAAAATGGTATATTGCAGAACTTGTAATGGAATGTAAAATAGAGGAAGAACCGCGTAATGTTGTTCATGTTAATATTACTCTAGTTCGCGCCGATTCGCCTCAATCAGCTTTTGAAAAAGCCGAACAACTTGGGAAAGAAAGCGAAACTTCATATCTCAATCATAAAAATCAGCAAGCTACTTGGTACTATCGAGGATTACGAGATTTAAATGTGATTCACGATGATTTAGAACATGGTGCTGAATTGATGTTTGAAGAAGAAATAGGTATTTCTGAAGATGAAGTCCAAGATATGCTTACTCTTAAGTCTGAGCTAAAGGTTTTTCGCAAACGAAAACCAAGAGATTCATCAGAACCAAATTATGGTTGTAAGGAAATTTTAGAAGAAGTGAAAAAAATGATAAATACTAAAGAAGATTAAATAAAATCTTAAAACTATTCGGAACTATAAATTCTAAGTCCTAATCTCCTGTATCGCTATTAAAGCTTCAACTTTTGTTAAAATACAAGTCTAAGTCTTTTTTTACGAGGTTGTTCGATGACAATTGTTGTTACTCTCAGCCCAGAATTAGAAGAAATATTACGCGAACGAGCCACACGGCAAGGTCAAGATGTAAACTCTGTTGCATCTGAATTGTTAGCTAGCATTTTGGAATGGAACAAGATTTAAAAGAAGCTGTTGAAGGTATTCAGAAAGGATTAGATGATTTTGAGACGGGAAAATTTCGGTCTTTTGCAGAATTTGCTGATGAACAACGTCGTAAGTATAATTTGCCAACCGATTTATGAGATACAAGCTGAATTATAACAGTATAAAACAAATATCCTCGTGAGTTTCAGCCTTCTTTAATTACTTTACTTGAGAAATTACCTGTCCAATATCTTGGGGAGAAGCTCCTATAGCTAACATTGCTCTTATCAACAATTCAATGGAAACAGAATTATCTCCATTTTCAGCTTTTGCAATTCGTGGTTGACTTGATTGAAGTTTTGTAGCAAGCTCTTTTTGTGTCATTAATTTTTGTCGTCGAGCTTTCAAATTTTTACTTAACGCAAGTCTAATTTCGATTAAAGTCGCTTCTTCGGGTGTTAATTCTAGAAAATCTTTTACCGTTACAACTTTCCATCCTTGGGATTCTAAACGTCGCTTCTTTGATTCATCCATATTTTATTCCTCAGTATCGCAATCGTATTTAGTTAATCGTTTTTTACTAACTTTCTTCGGTGTTGCTCTGGTTGTTTTGTTAAAAACTTCGACGATTATAATCCCATCCTCATCAATACGGTAAATAATTCTCCAATTTTTATCTCCATCCGGGATACGCAATTCATGACAATACTTACCAATACTTTGCATCGGACGTGAATGAGGCATTTCAAGATTATCACCTTGCTGCAATTTTCTAAGTAAAAACCCCGTCTCGATTCGTGCTTCTTGACTCATTGGTGGTGTTTTTACTTCACCATGCAACCAAATTAAAGGTTTATCTTCTTCCAAAATCCATTTCTTATATCATATCTGATATATTTAAAAGCAAATTGAACACCCCAGACAAATTCAATTTCGGGCTTCCTTAATACGATAAAATTATGAAAAAATATTAAGGCTGTATGTAAATGAATTTGCTTTTTTCCACTCTGGGAATTATCTTCGCAATTGTAACCATAAGCATCGTACTATATCTAATTTCCGCTCGTCGCTATCAATCCTCTGACTCGGTAGCTAATTCCTACGATGAATGGACGGACGACGGAATTTTGGAATATTACTGGGGTGAACATATCCATTTAGGACATTACGGCTCCCCACCGACAAACAAAGATTTTTTAACAGCTAAATACGATTTCGTTCATGAAATGGTACGTTGGGGTGGTTTAGATAAATTAGCTTCCGGTACCACCGTCATAGATGTCGGTTGTGGGATTGGAGGAAGTAGCAGAATTTTAGCCAAGGAATACGGTTTTGATGTCACTGGGGTTACTATCAGTCCTCAACAGGTGAAACGAGCTACCGAATTAACACCTGAAGGAGTCACCGCTAAATTTATAGTAGATGATGCGATGGCTCTTTCTTTCCCCGATGCCAGTTTTGATGTAGTCTGGTCAATAGAAGCTGGACCGCATATGCCTGATAAAGCGGTTTTCGCTAGAGAGTTGATACGGGTTCTGAAACCTGGTGGGATATTAGTTGTAGCTGATTGGAATCAAAGAGATGACCGTCAGATTCCTTTGAATTTCTGGGAAAAACCGGTAATGCAGCAACTATTAGACCAATGGTCGCATCCAGCTTTTTCGAGTATAGAAGGTTTTTCCGAACTATTGGAAGCAACCGGATTCGTGAAAGGGGAAGTAACAACAGCAGACTGGACAAAAGAAACACTTCCATCATGGTTCGATACAATTTGGCAAGGAATTATTAAACCTCAAGGATGGATGCGTTCTGGGGTGCGTGGTTTTATTAAATCAGTACGGGAAGTACCGACAATATTGTTAATGAGATTAGCATTTGGTACCGGACTTTGTAGATTTGGAATGTTTAAAGCAATTAGAAACAATTCGGTATCGAAATCCGCAGATGTTTCGAGTCAAGTTGCTCAAGTTTAATTTTAGTAATTAGTAATAGATAATTGCTAATAACGTAGGTTGGGTTAAGCGAAAGCGCAACCCAACAATCTAATATTAATGTAAAATTACGTTTTTATTGCTATTAAAAAACCTTTGTAGACACAGAATACACAGAGCAAAAAGTTTAATAAATATATTTAATTACCAATTACCAATCACCAATTACTCATTTAACACATCCATTTTATGTCCGGGTGCAGCAGCAACAGCACCAACTTATTTAATTAATTCAAATGAATTTTAAATATCCTAAAAATATATCAGATTGTCGTAATGTAAACGACTTTAGAAATCTCGCAAAATCAAAATTACCTGCCCCAATATTTCATTATATAGACGGAGCCGCTGACGACGAATTAACTTATAAAAGAAACACCGAATCTTACGAAAAATGCGATTTAATTCCCAACGTTTTAGCAGGAGTTGAAGATGTAGATACTTCTGTAGAAATAATGGGGATGAAAATTGATATTCCGATGTTTTGTTCACCAACAGCATTACAAAGATTATTTCATTATGACGGAGAAAGAGCAGTAGCGAAAGCAGCAGAACAATATGGAACTTTATTTGGTATTTCAAGTTTGGGAACCGTTAGTTTAAAAGAGATTGAGAAAACAATTTCTACACCAAAAATGTTTCAATTTTATTGTCATAAAGACAAAGGATTAAATAATGCGATGATAGAAATGTGTCGCGAAGCAAGCTTTGATGCAATTGCTTTAACCGTTGATACAATTACTGGTGGAAATAGAGAAAGAGATTTGTGGACGGGATTTACAACTCCACCTAAGTTAACACCACAAAGTTTAATTAGTTTTGCTCTCCATCCAAGCTGGTCTTTGAATTATTTATTCCGGGAACCATTTAGTTTACCCCAATTAGAAGAACATATTAATAAAGGAACTAACGTAGCAGTTTCCATCGGTGATTATTTGAGTACAATGTTAGACCAATCCATGGATTGGAAAGATGCTGAGGAAATTAGAAATCAATGGGGTAAAAAGTTTTGTCTCAAAGGTGTGATGAGCGTCGAAGATGCGAAAAAAGCAGTTGATATCGGAGCCGATGCGATTATGGTATCAAATCATGGGGGAAGACAGTTAGATGGAAGTATATCTCCTTTCGAGCAATTAGCAGATATTGTGGATGCTGTGGGAGACAAAATTGATGTAATCTGCGATGGTGGTATCAGAAGAGGAACCCACGTTCTCAAAGCTTTGTCGGTTGGAGCAAAAGCTTGTTCCGGTGGAAGATGGTATTTATATGCTTTAGCTGCTGGTGGTCAAAAAGGAGTTGAAAAGGCTATTTCTAATATGAGGAATGAAATTGAGAGGGATATGAAATTAATGGGAATTACAAAACTTTCTCAGTTGTCCAGAAAGAATATAAAATTTAGATGATTGAAGAAACCTCACCCTTAATTCCTCTTCTTATTAAGGAGAAGGAGATAAGATATTGTAATTTTAAGTTTGAAAAATATGGACAGTAAAGAATCTTTAATTCCGCTAAAAATTGCCGTATTAACAGTTTCCGATACTAGAACCGAAGCTGATGATAAATCGGGGAAAATATTAGCTGATAGTTTGACAACGGTAGGACACGATTTAGCAGAAAAAGTAATTGTTCCCGACGATATTTACCAAATTCGTGCAGTTATATCACGTTGGATTGCAGATGATTTTTTTCAAGTCATTTTAACAACTGGTGGAACTGGAGTTACGGGAAGTGATGGAACACCAGAAGCAATTAAACCGTTATTAGACAAAGAAATTGCAGGATTCGGTGAGATTTTTAGGATGATTTCTTATCAAGAGATAAAGACTTCTACTATTCAATCTCGCTGTTTAGCTGGTGTTGCTAACGGTACCTATATCTTTTGTTTACCGGGTTCTTCTGGTGCTTGTAAAACCGGATGGGAGATTATCAAAGAACAGCTTGATTCTCGCAATCGTCCCTGCAATTTAGCTCAGTTGATTCCGAGGTTAAGGGAATAGGTAATTGGGGATTGGGGATAGTAAGTTTAGATTTAATGTTCCCATAAAATTCACTTTTCAGATTTGAATATAATAGATAATCGTTAATTTTTCGATTACTCATTATGGAAAAATCTGAAGAACTAGTTCAACGTAACATACAACATTATAGTTATACACAAGACTTAGACTCTTTACTAAATATCGTTAATACCATATCTTTTTCAAAGTTCGAGACAATTCTTTGTAAATTACTGAAATCTCCAGATAGAGAAATAGTTTCAGATACTTGTTTTGCAATTCGAGATTTGATAGTTTGTTACAGCAATCGTTATGATGAGTTTGCGGAATTTGGAAACAGGTATCCAGAGTCTTTAATAGTTAAAACAGTTGAAATTCTACTTTTTTCTGAAAATCGTAATACCGTTCGCGATGCTATTTACACTTTAGGAAAAACCTATAGTTACAATAGCATTCCTGCTTTAAACAAAGCTTTTTATCATCTAAAAGATACCGACCCTTTTATTTTATCCAGATTATTTTGCGAAATGACCTGGTTGGGTTTAGAAAATTTCTGGGAATTGATTGATTCTATGATATCCAGCCACAATGATTTTACCAGATGGGCTGCTGTTCAAGAACTACCAGTATTTGTTGATGAAGATTGTGAAAAAAGTATTATTTTAGATGAAAAATCAAAATATTTGGAACGGTTAAAGCAGGATTCTAATAAGTTTGTCAGAATCGAATCCGAGAATAGATACAAGATGATAGAATTTCAAACGCTAGAGCAAGAATTACCAAAGAAAGAACGGAATAAGAGAAGAAAGGAATTAGAAAATGAATATAAATCTATTTTAAATTTTGATTCTTTATCTCTGAATTTTTCACAATATCTGAGTTATAAGAAGTTAAATAATTATATGATGTCTCAGTTAGAAGAATTTTTCGATTATTATATTTACTTTAACGGTTTCCACAGGACTTAAAATAAAAATGGTGCGTTAGGCTAAATTCATAACACACCCTACATATCATATTTTATAGTTAGCTTTTAATCACAGGTTTTTTCTTAGCTTGATTTATTATTTTAGTACCCAAAGTAATCAATCCAGCAAATAAAACCGACCAGAAACTAGTTCCAGCTTCCGGAACCTTAACATTAGATTTTGTGTTTTTAAAAGCCAACAAAGTTACATTTGTATCCTGCTCAAAAAATCTTTCTACAGAACCCTCAAAAAGAGAAGTACTAATTGCTTTAGTTCTACCAGAATCGTTAATTTCTTCAACATTGGAAAAACTTAAATCACTAGTAAGATTAATATTTTCACTCTTCGTATTATCAAAAAAATCAACTTTACCTAAAGCATCAATATTAGCTGCAAGGGTAAAGAATTCTAATATATTATCTTGGCTAATCTGATTGGGTTCTAATTGCGTTGAGTTGAGAAAATCAAACCGACTTTCTGCTGAAATACCAGTTGTATCCAAAAGATAAAAAGCAATATCCCCAGCAGCATCCGCAGTTTCAACCCCTGGTTTATCTACAGAAGCTTCCAAATCGAGAATAGTTGTAAAGTCAAATGATAAAGTATCGTTACCACTTACATCAAAATTCGCAAAAAATCTCGGCATAGTTTCCGCAAAAGCGCTATAGCTTGAACCCTCACCAAATGTCAAACTTTCTGCAATATTAAATATGTCTAATGGAGTTGGTTCAGCATTGGTCTCAGAAGAGTTGCGAAAATCTGCTATGCTATCATCCGCATTAGTTTCAGTCGAAGAATTAGCATCATTAATTGCTTCAAATGCTGCGTTTTCTTGATTGAAATTGGTAAAACTTAATTCTGAGAAGGAACCAGAAAAAGTTGCAGCTAAACTAGGTGAACTTGCTAACAACGAGGTAGCAACAATTGGAGAGACTTGTAAAATTAACTTTTTTCCAAACTTTGAATGTAACTTCTCTTGCATTTTTGTCATGATTTTATTTTTTAATCTATATAACGTCCGAAAAATTAACTATATTAGCTAGTACTTTTAAAATACAAACGAAATAGTTATATTACGGAGAAATAATTTTTAATTATGAAAATTTTACAAAGTGCTAGTAGCTGATTGCATTAGTCTCTTCGTAGGTTGGGTTAAGAAAAGCGCAATTCAGCATCCATGTTGGGTTTCACTAACGCTTCGCTAACGTTCAACCCAACCTACATCTATTTCGCAATCGGAACATTAATTTTGATAACTTGAATTGATATTCGGGAACACTAATTTTAGTAAAAATACATCTATCAATAGCAAAATGACGCGAATTCATTTTATAGCTCCGGAACAAGAAGCTCAAATTCCCCAGTATCAGCAAAAGTGGAAAAATATTTACCTATCAACTCAGCCGATTCAGCATAACCGAGCCAAAGCAGCAGTACAAGGGGCTTATGCTGTTATGGGTAAACCAGAACCCGAAGTAATTTTCTGTTCAAGTCCCCTGGTCGCAATTGAGCAACTTAAAGCTAAATTACAACAATCTCAAAATAGCAATCAAACTTCCGAACAACAAATTTACACTGACTTTTTTGAATTTGCTTCTTCAGTTTGGGAAAATATCCAGCAAGGTAATCAGCAACAGTTGAAATTAGAAATAAAACCGCTTGAAGATTTAATCAAAGAAGTTTACAAAGAATCATTTAAATCCTTGAACGAGCATCTTGAAAATTCTCTTCCTAGAGATTTAACTGTTCAAGATATTATCGAGCAAATCTATTTAGGTACTTCCCCAATTATTGATATGTTGGGTCAGTTACCTGCTAATCGAGGTATGCGTGAATTCTTCACGGATTTAGAACAAAGATTACCAGAGAATTGGCAAGAATCTTTTAGTACTATATTTTCTGGAATTGACCAACAATTGGCTTGGGTTCCTGGTAAAGATTTATTCTTTAGAGAATGGCTAAAACCAATAATTCAAGCTAGTTTAATTGGCAAAGTTTACGGATTAGAACATTCTAATTATAAAGATGCAATTTTCGTTTCTCTATCAACTTTTGAAGAAAAGTTTTTAAAAGAAAATCCTCCTATAGTCATTTCTCAAGTAGCAATTTATTGTATTTGGTTAGATTTCGCTTTTTCGGTATTGGGTTATCCACATAATTCCAAAAAATGGTCTGCATTACAAGGTCTTGTAAAACATTGTGGCTGGATTTTTGCTGTAGATAATCTCTGCATTATCTGCGAACGACCAACAAAAATTTTAGTAAATAAAGAGAATCAACTTCATGGGGAAGGGGAACCAGCAATCGAATTTGCAGATGGGTTTGTTGTTTACGCGCATCATGGCACAACTTTACCCGATAAATACGGAACCGTTCATCCCAATCAATGGCAATCCCAATGGATTATAGAGGAAAGAAATCAACAATTACAAGCAGTGTTAATTAATGGTATTGGAGCAGTTCGTTTATCCCAAGAATTATCTTTTATAGAAATAGACTCATTACAAGAATATAAATTTATCAAACTTGAAAATATTGATATTAATACTTGTATTTTGCAGCGAATTAATTCTCAAACTGGTGATATCAATGCTGTATTTATACCGCACAATATACAATCAATAGGGTTAGCAATAGAATACGCAAATCAAAATTACTCGGAAGAAGATTTTCCAAATACTTAAATTTAATAAGTAAAATAATAAAAAACTATTAACGATAACTTTTAATTTAATTTAGGGAACAATAATCTTAACCATCAGATATCTACCAATATTAAAATGACCCAAATTCATTTTTTAACACCCGAACAAGAAGCTTTAATTCCCGAATATCAAGAGAAATGGAAACGTATTTATCTATCAACTCAACCTATTGAGCAGAATCGAGCTAAAGCAGCAGTACAAGGAGCTTATGCTGTCATGGGTAAACCGGAACCAGAAGTTATTTTTTGTAGTAGTCCCCGTGCTGCTTTAGATAGACTTCAAGCACACATTGAAACTTCTCAAGAAGATTCTTTTCCATCATGGGAAGAAATTCAAAATAACTTTTTTCAATTTGCTAGAGCTACTTGGGAAATGAATAAGATAAAAGCGAAACAGCAAAACGCTGGAACAAAACCGCTTCATGATTTGCTAGGTGAAGTTTTAACTGAACCATATAAATATCTAGAAAAGCATATTGATAACTGTCTTCCTAAAGATTTAAGTACATATGATTTTGTTGAGCAATCATTCCTCGGAGCATCTCCATTATTTGACCATATGGATAAACAGATGAATCGTAGGAGAGAACCTGGATTTCAAAGAAATTTCGATAATATGCAACCAGATTTGCAAGAATCTTTTGGAATGACAGCAGAAGGTCTTGATAAACAATTAGGTTGGATTCCTGGTAAAGATTTGCTGTTCCGGGGATGGTTAAAGCAAATGCTTCAAACTAATATAGGTCTAAGAATATCTGGAGTAGAACATCCGAAATTTAGAGAAATAATTCTTCCTCTACTGTCTCCTTACGAACAAAAGTTTTTATTAGGAAACACTCCTTTTATTATTTCTAACTGTTTAATATCCAGTATTTGGATTGATTATGCAATTTCAGTGATGAATTTTCACTATACAACTCAAAAATGGTCTGCTTTACAAGGCTTAGCAAAACATTGTGGTTGGATTTTCGGAATTAATAATCTCTGTATTATTTGCGAACGACCTACAAAAATCTTAGTAAATGAAGATAACCAACTTCACGCTGAAGAAGAAACAGCAATCGAATTCGCAGATGGATTTGTTGCTTATGCATATAACGGTACATATTTACCTGAAAAATACGGAAACATCCATCCAAGTCAATGGCAAACTCAATGGATTTTCGAGGAGGAATATAACAACTTACAAGA
>ERZ1740070.1521-NODE-1521-length-14446-cov-7.047738_pt1 | contig 14446 bp, 11 predicted proteins | sample MGYA00581734_ERZ1740070 | MGnify/ENA primary metagenome ERZ1740070 (study PRJEB43018, sample SAMN04849744) | marine metagenome | isolation source: floating plastic debris | place: Pacific Ocean | collected 2008-09-01 | study: EMG produced TPA metagenomics...
TAGCAAACGCTAGTTGACCGTTGGGAATCAGCCATCCTTGCCAAATCCATCCCCAGTGGTCACCACCGGGCTCGCTGTAGAGGGGCAGTTCAACATCAGATAACCAGCTTGCCTGGATGCCAGTCCGACGGCGTGGAGACAAGTAGCCTACACCGAGAGGCATAGTCGTATCGGCCAGATTTACAATACCTTCTAAATTTGGGTTAATCGCAGCTGGCAGCGTCCCTGCAGTATCGTCAGACGGTTGCCCCCATGCTGGCACATTACCCAATAGCAAAGCCCCTTGCAGGCAAGCGATCGCAGCAAAATGGTGTAGTCGTAACATAGTTAATGTCAATTAATCTCAGAACACGTGTACGTAGGTTTGGTCGTCCCAGCTAGAAGGGATCAGCTGCCGCTAGAGACAGGAAATATCATCAGTTAACTCTTATCCAGGAGACTTCTTCCTGATTCAAGTAGTTAGTCCCTCTATCAGACATAATCGATGTTTTATTGCTTTGTCACCTAACGCAGTGCTGATTTTTAAGGAGGTCTACACACCACCCTCTACGCGTTGGTTAAAACCATAAACCTGACGCTGTCCAGCCAAGGCAACTAATGTTATGGAGCGCTCATCCCCCGGCTCAAATCTTACCGCTGTACCTGCTGGAATATCCAGCCGCATCCCCTTGGTCTGATCTCGATCAAACTGTAGAGCGTCATTCACTTCATAAAAGTGAAAATGAGACCCTACTTGAATTGGCCGATCACCGCTGTTGGCGACCGTTAGCGTGACAGTTGCTCGACCGGCATTGAGTTCAATGTCACCATCTGCAGGCAGCAGTTCACCAGGAATAATCGTTAAACCGTCAGACATTATCGCAATCCTCCAAGCTGACTAATTAGATCTTGCTGCATTTGATCAAGCTGCTTTTTCACATTTTCTAAGGCGGCTTCTAGTTCCCTATCGGATGCTCCATACTGTTTACTCAAGTCAGTTAACCCCATATAGTGAGCGACTTTTACAGCTAGCTCTACAGGCACCTTAAAGTCTGGCAGCACTCCACTACCTTCCCAGTTTTTGCCAGTTATTGGGCTAAGCACCTGCCCTGTCGGTAAAAACATCCAGAAATGGTCATGGAGGCGCTGCCCGGCCCCTAGGTTCGCTTTACCCGCCGTTGTCTCACCAATTAGCGTCGCCCGTTTTAGCTGCTTTAGAGTGTAAGCAAATTCTTCCGCTGCAGTAGCGGTCTCTGGCCCAGTCAAAAGATACACAGGGCGGTCTAAATAACGGGGTCCACCGACATAGGCCGACGTCCAGTTTTGCTGAGTACGCGTAGGCAATTTTACATCACTCAGATGCACGGCCGGATAGGGTGGCAGCAAATAGCTACACAGCAGCGCCACCATTCCAGGTGAGCCGCCCCGGTTATAGCGCAGGTCAATGATTAGGCCCTCTGTGTGAGCTAATAAAGTCATTGCCGCTGCCAGGGTTTCCCCAGCAAACTCCGGTGGTTCAAATCCATAGAGCTGCAAAAAGCCTAAATTCCCCGACAGCCGCTCCACCTGGTTAATATCAAAGTTACGATGCTGGCTTTGCTGTTTTTGATAGGCCAGCTCTTCAGCCGTCGGCGGTGTATCAGCACTTAACTCTGGCAATGGGGCAGGACTAAAATATACCTGCACGCTGCGATCGCAAGTTAAAGTTTGTAGCTGATTGGTCAGGGTCTCTGCAAACTGATGCCCGCTGACAATATCGCTGTAGCCGCCCTCACTTAGCCGCTGACGAATATCCGCCTGAGCCTTTGCCGCTGCTTCTGGAAACGCATAGCGGTCTAACGTATCAGCAATCGCCTCTAACACCTGGATACGGCTCTCTTGATCTAGATCTATATCCTGAAAAACACCACCACTATTTAGAAAATTATCCGACTCAACCATAAAAACGTCTAAGCAATCGAACTTTGCTGTACAGACGTTGCATGCAACGTCTCTCCAATCTACTGAATTGGATTATGCACGGTAACCAGCTTAGTACCATCTGGGAACGTGGCTTCTACCTGAACTTCATGAACCATCTCGGCAATGCCATCCATGACATCGTTGCGGCTCAGCAATGTGGTGCCGTAGGTCATCAAATCAGCCACGGTGCGCCCATCTCGCGCTCCTTCTAAAATCGCAGCAGAAATATAAGCAACCGCTTCTGGATGGTTGAGCTTCAAACCCCGCTCCTTGCGGCGTTCGGCCACCAGAGCAGCGGTAAAAATCAGCAGCTTGTCTTTTTCTTGGGGAGTGAGTTGCATAGGATGCGACGGGGACTGACCACAGAGATATTAAACCAGGATTTGTCAGGCTCAACTGAGGACTCAACGTTATCTCAAGAAAAGCCTAAGCCATGGCAAAGACGGTGAACGGAGGAATAGAAAAAGCTAAGGTGTCTGCACCGTCTAAAAAGGGCATTTGTCTCCCGTCTTAAAGAGTTACCCGTACTTTGTATCGGCTACTGATATGCTAGCAGCCGAATTTTTGCTACAGCTTATTCTTAGAAACTAGAGCGATCAACCCACGACACAGAGTAGGTTCATAATTCATAATTCTATGACGGGTAGCCTATCGCCTAATAAAGAAATGACAACTGAGCCATAATCACTTGCTCAACTAGCTCGAGCAGCCAGCCGTCTTCTTAAGGAGACGGCAAAACGAAGCTATAAATGGCTCAAACAAAATCATATGAGCAAACCATATATGCGAATTCTCTTAGCGCTATACTCCGTTATCGCCTTAGCCTTACTACTCTGGCCCTACAAATTTGTCGTACCCTGTAGCACCTGTATCAATGGTGCTACCTTAAATCTTGACAACAACCGTCTGGAGTTTCAACGGCCCGGCATCGTTACCAGCATTACACCACCCCGTGATTTACCCCAGCAACTCAGTAATGGTAAAGGTCTAACTATCGAAGCCTGGCTAGCCTCTTCAAAAACTAATCAATTTGGTCCGGCCCGGATTATCTCTTATTCCCAGGACCCACTCCACAGAAACTTTACCTTAGGCCAGCATGGAAATGACTTAGTTTTCCGCATGCGAACGTCTGAGACTCATCCTGATGGTGTCGGCCCCCAGATTGTCGCCACTGACGTCTTTATGTCCGAAAAACGTCAGCATATCGTTGTCAGCTATGACCATTCCAACTGCCAAATTTATGTCAATGGTCAATTGCAGGAACAATCTAGGGCAATTAGTGGTAATTTCTCTAACTGGGATCCAAACTATCCACTGCTATTGGGCAACGAACGGACAGGAGATCGTCCATGGCTCGGTAACATTGAGCAGCTAGCAATGTATGAAGGACCCATGTCAGCAGAGCAAGTATCTGAACACTATAAAACACCTATGACAGCATTGCAGCGAGCAGGCGCTGTCACAGCTTTTGAGTTTTCAGATGTGACAGATCGGATTATTCCTGACCGAGGAACAATTCAACCAACTATCCCAATGGAGGTACCGTTGGTCTACAAAAATGAAGGAAAGCCTCATTTTCTGTCTCCAAAGCGACGGTTTGTCAAAGATTTTATTAGTAACTTTGCAATTTTTCTCCCACTTGGGTTCTTGGTCTTCTCAGCCTTATTCAATTCAAGCGGCTCAGTGGCTAAAACCCTAGCTGTCACTGGGGGTGTCGTTCTACTCTATGCCTTGATGACTGAGATACTTCAGTACTACGTAGAAGGTAGAACCTCAGCTTTTTTTGATCTAGCAAGCTGTATCGCTGGCAGCATGGTTGGTAGCTTCATAGGCTGGCGTAGCAAGTTTTTCACTCTAGGCCGCCATCGCTAGATCAGCGATAGAGAGCGCCTAATAGCAAGCCCAAAAGTCTGTCTACAGTTAAGGGATTACTATCCTTCGCCATATCAGAGGTTGAGCACTCAAACCCGAAAATTGAGAACTGGCATAAGACCTGTTGATAGGTGCAATAATACATGCCGCACCAGCATGCCTGGCAAAATGTATCTCTTCCTACAAATCTGCTAACTGAGTTCAATAGTTTAGACCAAAGGTCTACTCACCTGTTACTACGCGCAGATTAATGTTACGTAGCAACAGCTTTTTAGGCTTTAAAATACCTCTCGGGTACTACGTCAGTTTCTACTTAAGGCGAATAAACAGGGTTAATTAATACTCAAGCTATTACTACTCCTTTCAAGAGTGCACCTTAGTTTTGTTAATCCTAATCATTGAAACTCAAGTGGCATAGATATCCTTTTTGGTAACATTCGACACTATTTGAGCTGTGATTACCTGATTTTCAAAGGGTCCGCTATTTTTAATTTAAGCCGGGAGAAGATCATTTAAAGCGAGATTTTTTTTAGATTATTTGGCTGATTTTTGCAGAAATATCGATTTATTCCGGAGTTTAATCTACTTAATTTAGACCCTTTTGATAGCTGTGGTTACTCTTAGTTAAAGCAAATTTTGATACCAATTTGTCTTTTATTGAAATGTATGGAAATATGAATTCTCCGCCCAAAAACTAATCTATATAAGGGATTCAGGAAATTAATTTATGTCCGTATTTTACGACAAAACAGGTACTAATTAATACATGGATGAGACTCAGCAACGTTAGGGTGTAAAGCTTAATCGGCTAAAAACAATGAATATGCGCTGATTAAGCTGCTCTTCATCATTATTAAAAAAAACATTGAAATAATAATAAAGATAGTTTTTGATAGGCGCGTTTTACGGACTCTAAGACTTTTAATTGTCTTAATTACGGTTTTTATTGGTCACTCCCATTAAACCGGCAATCAAACAGGCACTATCTTTTTGATAGCCCATATGGAATTGAGGCTCTAGATTAAAGTCTTATAGTTCTATTCTATTGCCGGAGTAATAGTTGGAAAGGCTGTTCTCATCGATGAGAACAGCCTCCGGGAGCTGTAGAGGGGACACTGATCGCTGTGTTTTGCATAGGGAAATAGTTGCCATTTTGTTTCGGTAAGCTTTTTCGTTTATGCACATGTAGCACAGCCAAAATCAAAAAGTTTATCAATAACGTAATTTATGTACCCTGTGGAGTTATCTGACGGGAATTTGTCGCCTGCTTAGATATCTTCTTTATTTGAAAATAGTCATGATACAAACGCGAGATCAGCAGGCTAGTTACGAAGACTACCCTATTTGTGAGATTAGAATTCCTACCTACAAACGACCACAGTCTCTCCGCAGGGCTTTAGAAAGTCTTCAAAAGCAGACATATTCTTTTTGGAGAGCTATTGTTTTAGATAACTCGCCTGAACAGGAAGCAAAAGAGGTTGTCACAGCGTTAAAGGATCCGAGAATTCTTTACTATCCTCATCCTCACAATATTGGCGGTGCAAAGAATATTGATCTGGCCTTACAGTCCAAGAGCATCCTGGGTGGCAAGTATGCCTGTTCGCTAGAGGATGATAATTATTTATTTCCAGACTGTATTCAGGAAAATATTGAAATACTAAGGCGAGAGAAGGTCAGTATTTTATTAAGGAATCAAGAAGTCAGGGTTGATCGAGAGGATGGTACTTCACAACCGACTGGTGAAACTACCCGAGGGCAATGGTTTAATCGAGGCATTTACAGCCCTCTAGAGCTATACGCGTCGATGTTTTTCTGTGAGGGGCTGTCTAATGGAGGGCTTTTTTGGGATACAGAGACGATTAAAACAGACTTTACGCTAGGGAATTTTTGCATCAAGGATGGTTGGTACCAGGAAATCTTTAGAACCCTAAGGGTGGTTGAACCGATTTACTTTGAGCCTAATGTTGGCAGTGGTTATACAATCTTAAGGTCTTATCGTGCGGCTGGTCGCGGTAGTAAGTTACCCCGGTTCTTAGCAACACCTGCGAAGAATAATCGGGCCACTCAAGCTATTTTACGTTACATGTTGAGGGTGTATGGTCGCGAACTCGTGGATAAGGCTAAAGTTATTGCCCGCTCTAGTGATCAGAACCTCAAGGCTCTCGAATACCAGCTCTTAAATGCGTTGTATATTAACTATCGATTTCAAAGAATACCCCTCCTAGGTCGGATGTTGTTGTTATGTAAAAATGCATTTAGACGGCTACTGTCTGGAACACAGTTTTATCCTGCTCTAAAGGGGATGCCATGGCCTAGTAACTATCCTATTCTGTTGGAATTAGAGCTGAGAACAACTAAGCATAGGATGCAGGAAGATAAGTATAGGATGCAGGAAGAGCAACCGCTTTTGTCCCATTGATTATTGTTCAGTATTCATCTGTGACATGATACGGGCTGCTGTTGCACCCATGCGATCGCACCATGATTGTCTTGTGATTGGCACCCTAGCGATCGCATGCTGTCAATGGTGCGATCGCATCCTATTCTCGTCTTGGAAAGTTGCCCATATTTTGGATGAACTCCTTTGACACTATACGCCCCAAATCCTTGGTACATAAGAATTCTGGTTCAAGATCTCAGAGCGCAAGTATTGCCAGATGTTGATAAAACACTGGCGGGCAGTTTGGCTAGACGGGCCTCGGTAGCGGGCCACTAATCCCTGTTCTAACTGGGTAATACCAATATCACCAAGGGGCAATTGGTTGGCATCAAGCAGCGTTCTGAGGGCACTGAGGTGTTCTGGGGTAATGGGCTGACCCAGTAGCAAACATGTACCAACTACTGGATAGCCAGCTAAACCGTTATGGCTGCTGAGGACTTCAGAACCGCCGATTAATCGCTGTCGGTCGATCCATACGGGCTTGCCCTGCTGCCAAATTTCAGTTTGCGATCGCCACTCGCCAGCTTGCAAGGTTTCCCCCCGTGCACTGCGACCAAAGCGAGTGATATCCCAACCGAGCCAAACCCCTCCGGGTGCGAGATCTACCCGTAAAGATTGCTGAAAGCGACCGCCATCAAACAAAATCAGCGCTTGGGGTAGCCATTCTAAATAGGCATTTGCGCCCACCCTCAGGTGAATCGTTTGCTTGGCCCAATCACCCTGGCTGCGATAGATCTTGTGGGCGGCGGCGGTAGTCACCAGGGCTTGGGTATCGGGTGCAGCTGTGATGGCCATATCCAGCTGATCGCCACCGACCATGCCACCAGCCGTATGCACGATTACGCTTTGGCAATTGTTTGGAGCCGCCACCGGGTAGAACGGACGCTGAACCCGTAACGGCGATGTACTGTAGCTTTTCGTAGGAGCAGTTCTGCCATTGATATTGGCAAACCGTAAATCAAGGGTGCCGTGCCAGCAGCGCCCCTCTTTTATCTGGCGCTCAGGTTGAAATGTGCTTGTTGTTTTCATTGTTTATCCCAGGGCATCCACAGCACCACTACTGTCTATTTTTCTTGGCAAAACCGCTCAACACATCGCACAAAGATTTCTACACCTGTGCCTAGAACTGTTTCATCAAAGTCAAATCGGGGATGGTGGTGGGGGTAGGCCAGATTCAAATCAGGATTAGCTGAGCCCAAAAAGAAATAACAACCTGGTTTCTCTTGCAAAAAGAACGACATGTCTTCTCCCCCCATGGTCTGACATTCCGGCACCACACCAGCTGGGGTTTCAATCACTAAGCTGGCAACAGACTTCACTAACTCAGCCATCGTCGCATCATTAATCACAGGTGGGTATAACCGAGTGTAGTCAAACTGGTAGCTGGCTCCGTGGGCCTGACATATCCCAGCAATAATGGCTTCCATGCGCTCTGGCAAAAAGTCTCGATACTCTGGGTTAAAGTAACGCACAGTACCACTAAGGCGAGCGCTATTGGCGATGACATTGACGGCTGTACCTGCTTGAAACTCGCCAATCGTGACCACTGCAGAGTCGATAGGGCTAATATTACGGGCCACAATGGTTTGTAAGGCAGTCACCACCTGCGCACCAACCACAATAGAGTCAACCGTTTGGTGAGGTAGCGCACCATGCCCCCCGCGGCCCTGAATCGTACAGTTAAAATATTCGGTAGCTGCCATTAGGGGGCCACTGCGTACGCCCACTGTACCCAGCGGCAAGTTATTCCAAATGTGCAGACCAATGATGGCATCTACCTCAGGCTGACTAAGAACACCAGCCTCAATCATGGGTTTAGCACCACCGGGACCTTCTTCTGCTGGTTGAAAAATAATCTTAACCGTACCGGCAAAGCTATTGCGATGTTGAGATAGGTAGTAAGCGGTTCCTAAGGCAACAGTCACATGACCATCATGGCCACAGGCGTGCATCTTACCGTTGTGCAGTGAGCGGTAGGGCACCTGGTTTAGCTCTTGAATGGGTAGAGCATCCATATCAGCTCGGATTGCTAGAACCGGTCCAGGGCGAACACCTGGAATAGTCGCTAAAATGCCTGTCCTAGCAATACCAGTTTGATGCTCAATTTCCCACTTTGTTAGCTGCTGAGTGATAAATTCAGCCGTTAGATTTTCTTCAAACCCTAGCTCTGGACGTTGGTGCAAATGACGACGCCACTCCACCAGCTGCGTCTGCAGGGTCTTGATGGAATCCCGTACTTGAGAGGTGTTTGTCGAGATGCGGGTACCGATGGGCAGCGTAGAAACCATGTAAAAGTTTGCGGCAGATGTTATAGCTCAGTATATAAATACTGGCGATATTAATGGCGATATTAGGCATCGACCGAGCTTAAAACAGGTTCGCCCATCGGCATCTATCAAGTCATTAGAGGCAGTGCTTAATTTTTTGCAATCAGGAGCTAATCCATCATGCAACCCAAAAAGCCTCAGGCATTATGGCTTCTAGCTTCAATTCTCGAGCAGCAGCACTGAGCTGGCCTAAATTTGTCGGATCACTAAAATACGGCAGCACCCCCAACACCGGGATACGGGTCAGGTTGGCGATCATATCGGGCGGTGTGAGCTGATTTAGTCTATCTTCTGCCTCGGGGGTTGTGCAGTTGAGAACGATACCCCGCAGCTGGAGTCGATGTTGACGGGCAAGGGCAGCATTGGCAACAGCAGCTGCGATCGCACCTAGTTTTACCGGTACCACCAACACAACCGGCAGCCGCCAATCTGCAGCCAAGTCGGCCACCGTCAGCTTATCAGTGACCGGTGACCCCAAACCGCCTAAACCTTCAACTAAAACCCAATCACACTGCTGGGTCAGCACTGTATATCGCTGCCAGGCAGGAGTCAGATCAACCGTAGTGCTCTCTAATGCAGCGGCTATTGGCGGTGCCAGCGGAGCCTTGTAAAATAATGGATTTATCTCTTCTAGCGATTGTTCTAAAGCAAACAGTTGCTGGAACAACTCTCGATCACCCTCACCTGCTTGGACCGGTTTTAGCATCCCCAGCTCTCGAGACGAACAATACTGACGCCAATAGGCCATCAGAGCACAGGTCAGCACAGTCTTTCCACACTCTGTATCCGTCGCCGCAATTAATAAACCGTTTCCCATTCACACCTTCTCGTTATCGATATCGCTCGCAGAGTTTGCAATGTTTAAACATCTACCAATGGCCAGACCTATCCCTGTGGGCTTCCTGTCCCCTGGCCAACAATCTGAATATCCAATGTAAATTCTGCTGCACTACTTGAGCGCACATCTACTGAATAATCTCCACCCAAGGGCAGATAGCTATTCCAATACAAGACCCCTTCAGCATCAGCAATCGGTTCTCCCCCTGGGAAAGACACATCAAAAGTCACAGGCCCACTCGCTTGGGTGATCTTCACAGTGACAATTTGTCCTTGTTGGGCATTCACAACATAGCGCTGTACCTGGCCCGGTTCAACCGAGTTAGCCAACAACGTTCCTGTCTCCCCTTCAGGAAACTGCACTCGCTGGGTAGACACTTGTTCCTGTAGCTCTGGCGTACCCTCTTCAGTCTCGCCCTCAGCAGGTACCCGATCGCCATCACTATCCTCAGTCGGGTCTGCATCTCCTGGCAGCTCATCACCTGTTTGTTCGTCAACAGCCCCAGCTAGAGCCACACCCAACTCATAGGTTCCTTGATCTGTCCCTCGAGTAGTCTGTACTCGCAACGTGTACAGACCATCCTCAGGCAAATCTCCCTCCCAATCCATCACCTGACGCCCACGGCGCAGTACTTGACCATCAGCATTTAGTACTGAAAACACCACACCTTCACCCTCGATAGTGGCTTGTAAAGTCTGCCCTGCCTGCACCTCTATCTGGTAGTTAACTGTCTCACCGCGCTTAATATCACCTTCAACGGTTTGCTGATCGCCCACACCTAAAGCCAGCGCTGTTGTAAAATCCGCTGGTCCATCATCAATTGGCTCCTGAGTATCAGGCTCTTGAGTGTCAGGCTGCACAGACGGCTCATCCAGCTCTTCTGGAAAAGGCAGAGGCTGCACCTCATTTTGAGACACATCTGGTGGAGAAGGTCTAAGGATATAGTTAACAACGGCCCAGCCCCCAAATCCTGCTAACACAACTGAGCCTAAGAATAGTGCTGCTAACACTAATGGGTTATCAAGTGCCTCTTGACGCTTAGTAGAGGAAACTACCCGAGTTCTAGAACCGGTGCGTGGTTGAGAATATTGAGCCGTCACACTTGTAGTAGCAACAGGTCTACCGACGGCCACCGTACGCATTTCAGAAATAGGCGGCTTCGGCACCTTGACCGTCGTCGCTCCTTGCGATGGTAAAGGTTTCCGTACCCCCTGTAGTGCCTGCATCACCTCATTGGCAGATTGATAGCGATCGCCAGGGCGATAGCTCAGAGCCTTATCCAACACAACCGCCAGCTGTTCGCCCACTTGAGCAAAGGGTCGCCAATTCCAACTTAGGCTCGTATCATCAAAAAGCTCATAGGGTTCTTTTCCAGTCAGCAGCACCAATACTGTTACTGCCAGCGCATAGAGATCGCTGCTGGGGTAGGCTCGTCCAGACTGCAGCTGTTCACTGGGGGCATACCCTGCTTTGCCAACCGTGGTGGCCTGCACCGCTGTTGTCCCTGTCTGCAATCGGGTGACGACTTCTTTAACAACCCCAAAATCAATAAGTACAGGTTTTTGATCGCTACGCCGTAAAATAATATTGTCAGGGCTAATATCTCGATGAATAATTCCCTTGGCATGAATATGAGCCAAAACCGGTAACAGCTGCCCTAAAAACGCACGTATTTCTGTCTCGGAAAATGCTTGACCAGGACGCTGCTGCAAAATCTCACGATAGGTCAACCCTTCGATATGATCCTGTACCAAGAATAAGCGCTGGTCTTGCTCAAACGTGGCACGGAACTGTGGGATTTGAGGATGGCTAATCTGATAAAGGATTTCGGCCTCTCTCTGAAATAGCTGAGCTGCTTTACTAGAGAAGCGATCGCCACCTGTCGTAGGCATAAATTCCTTAATCACACAGGCTTCATCAAAACGCCCTTGATCTTTAGTCAAATATGTTCGCCCAAAGCCACCCTGACCAAGCAACTGGACTATACGGTATCGATTTTGCAAAAGAGCACCGACGCTGAGGGCAGGCTGCATAGTAAACGTCCTAACGATGTTGACATCCAAGGGGAATACGCCTAGAGCTTTAAATCCCAGGCAAGCTATACCACTCTAACCCAATGCTCCATCAATGCTCTATCGTTTCAACGTCAGTTAATTAATTAGAGAACTGCCAGACGAAATCATAGGAATTAATCAGCGAGACAGTCAATAGAGAATAGATTCCATATGCAATCTCAACATTGTTGAAAGCCATAAATCCACTTACAAGACTGTCTTTACTAACAGCTGTGGTGAGGAGTCTGACGCCAAAAATTTTAGTGACAACACCCGTAAATTCCACAACTTTAAGCATTTATCGCTAATTGTCTAGATTTAAAGAGTTCATTCACAATCAGCACCTACACATCTAAATTACTTGTTCTTGTAAGGGTTATCGTTTACCAATACAGTCATTTTGGGAATCATTGAGTCACAAAATCCTAATTCTTTATTAGTAGTACCGCAATGCACTTTGGCGTTACCCCAGCTGGAACAAACAATCAGCCAACTCAACCCATTGGTCCTCGTTCTGTATGTTCGCTGGATGGAACGTCACCCATGGTACGAGAGCAGACACGTTTGAATGCGCTAAAACAACTTAAATTAAATACCTCAGAACCCATTCCTATTTTTGAGGAGGCAGCTCAGAGTGTCTCTCGTCTATTGGCAGCACCTATTTGTTTGGTCAGCGTATTCGATAGACAAAGTCAGATTTTCAAAGCCACTATGGGTTTATCTAGCTTAGGGTTGATGAATCAGCTTGCCGCCACACGCGAACTGCCCAAGGCTGAGTCATTCGGCATTCATGTAGTTGATAGCAGCCATCTATTAATGCTGTCAGACGTAACCCAGCACCCAGCATTTAGTCAGAGCTTATTAGTACAAAAATATGGTGTCCAAGCTTACTTAGGTGTCCCTTTAATGACTTCTGAACGATGCTGCATTGGCACATTAGAAGTTATGGACATTATGCCACGGCAGTACACTCAGCAAGATTTAGCCCTACTAGAGCTTAATGCTAGATGGGTCATGAGTGAGTATGAAAAACAATGTTGGTTGAAAGATGGAAAGATCCAGAAGACTGCACTAAATAAGAATGATTCAAGCTCTCTAGCGAACACCCAAAAAACTAAAATTGATGCTTTACGTATGAGCTTAATCTCACAGCTTACCCAAGACTTACGTAACCCCTTAACTGCAATAAGTGGCATGGCCAGCATGCTAAGCCGCGAAATTTATGGCCCACTAACAAACAAGCAACAAGAGTATGCAAACATAGTGCTTCATAGTAGTCAAAATCTCTTGATGGTAACAAATGAGATTATGGAATTGGGAGCACTTGAAAATCAGTCGCGCGAGCTAACTCTTGCACCTGTAGATATCGAAATGCTTGCTCAACAGAGTTTACAGCCAATAGAAGCAAGGTTTAACGAGCAAAAGATCAGCTGCAATCTAACTGTAGAACCTGGTTCGCGAATTTGGGTGCTTGACAAGCATATCATCAAGCAGCTGCTCTACCACCTCACTCTCAGTATTGCGAAAGGAGCCACCAGCGGCAGTACGGTTCGCTTACATTTTTCTCGAAAAGATAACAAACTTACACTAGCAGAATGGATTTCCAATCCATGGCTGGGAGAAAATCTGCCTCAAAAAGTAATTAATTGGGGACGACAGAATAATATCGTGCCACTATCAAAATCCGTAGATTCTAGCTATGGATTTGAGAATGTAGATGATGTAGCTTTGCCAAATACCCACAAACAATCAAGCGAACCTGCAGATACGGATATCCGTCAGGAGCTAGGATTACTCATGAGCCAGCAGCTAACAGATATTCATGGTGGAGAGATCACCATTCAAGGTTCTCAGAATCATGGATATCGTTATGTTGTGACCCTGCCTCCCTTTGAGGTCGATTAAGCAAAAGCAATAATCTTGAATAAGAAATAATGGAGTAGCCTCTTTTTCGAGGCTACTCCATTATTTATGTAATCTTTCCTAAGATAAACCTTGCTAAAGCAAGGCTGTCAAGATAATCACTTACGTGATTAATATATGACAAGTACATTTCTAATTTATTTAACCGAAAATTTACTATCCTCTCTCCTAACAGCACAGTGTTTGCAGATACATAATGGCCTGCTGGCAATCTAGAAATAGGTGATATGACTTAGCTAGAGATCTTTACTAAAAGGGTATCCAATATACGTGAGCGTTCAAAGTGAAAGCGAGAAAAGACAGATTTTCAATTATCAAAGGAAAGTCAAAAAACTCTTTCAAGCTTTATTTGAAAACCTGAAATCCTTCTCGAAGCAGTCTCTTTTATCTAAAGAAAGTGTTTATAGAGAGATCGGAAGCGCCTCATAAAACTAAGCTTGCCAAACTCATTTTATTGCTATTTGAGTTTTTGCAGCTTAGGTATCGGACTCTTACATTCCCCCATCATTTTGTAGTTCCAACTTTATCCACTGTTGCTGCCCCCACCAGCCTGGTGATTTCATGCATGTGGTTCTCTAACCTGCTCAATTCATTTATTGGTTCTCAGAAATAATGTCAAAGAATAAAAGTTCTAAAAAACTAAGCTGGCAGCTGTGTAAGCCGGTCGTTGCATCTGCACTGGCGATCGGTGGCATATTCAACCTGGTGGGTGTTGTGTTAGCAGAGGGAACTGCCGCTGGCACACAGATTACTAACACTGCTACTGCTACCTATCGTGACCCCGAGGGTACACCTCAAACCTCCACATCCAATACCGTTGTGGTTGAAGTCGCTGAGATTGCCGGTATTACCGTTACAAATACCGGGGCCCAGAAGTACGATCCTGTTAATGCAGTCGGCGTTGCTGGCGCTGTTCAACCGGGTGACCAGGCTGTCTACACCTTTGAAGTTACCAACGTTGGTAACGACGAAACTGATATCAGTTTGCCGGCGTTAGCTAACTTTACTGGCCCAGTTGACAGTGTTGTTAGCATTGTTGCCGACCTGAATG
>ERZ1740070.1522-NODE-1522-length-14425-cov-6.967711_pt1 | contig 14425 bp, 11 predicted proteins | sample MGYA00581734_ERZ1740070 | MGnify/ENA primary metagenome ERZ1740070 (study PRJEB43018, sample SAMN04849744) | marine metagenome | isolation source: floating plastic debris | place: Pacific Ocean | collected 2008-09-01 | study: EMG produced TPA metagenomics...
CGTAGCACTGCTACGTCTCTACAACCCGTCAGAATTAATGAAACAAAGCAATAGTGTTCTGTACCATTATTTCTGATGGCTCATTTCCCAGTCCTATTTATAGGACTTAAGCTATTAGACCGGGGTTTTCAACCCCGGTTGGGTAAACCATAATTGTTTCCATCCCCTTTCGGGGCAAGTGTTTTGTAAAGATTGGTAATAGTGCCAATTTTTACATGTATGCTGCTAGTGAGTTTCCATCCCCTTTCGGGGCAAGTGGTTTGTAAAGAGTTCACTTCTATAACCCTTACACAGTAAGGATTTGAGATACCCCAATCGACACACCCTGAAAAAATGGAAAAATTTTTCAGGAGAATAGCTATTTTTGTAGCCTAAAAGCCTTACTGGATAAGCCAATGTCGCAGTCGCGACACGCTGCGCTAACGACACACTTCAACGAATTTATACGGTTTTCAAGGTTCTGGGAAGGTGTGTAGATTTAAATAACGACACACGAGTTACGGGTTAGATTAATTGAATAAACTTTTGCTGTCAAGATTTTTATACACATACAGCATATTTGATTTTTGTGAGGTACATTCGGACGGGCAGGATGCCCATCCCACAAGAGTTTTAGAATATAGTTGTGTACCTCATTTAACTGGAAACTGCTGTATTTTATAGTCTTGCTGGTGGTTGACGATAGAAAGGTTATTACTAATGATTTGTCCCATTAGTTTTAATAGGTTTATTTTTTTACCAACGTGGTGTAGAGACGTAGCAGTGCTACGTCTCCCAAGGTTGAGGAAAATATTACATTCACATTCACATAAACTCCAATCAATAATCCCAATATTTAAACTGTAAATCTCTTCCTCGAACAGCAACCGTCGCAGCACAATCGGAAAAGGGTTTTATCTCAACTAAATTCCATTCATCAGAATTATTCAACTCAGCAGGTTGCTCTAAAGTTAAATAAATTTCGACTTTCTGTAAATCTCTTAATCCCGTTCCCGTTGCTTTTAAATATGCTTCTTTACAAGTCCAATAGCGAAAAAATAGCTGTTGCTGTTGTTCGGGAGAAACCGATTCAATAACAGAAAATTCACTCGGTGAAAAAAATCTTTGAGCAAGAGAAACCACATCGGTTTTTGAACTAATGCATTCTAAATCAACACCAATAGAATTATTTAAACTCATCACATACAAAGCGTAATTTTGCGAGTGAGATAAATTAAATTTGAGATTAATTTGATTACAACTTTCATCTAAAAATGGTTTACCACGAGGTTCGTAACCAAAATTTATTTGAGACGGTTCAATATTTAAATAGCGACCCAATATATTCCTAAGAATACCCCGACCGGCAATAAAACGCTGTCGGTGCTGCTCAAAATGAAATCTTCTTGCTCTAACTAATTCATCTTCCGAGAGAACTTGAGCAAAATCTTCCAGCAACGGTTTTACATTGTCGAGATTTTCTCGCCAAATATGAACTTCATTCGATAATAATTCTACATTCGTCGGCGCTTTTAACCACATTTTTCAGTGAACAGTGAGCAGTGAACAGTGAACAGTGAACAGTGAACAGTTATCAGTGAATTGAATAAAACTCCTAATTCCTAACTCTTAACTCCTAACTCCTAACTCATTACCCATTCCAAAACTCGATTCCAAGCCCACCAGGGGTCTTTATCTCCGCATTGTTGCTGACATTCTTTGCTGCTTAAATAACCGACATGACCGCCGTGGGGAGTCAACATTAAGTCTATGGATGGATTTTGGTCGCAAGCTGCTTGTAGTTCTGGAATGATTTCTGGTGCAAAAAATGGGTCGTCTGCTGCGTAAATAATTAAGGTTGGTTTGGTAAGGTTTGGCAAGATATGTAAGGCGCTACTTGCTTGATAGTAAGCTTCTACTGAGGGGAAACCTAATTTTTCTATGACTAGTTCGTTGTCAAATCCCCATATGCTATTTGCTCTTTGGATTGCTGCTGGGTCTAAGCTACCTGGATGGGTATCGTGTATTTTCCACGCTAGTTTTGTTAATGCTCTGGAAATTCTTTGCTCCAATAACTTACCCACTGGGTAACTTGTTAAGTATTTTAGGGAGCGGTTGGAATCTAAGCTGGGACAAATCACCGCACCACCACCGATATCGCTTTCTTTTATCCCAATTTCGGAATCTTTGGTTGAATCTATAGCTGCTTTAATTCCCCATAAGGCTAATTGTCCCCCCAGTGAAAATCCTGTGAACCAAAATTTTGGGGGACATCCCATTGATAATGCTGCTGCTGCTATACGAACAAAGTCTTCTCCTTCGTACAAACCATCGCTTGTCAAGGTGGGGGATAATTCTGCGGTTTTACCGTGGGCACGCCAATCAAATAATACTATCGCATAACCTTGAGCGTAGGCTTTGCGTCCTAAAATTCTTAGAGACCATTCTTCTTGTAAATCACCGATAATCCCGTAGGTACCTACAATTGTCCCGCGAGGATTCTCTGGAATTGCTACTAAGCCGAATATTGGAACTCCTTTGGCTCCCGTAAATACTTGTTCCTGATAATTAGGTTCGGGTAGGTTGAGAACGCTTTCCCAGTTTTTTTTTCCCCACAATGCTGCACCAACAGTCATTGATACGCCATTTCTTAAAAACCAAGGTGAATTGTAGGTTGAGGCACACATTGTATAAGATATTCTGTCCAGTTTGCAGCTTGTTTGAGAATATTTTAATTTTAAGCTTTATATTAAATTTCAAATTTTTTTTATAATCATTAAAGTAATCTTTGTATTTTCCAAAGATTCTTAATTTTCCTTAACGTCCAGTAACAATTACTTCATAATGCCGAGAATTCTTGTCATAGATGACGATCCAGCAATTTCCGAGTTGGTAGCCGTTAATTTAGAAATGGCTGGCTACGATGTTAGCCAAGCTGAAGACGGTATCAAAGGTCAAGCTTTAGCTCTCCAGCTTCAGCCAGATTTAATCATGTTGGATTTGATGTTGCCGAAAGTTGATGGATTCACCGTCTGTCAACGCTTGCGGAGAGATGAGCGTACTGCTGATATACCGGTTTTAATGCTAACTGCTTTAAGCCAAACTCAAGATAAAGTTGAAGGTTTTAATGCTGGTGCGGATGATTATCTCACCAAACCTTTTGAAGTTGAAGAAATGCTGGCACGGGTAAGAGCATTGCTCCGACGTACTGACCGCATACCTCAAGCAGCAAAGCACAGCGAAATCCTTAATTATGGACCTTTAACTTTGGTTCCGGAGCGATTTGAGGCTATATGGTTCGCTCAAACTGTGAAATTAACGCACTTGGAGTTTGAATTACTTCACTGTTTGCTGCAACGTCACGGTCAAACTGTTTCTCCTAGCGAAATACTTCGGGAAGTTTGGGGTTATGACCCAGATGATGATATCGAAACCATTCGAGTTCACGTGAGACACTTGAGAACCAAATTAGAACCAGACCCCCGTCATCCCCGTTATATCAAAACCGTATATGGTGCAGGATATTGTTTGGAATTACCAAGTACTCCCCCATCTGAAACAGAACTATCTGCAACAGAAGTCGAAGCTAGTCCAAGTTAAGCTTTAACTTTTAAACAAAAATTGATAAGAAATTTCTCCCATGTCAATCCCTCGCGGTGAATAACTTGGGAAATTTTCCCTATGGAATTTTTTAATTTTAGATTTTAGATTTTGGATTTTGGATTTTGGATTTTTATAACCGATACGTTTGTTTAAAATAAACACTTTATTACTGTTCCCTATTCGCTTCAATAATTGGAAAAAATTCCAAACGATATTTATATAAAGCAACTGGTTTGTTAATAGCTTTAAAATAATTTGGGTCTTGATATGAAAGATATACTGCTGTAACTTGATTCCCTTCGATTGCTGGATTTGATGGAGATGATGTAGATAACTGTTTGTATGCTGTGGTTGATTCTACTGAATTGATGTATGGACGCGTACCACCTTTAAATATTTGTTGAAATACCTCTGTTGCGATAAATCTACCGTCGGAAGTGTCCTCTGTAGCGCGGTTTTTGACTATCGACACTAATTGGCGATCGCATATTATTCTTTCAGTACATTCACTGCGTAAGAATGTTATCTGACGGTTGGGAGAATCGGGGTCAACTTTGACTGCTTTAACGGTTTTTTCACCTAGAATTGCTCGGGCTAAGTTTAATCCGTTGTATGCTCTGTCAGCAATAACCTCACCCCCAGCCCCTCTCCTTGTCAAGGAGAGGGGGGTTTTATTTTCTTCTTCTTTTCTTATCAAGGAGATGGGTGTTTGTGTTTGATTCTTTCCCCCTCTCCTTAATAGGTCGAGGGACGGGGTGAGGTCTTCAACAAACCTAACTTTAAAATCAACTGGTTGATTAAGATACTGACGATTGCTTTCAAATCCCGGTGTCACAATATCCGGTGCTAAAGGAGCTACTAAATCTATTAAAGTACTTTTTACTTCCCATTCTCCCTTCATCCATTCGGGATAAATCAAATCTCCTACAGCAGGTTTTAGGTCTGTTAATTTTTCCCATTCGGGAAAGTTTTTTAATCTTTGATTCAATTCTCCAGCGTTAGCTTCATCGACACAGAAAACTGATAGAAAAATCAAGCAAAAAATCCAAATAAGTTTCATAGTAAGGGTTTGAGAAATATATTACGAAGTGTTAATTATTATTTGATTGATGGCTCATTGAAACAAAAGAAATGTTGCTATTTATTCATTAAATTTAACTATTAAATTAAAAATCTCAACATAAACATAGATTTACATAGAGGTAATGAAAAAAACAATTATAAATAAAATACTTTTGTGAATTATCGATATAAAATAGCTTGTATTAATAGGCATTCGAGTCAGATTTTAGAAATTTATTAAGTGTTTATTCTAACAATCATAAATATAAAATTTGCAATAAGTCAATCAAACAACATTGTATATTGATATTAAAAAGCACTTTAAAATTACATTTCAATCAGTGTAAATACATACAAAGTTAGTAATAAACAAAAATGCATAAAAAAATCTTCGCAGCTATTGGGGTTGCAAAGCTTGTACGATGCTTTTGAAGGCGATATTTTAAGGCAATAAGCACGAAGAAAGTAATTGATATTCCGGTGCATGCTTGAGTAAAAAAATACCTATTATTCTAAATATTTAAATCCATGAGTCTTAGTAGTTCCTTTACAGATTTTTCCCTAGCGGAATTGTTTCAACTTATCGACCAAGGGCGTAAATCTGGTTGTTTAAGTGTATGTACTTTGCCAGATATTAAATCTGCACAATCAAGAGCAAAATACTTTTATATTTGGTTTAGAAGCGGACGTATTGTTGCTGCGGCTAATCGTTTAACCGGTAGGGGATTAGTTTCTAAAATTGCCCAAAGAAATTGGGTAGAACCGCAGGTTATAGAAACTATTTACTCGAATGCATCACCAAAGACACCTTTAGGTTTACAATTCAAAACTCAAGATGCTTTAAGTGCAGAACAATTAAACTTATTATTTGCTAATCAACTACAGCAAGTTCGACAATTATTTGAAATTCAAAAAGGTGTATTTAAATTAGATTGCAAAGCCGTTTTACCAATGTCTGAAATGACAGGATTAAGCTTAAGAGCTTCGGAAGTAACTTTAATGGCTTTAAGAGTATTAAAAAATTGGCAAGTTCTCGAAAATGCGCTTCCAAATGTAGAATCCGGTTTCAGAAATATTAATCAAAATCAACCGCAAATTCGTTTGAATCCCTTTGAATGGAGAATGTGGGAATTTGCTTCTGGTGATATTTCGATAAAAGAAATAGCAGTTCAACTCAATCAGCCAACCATCAAAATTCAGCAAGCAGCTTTCCGCTTAATGCTTGTAGGTTTGATAGAAGAAGTACCCCAAATTACATCAAATTCTCATGAGTACCATTATGATATGGATTTGACTTGGGTAAGCAAGTATGGTTCGCGAGCAGCTAAAAAATATCGCGAATCGCAAGCACCCGCAGTCAGCAGTTCTTTACTGCAAAATCTTGTAGGGTATTTAAGGAGTAAAGCTTAATGTCATCAGAAATTCTCCGCATTGTAGTTACAGGAGGTGTAGGAGCGGGAAAAACTACCTTTATTCGGACAATCAGTGAAATTGATGTGGTTGACACAGATAAAAGAGCAACTGATGAACTAGCCGAATTAAAGGAAAAAACTACGGTCGCTTTGGATTTTGGAAAGCTAACAATCACACCAACTCAATCTTTACACCTATACGGTACTCCCGGACAAAGCCGATTTGATTTTATGTGGGACATTTTAATAAAAAAAGCCCATGCTTACATTCTTTTAATTGACGCACATCGTCCGAATCAATTCCGCGAAGCTCGCAAACTTCTGAACTTCATGAATCAGAATGCATCAATTCCAGAATTGATAGGAATCACTCACACCGATTGTGCTGATGCTTGGGAAACGGAAGATATAGCTTTAGCTTTAGGATTCCAAGATGAAATTAACTCAATCCCCATAGTGACTGTCAACCCTAACGAACGCGAATCCGTATTTCAAGCATTAATCGCGATTGTCGAGCAATTAGAATATACCCGCGAGACACAGATGAAAGGGAGTTAGGAGTTAAGAGTTAAGAGTTAAGAGTTAGAAATCTACTTTAATTCACTGCTCGCTGTATGTCCCTCCGGGACAAGCTATGCTAACACTGCTCACTGTTGACTGATAACTGATAACTGTCAACTGTTTGCTGATTTGTAAAACATAAAGTATAAATAATAGTTTCTTATCCTAAAATTAACCTTTTTCGTTTTAAAATTTACCAAGTCTTGAGGCTTAGCATCTATTAGTTACGCTTTAAATGTAATTAAAATCTGGTCGGACGCTCAGGAGTAAGCAATAAATGCCTCTGGGTAAAATTATCAAGCTTCTAAAAGGAGTGTTTCAAAAGCTTCCTGCGGAGTCGGTAGACTCTTCGGAATTGCCCGATAGGTTATATACACCGAGGGCTATTACGGAAAATACTGACTTATCGCAACAAAACGTTAGTGAAGTTACATTAGCTCTACATGCTGCGGAAACTTCTCAAACATCTTTACCAAAAATTCTGGAGGAAAAAAAAGTGATTAATGTTTCGATGTTGCAAGACGAATTGCAAAATTTTGTAAGCGCTGCTTCTGATGTCCAAGGTGCTGCTTTGGTTAGCCCTGATGGTTTAGCTTTGGCTTCGGTATTACCTGGAGGAATGGACGAAGAACGTACTGCTGCAATGTCTGCATCTATGCTTTCGTTAGGTGAACGTATTGGTCGAGAATTAGCCCGTGGAAGCATTGATAGGATTGTTGTAGAAGGTGAAAAAGGCTACGGAGTCTTGGTTGGCTGCAGTAATGATGCGGTTTTATTAGTTTTGGCTGGGGCTGGAGTAAAACAAGGTTTATTGTTTTTAGAAGTTAAACGAATTGTTTCTAAACTTGCTCCTCTATTAGCTTGAGCAAAAGCTCCTAATAATCCTTATGATGATGTTTGGATTGGTGATTTTATTTAATTCCAGTCCATTTTTTTGTACGTGGAAGATGTTCTAGAAGAAAAAGCAACAATTGCAAAAGATACTAAGGTCGTTAGTAATGTACTACAAAAGACTTTTAATGTGTTAAACATAAGTATGCTTTTACACCTTGTTATTTTTAATCGCCCCTGGCGAAGAACGAGGTTAACATCGTAAATGTACTTATGCATTGGGTGATATTTACAGTGCTTAAGCTCCAAGCCAACTTTTTTCAGTAAATATACTCAATCTGTACTTTATGGTGGTAAAAATGATGTTTTTAAGTTTGTAAACTTTAAATAGCTTGATGCTATAACTAACAGACATTGTTTATACAATACAATGTGTCAGACTCAATACTCAATGTATTATTTAGCACAAAAGTAACTTGTCTTGACTTATTTAAGTTATCAAGCAATAAAGAAACTTGATAATACCAGTGAATAGTTTCCACATTTTTTAGCAAGTAATTAGGAGTTTCTTAGAATGGCTATAAATCCACAAGAATTTATGTCTACGCTAGAAAAGCGCGTTTGCTTAACAGCAGAAGATAAAGCGCTACTTCAATCTGAAATAGATTGGGGAAAGGACATTGCTCCGGAAATGGCAGAGCATTTTTACGCTTATTTGGGACGGGATGAAGAAATGAATGCGATGTTAAACGAAACCGAAGGACGCATTCATCGTCTTAGAGAAACCTTCATTGAATGGTTCTACGAAATGTTTACGGGTATGGATGATTGGGGTGAAGACTATGCTAACCGTCGTTGGAATATAGGTTTGGTTCACGTTCGTATTGGTATCGGACCTCAGCACGTAGTTCCCGCAATGGCAACTGTAATTAGAGAAGCAGGTCAACGTGCAAAAACCGACGGCAAAAGTGAAGAAATTAAGGATGCTTTGGGACGAATTTGCATGATTGACTTAGCTTTTATCGAGCAAGCTTATGTAGAAGTATCTTCAGAAGCTGTTTTAAGAGAAACTGGCTGGACTGCGGGTTTATTTAGACGCTTGATTGCGACTGGCGCTAATTCTATGTAAATAAAATCAGGAGTTAGAAATTAGAATTCATATTTTTCTATCTCCTGAACAATGATATTTTTTAATAACAAAAGCATTTTTTATAGAAAATATATATTGTATTTGATATCAATCTAATAGCTTGATTATGGTTTCTTTATCCTATCTTTATAAAAATAGCATATGACGTTTAGCCTTTAAATATCGGATGTTAAAACCTTTCCAGGACAAGGGATTTAAGCTTTATCATGCAACCGGTATATATATTAGGTATAGTGCTATTTATAAACAGATTATGAAGTTAAAAAGATGCAATTTATACGCACAAAAATAAAGTAGAGTCAACAGAAATTAGGGCATATTTATAAAATCATTATCTGTACTATCACTTACTTGACAAAAAAAATATTTTCTATATACTAATATTTATACTTAGAAAAAGAATAAAACTACAAACAGGTGCTTCTACCAAAAATATGCCGTGTTTTATTAAAGTGCGGGATATAAAAGCTGGGTTATTTGTAGTTGAGTTACAATCATACGCAAACATGAAGACTTAGGTTTTTAATGAATAGCAGATTAAATTTAATTAGGCTCTCGTTAAGGCTTAATATAAGCATTGATTGATGTAGCTAATTAATTATTATTCTCCTATCACAAATTTATATTCCCAACATGCGTATTTAAGATACTAAGATAGTCGCCTATTTACTTCTGATTTGCTGATTTAATGATTGAGCAATGAAAGTACCTGCATTACTAATGCTTTTGAATGATTTAAATCTTCTATTTCATTGTCTAAGCTAGATTTTAATTAACTTTAATCCTCTTTTTTGTTTACCTAAAATAAAGGTATGCAATGGATTTTTAATGTTTTTAAAATTTGCACGATTTGATGCAAGCTTTGACAACTTGTTTTTCGGGTGTACTATTTTAGATGATAAACCTCTTTACCAGACTAAGGCAAGCTACGTTTAATCATGCTGGCGTTGAATTATGCTATATAGATATTAATTCAACGGATAAAAGCTACATATCGCAAACACGAAAAGTAACCTTGAGTATATCTATATTTGAACGACAGTATTTCTTCGATTGTAAAAGTCGTTCGTGAAAATTCTAGAGAACAATAATAGAAACCGAAGTGGATAGAAATTAACAGTTTTTATGAAGTGCAATGTTAAAGATTGTTAGGCACAAATATTCTATTCCCGGTTTAATTATCGACATTTATAGACTTATTTTACGCCCTAAGTATGGGTATATTTTGGCGTGCTAAATTTTATTTTTTTAATAAGGGAAGTAACATCAATTAGTTGATTACTGAGCATGAAAACTTATGAATAATACAGAGTATCCCATAGCAGTAGAAATCAAAAGTTCAGAAGATTTAAACATAGATTTTCAGCAATATTGGTTTGCTTTTAAACGTCGATGGTTCTCTGCTAGTGTAATTGCAGGTAGTGTTTTTAGTTTAGGCTGTATAGGTATAATGCTGCTTTCAAAAACCTATTATTCCGCAGAGGGAAAAATCTTAGTAAAACCCGATGAATCTGCAACTTTAACTGGATTACTAACCGATAATAAAAATCAGCTTACTCCCCTAACTATTCAAGGTAATCCGTTAAAAACAGAAACAGAAATTATCCTTTCCAAACCGGTCATAGATAGAGTCATAAACTCACCAACTCTCTTGAATGAGAATGATAAACCAATTTCCGAAAATGACCTCAAAAAGAATCTTCAGGTAGAGGAAATTAAAGGAACAGATATACTCGAAATTTCTTACAAAAGTAGCAATCCTAGGGTAGCTGCATTTGTAGTAAATGAAATGATGAAGGCTTATATAGAAAATAACAAATCAGTTAACCGTTCGGAAGCCTTAGCAGCTAAAAACTTTATTGGTAAGCAGTTACCAGAAACTCAAGAATCAGTCCGTCAAGCAGAGAATTCGCTACGTAAATTCAAGGAAACTAATCGACTGGTAGCCATAGATGATGAAGCGAAGTTATCGCTAGAAACTGTAGAAAAACTCAAGAGTCAAATAGCTGAAGTGGAGGCTAAGTTAGCTGAGGTGAGCGCTAAATACGAAGTGTTAATAAATCAGTTGGGAATGGATTCTCAGCAAGCGATTTTAGCAGCAAAATTAAGTCAATCTCAAGCGATACAAACGATATTAACTGACATTCAAACAACCGAAAAAGAATTAGGAATAGCAAAAACTCGCTTTCAGGATAATAATCCCACAATTCTTAATTTAGAGGATAAAGTAAGTTCCCTAAAGGCTCAACTACAGCGACGTATTAGACAAGAAATTGGTAATAATCCAGGCATAAGTCAGCAATATTTACAAGCTGGTGAATTAGAGCTTGAGCTTATAGGTTTGCTGATAAACTTGCAAGTAGAACAAGTAGGTTTATCTAATCAAATATCTTCTTTGAAAAATAACTTGTCGCAGTATCAAAACAGAATTAATAGTTTACCTAAATTAAAGGAAGAAGAGCGAGAGATACAGCGTAGATTAGAAGCAGCCCAAGCAACTTACGAAACCCTATTAACCAAGTTAAAAGAAATAGAAGCAGTAGGGAATCAAAATATAGTTAATGCCAGAATAATTGAAGAAGCATTAGTACCGAAAAAACCATCTTTAGATACTATAACCATACTTTTGCTGCTAGTTAATTCGGCTTCTAGTTTAGTATTATTCGTAGCATTTATTGCGATATTAGAGAAGTTAGACCCATCGCTAAAAAATGTTAAAAGCATTCAGAAAATATTACCCTATTCGTTATTGGCAACATTTCCGAACTTCAAAGCTAAAAAAGATAGTCGGGAACCAGATTTAGATAGGAAAAGGATAGAAATTCCCGTGTTGGATAATCCAACTTCACCTATTAGCGAAGTTTACCGAATGCTACAGGCAAATTTGGATTTTATTGATTCTACTCAAAAATCAAATGTGATTGTAGTTTCAAGCTCCGTACCTCAAGAAGGTAAATCAACAATTGCAGCCAATTTAGCAGGGGTTTTTGCTGAATCAAAGAAAAAAGTATTGCTGATAGATGCTGATGTACGCAACCCCAGCCAGCATCATGCTTGGGAACTAACCAATGAGCTAGGTTTGAGTAATGCTATTGTCGGACGAGCTAACCTTGCAACCGCTATCAAAATTATTCAGCCTAACTTACATATTCTGACATCGGGAGTTACACCTCCGAATCCGGTGACATTGCTCAAGTCCCAAGCAATGAGTAATTTAATCCAGCAAGCATCTGAAAATTACGATTATGTTGTCATCGATGCACCACCTATTTTAATGGCCGCTGACGCTTTAATTTTAGGCAAGTTAGCCAACGGAATTTTGATGGTATCTCGTCCGGGAATTGTTGACGCTAATAGTCTGGTAAAAACTAAAGATTTGCTGGAAAAATCGGGTCAAAATATTTTAGGTTTAGTTGTTAACGGTGTAATTTTGAAAAATGAATCAGACAGCTATTTCCACTTTACGGAAAATTATGCTTCAGAGAATAGTAAAAAGCGCAAAATATTAAGCAAAAAAGCGGTTGAGTTAAAGTAATGCGGGCATTTCAAGAGTTAAGCGAAAAAATATTTGTTGTCCTGTCGCTATTCTTTTTTACGGGTGCAGTTTCGGGGTTAATTGCTCCTAGTAATCCATTAGATAGTGTCAGACAAACCTTGATTTATGTCGGTCATTTTTTAACTTTAATTTTGATTGCCATCCTGTGGAGAAAAGTTCTGGCAATTGTGATTAAGGAAAAGCTGTTATGGATTTTAATTGCAACCGTTTGTGCTTCTGTAATTTGGTCTGACATGCCCGCAGTGACCCTAGAACGTATTTTACCTTTATTAAGGGTCACTATTTTCGGAATATATTTTGCGGCTCGATTTACGATTAAAGAGCAGTTGCATTTATTAGCTTGGGCTTTTGGTTTAGCAGCATTATTAAGTTTGATTGTGTGCGTTCTCGTCCCCAGTTATGGAGTGGTAGGAGAAGGTTTAATAGTCGGTCAAGAAGAGCTTGTGCATTCGGGAGCTTGGAGGGGAATTTACAATCATAAAACTTTCCTTGGCAGCATTATGAGTCTGGGTAGCTTGATAATTTTATTTTGTGGGTTGGATAAGCTGCAATATCGGCATCCTTGGGTAATTTTTTCTGCTTTTTTAGTTTCAATTTTTGTACTTTTACGCTCGACTACAATTGCCGCTTTAGTAGTATTTATAATTTCCGTTTTTCTGATATTATTTTTCCAAATGGAACGAAAGAGATTCGATTTATTTATTATCCTATTTCTAGGTTTTGTTCTTGTCGGTTCTCTAATAGTTTCGGTAATAGTTAGCAATGCTGATGCTATTTTTGGTTCCTTTGGTAGAGATGCAACTATTAGCGGTAGGACTTTAATTTGGCCTCTTTTAATCGATAAAATTCAAGAGCGTCCTTGGCTGGGTTATGGGTATAATACTTTTTGGAAAGGTGGTTGGGAAGGTGAAGTAGCAGATATTTGGCGAGCATTAATAGCAGGTTTTGAGCCACCACACGCTCACAACGGTTTTTTGGAAATATGTCTTGATATCGGTTTATTAGGGTTAGGAATTTTTCTAATTTGGTTTGTATTTTCTTGCTTGCGTTCTTTAGCTTGGCTGCACAAAAATCAAACCATAGAAGGTATTGCACCAATCATTCTGCTGATTCATATATTGCTTTTGAGTTTGACCGAAAGTTATTTTATGCGAGGTAATATTTACTGGTTAATTTACGTGACTATGACTCTTTCAATCTATAGAAAAACTCAATACAAGCGTTATTTAATTTATCTCGATAAACCATTATCATCTTATTTATCAAAATCATGTTAATCAATAAAGTAAGAGATAAATTTTCTAATAGGTTTGTACGTAATGTTGGCTGGTTAAGTGGTGCAGAACTGATAAATCGGATTGGTCGCTTAGTTAACGTAATTTTTCTGGCTCGTTTACTTTCTCCACAAGATTATGGATTAGCAGCAATTGTTTTAACTGTGACTGAATTTGCCGATACTTTTACCATGAAATCTGGGGTAAGTTCTAAACTAGTTCAAGCCGATAATAAAGATTTCCCAACTCTTTGTAATACAGCTTATTGGATGAATTGGATTTTCAGCGCATTTATGTTTGTATTTCAGTGTGCTGCTGCTTTTCCTATTTCTTGGTTTTATAAAGAAAGTCAGATAATTCTACCTCTTTGTGTTGTCTCAATCACATATTTAGCTTTACCTTTATTTTCGGTTCAATCGGCAATATTAGTTAGAGAAAACCGCTTGAAAGTAACAGCGTTATGTAATGCTTTGCAGGGTTTAGTTTCTAATGTTGCGATGATTATTTTCGCTTTTATGGGTTTAGGTATGTGGGCTATTGTTTTACCGAGATTACTGGTTTACCCGATTTGGGTAATTGTAAATAGAAGTAAGTGTTCTTGGCGAAATAAATCGAAGTTTACTCTTTATCGCTGGCGAGAAATTGCTAGTTTTGCAACCAGCGTTGTGGGTGTAGAATTGCTAAATAAGTTGAGAGCAAATTTAGATTATTTACTAGTAGGAAGATTTTTAGGAATTGAAGCTTTAGGGCTATATTATTTTGCCTTTAATGCTGGAATCGGAACTAGTTTAAATTTAATTAATGCAACTACTTTATCTATATTTCCTTATATTTGTGAAGCCCGAAATAATGTAATTCAGCTAAAAAAGAGGTACTTTAGCAGTTTAAAAAGTATAGCTTTATTGATAGTACCTTTAATAACACTTCAATCTGTATTAGCACCATTTTAAGTACCAATTATATACGGTGAATAATGGACGGCAGCAGTTCCGATTTT
>ERZ1740070.1527-NODE-1527-length-14394-cov-4.727247_pt1 | contig 14394 bp, 23 predicted proteins | sample MGYA00581734_ERZ1740070 | MGnify/ENA primary metagenome ERZ1740070 (study PRJEB43018, sample SAMN04849744) | marine metagenome | isolation source: floating plastic debris | place: Pacific Ocean | collected 2008-09-01 | study: EMG produced TPA metagenomics...
TCCCTTGCCGAAGGCAGAGCGAACCAGCGCGCATAGAGCGCGCATCGAGCGCACAAAGCGCTGGTCTTCAGCAACGCAAGCACATCCCGATCACCATAAAGCCAGCGCCTTGGGAAAAGGAGCAAAGCCTTGATCAATGAAGACCTCATATGCGCCCGCGCTGAGCAGCTTTGCTTGCGGCACGCGGCGGATAGCGCCGTCAAACGGCACAAACCTCGGAAAGAGATCATGCGGCGACTGCGTCGCATCACCGCCCGCGTCCTTCAATTGGAGGCGCAGGCCCAACAATCACGAAAGGACACGTGATGCCCAAAGACACCCAAACGCCAGAGGAGTTTACGGTCGACTCCCAGAAGCTGCGCGCAGCGCTGGATAAGATCCACCAGAAAGCACAGGCCAGTTCGGAGCGATCAAGCGCGTTAGGCCAAGAGCGCAAGTCAGCGGCTGAAAAGCTAGGCTGCCACAAGGACGCTCTGGCAATCATCGAACGCATTGACGGCATGAGCGAAGACAAGCTTGGCGATTTCTGGCGCTCGTTCTGGCCGATGATTGATGCCATCCGCCCGGAGCTCGAAGAGCGCATCAAGGACATGGTCGACAAGATGGATGCTCAGACCTCCGATATGGAGGGCGATCTCGAGTGAAACACATCGAGACTTTTACGATAGAGCAATCTATCGCCGAGAAAAAAGCCGAGGCCAATTTCCGTCATCAGTACAACAGCGGTTGGGGTAAACGTCGCCTCAATCGCTTCAAAAGAGTGAATGGAAAGCTCTACCAGCTACATGCCACCAAAGGGTGGAAAGCGGCATGATCGTCGCTGGTCTCGATATGGCAACCGCGACAGGCGTCTGTTTGGGGGAACCCGGGCAGATGCCAACGTTTTGGGTTGAGGATCTTGGTAAGTCGCGGTCGCATGACGAGCGATTTTCCAATGCTCTTGGCCTGGCTCACCGATTGCTCACCCAACACGGGGTGACAGTGATCGGGATTGAGGCGCCAATCAAAACGCCTCACGACAAGACGGGAACTAACTCCATTCTCATGGGAATCCAATCCTGCGTGCGCGGTTGGGCCTTCCGTAAAGGCGTGACGAGCGAAATCATCCATATCAACACGCTGGACAAGCAATTCCTTGGACTTGCCGGCATGCCGTCCGCAGAGCGTAAAAAGGCGAACAAGGCGCGCTGTTGGCAGCTTGGATGGAACCCCGCCACGGAAGACGAAGCCGACGCTGCTTCAGTCTGGAATTACATGTGCGGCACCTGCAGCCGTTCTCACGCAATCGCAAACATGCCGCTCTTTGCGGAGGCACGGAACTAGTGGCCGTCTACTCCGACATAAACCAGATCCCGCTCTTCCGGTATGGCTTGATCATGGCGGATTGCCCTTGGACTTATGAAAACTGGTCCACGAAGGGCGAGCACAAGAACGCCAGCGCAAAGTATGATTGCATGTCCTTGGCTGACCTGAAGGCGCTTCCAGTTGGACAGTTGGCAGCCAAAGATTGCGTTTTGTGGATGTGGGCCACCAATCCTCTTCTCGATACTGCGTTCGACGTCATGTCTGCATGGGGTTTCACTTTCAAGACCGCCGGCCATTGGTCAAAGAAGACCAGCAAGGGAAACCAAGCATTCGGCACAGGGTATATTCTCCGCTGCGCTGGTGAACCGTTCCTTATTGGCACTGTCGGACAGCCTTGGACAGCGAAGAACGTACGCTCGGTCATAGAAGGGCCTGTCAGGGAGCATTCACGCAAGCCAGACGAGGCATACAGCGCCGCTGAACAGCTTTGTGGGGATGTTCCCCGCCTGGACCTCTTCTCGCGACAGGAGCGGCGCGGATGGGATGCCTTCGGTAACGAAGTGAGTAAGTTCGAAGGTGGGGCCGCAGCATGACAGACGCTCGCGCATACCTTCTCCCCGACGGTCAAACGTATCGCCATCAGAAAGACAGATGGTGGGAGGAACTTCCAGTTTCGAAGCTGGAAGGCCGCCTCAAATTTTACCGATCGCTACACCGAAAACGCCCTCAGTTCTACGCGTCGGACGTCAAAGCTTTGGTCATGTTGAAGACGAAAATCGGGAGCTCGAAATGAGACAAGGGAGCGACTGGTACAAGCGCGAACCAGCCTCTTACTTGGGCGGTGTGCAGGGCCTTACGGCCAAAGAACACGCCGTTTATTCGGTCACCGTCGACCTCATTTATCAGCATGGCGGGTCGGTCAATAACGACCCATCTTGGATCGCCGGTTGGATCAAAGACATGGGTTCAGCGGCTGTCAGAAAGACGATTTCGAGCCTCTGTGAACGTGGCAAATTGCAGATTGAAGGTGATCAAATCACCCAAAAACGAGCGAAAAACGAAGCAAAAACCAAAGAAAACCTGAGAGAAAACGCGAGAAAAAACGGAGAAAAAGGCGGTAAAAAATCTGCGGAAATAAGGGCTGCCAATAAGAAAAACAATGACTTAGCTGAAGCACCTGCTTCAACCGAAATCCAAGCAGATAAGATAAGAGAAGATAAGAGTACTACAGAGGTTACTAGCGTAACCTCTTCGCGATTAAGCAAGGACGAGGGTTTCGTTGACTTCTGGAAAATCTGGCCTTCGAAGAAGAACAAGAAGGACGCGTTGACAGCCTGGCGAAAGCTATCGATCGAGTGCAAGCGCGAGGCCTACGCCGCCGTGAAGTCCGGTTGGTTTGAACGGTGGCAATCCGAAAGCCGCGACCGAAACCCAATCCACGCATCAACATTCCTGAACAAACGACGCTGGGAAGACCAGCAGTCGCAATTGAAGCTTCATCCTATCGAAGGAGGCAGAACCGATGAATCTACCAGTAGGTCACAAGAGCGCGTCAACGCATTTGTCAGCGGAGCGCGCGGATCATCGTGAATGGATTGGTGGTCGAGCATTGACCCTTCTCAGCCATTACTGGCGTGACGACGATCCTGTTGAGCTTACCGCCGCAATTGGCGCTGACTGGGCTGACGTCCTTGAAGGGTTGCCACAAGACGCGATCCAAAAAGCTTGCATTCAGTATCAGCGAGAAGAGCCGCGCAAGAAGCCGACACCAGGTTCGATCTACAAAATCGCAAAAGGTTTTGTTCCGAAGCCGCGAGTTGTTCAAGATATTGAGCCGGAGCGACCTGCGCCGTGTGATCCAGACGTAGCTCAGCGGATTTGTGAAGAGGCCGGTTATACGCCCAAGCGCTTCGGGCAGGGCGAGCAATGAACACCGAACCCCGACTTGCCGTGAACGTCTACGCCATTCGCCACGCTCATTTGGCTGGAATTCCGACGTCGCGGCTACGAACCTCAAGCCGAAAGACGGAAATCGTTGTGCCGCGCGACGCAGCCATTTGGGATGCCTACCAAGCGGGCCACAAGCAAGCCGACATTGCGCGGTACTTCAAAATTGACCCGAGTTCGATCCGCCAGGCATTGGAGCGCCACCGGCAAGTCATGGACGTCGATTGTGATCGTCCCGACGTGCACAAACTGATCACTGACCTCATTCGCTACGGGGCTACGGACGCCGCCATCGCCAACGCGCTGCGCATCCATCGAATCGCTGTCGCCAAGCACCGCGCGGCGATGAAGGTTTCGTTGCAATGAAGGGCCGCGGGTACCCCACAGCCAGTCCCATCGCACGGATGGTGCCTCAGTCGCGGAGTGACGTGCAAGTTGACCGGGACACCCGAGACTTGCGGGCTCGCTTATGGCGCGAAGAGGGTGTCGCAGCGATTGACCCAGAAGACATCGACGACGACTGGCTTAGGCAAGGCTTGATCAACGAGGCAGAGAAGCAATTCGGCAGGAGGGGCAAATGCCACGCAAAAAACGGGCGCTGAAAAGCGGATCGCATCAGAAAGCCAAGCCGCGCAAATACGTATCCCTCGCTAAGATACCTCTCCGAGGTGATCACGGAACGGGTACAACAGCCGCAACCATCGGAACCGAAGTCGTCCCGCTCAAGAACGACGACGGCTCAACTCCAACCCACCTCGGACAGCGACGCCGCGTCAGCATCATCGACAAGATGACCAGCCTCACACAACGGCAGAAGCAGGCCGCGGTAGAAATACGCGATGCGTTCGCAGTCGTGGAATCTCTTTCCAGCGGCGCGCCCCTGAAAGAGCATGTTGATTCGTCACCCAAGCCGGATTCCGTTGTCACCGCCCAACTACATGCCCAATCAAGGCTTGCACGATGCATGATGCCATTGCTGCGATCTGAACGCCCTCTCGTCGAGCGGATTTGCTGGGAAAACAAACCACCCCAAGGCCTCACGCCAAATGAAAGACGTCGCTGGTACACCCGTTTTAAGACCGCAATGGACCGTGTCGCCGATCATCTAAATTATTGACTCGTGATTCGAACTGTGATTCGAAGCATTTATCGCCAGAGGTTTGGGACAGTGGCGCCGAGGGTCTTCCACGGCGCTTTTTCTTTGGCAAATCACCGAAAGGCAGGACATGGCGCTCACGGCGAAACAAGAGCGTTTCGTTGAAGAGTACCTCGTCGATCTCAACGCAACGCAGGCTGCAATACGGGCGGGATACAGCAAAAAAACCGCATATTCGATGGGTCAACGCCTGTTGAAGAATGTTGAAGTGTCCAAAGCAATCGCAAAAGCGACCGTTGCGCGCACGAAACGTGTCGAAGTTGATCAGGATTACGTCATCGCAAGCGTCGTTACGACCATGGAACGTTGCAAGACGGACAAAGAGTTTTCGCCTGCTGCGGTCATGCGTGGGGCTGAACTCCTCGGCAAACACCTTGGGATGTTCACGGACAAGTTAGACCTTACAAGCAGTGATGGCACGATGACGCCAACTGCCATCACGCGAACCATCGTTGACCCCCAGCAAGATGGAGAATCTTGATATACCCACGCCCAGGTGGGCTGTACCTCTCCATCAAACTCACACTGCTGTTGGCAGAGTTGTTCGATACAAGGGTGCATGGGGAGGGCGTTCGAGCGGTAAGTCTCACGAATTCGCCGGAATGGTGGTCGAAGAGATGGTGGCCAACCCGGATTGTAGCGTCGTCTGCATCAGGGAAATCCAAAAAAGCTTGAAGCTCTCGGCGATGAAACTGATCGTCGCAAAGATCAAAGAGTTTGGCGTGGAGCATTTGTTCCAAGTTCTCTCGTCAGAGATAAGGCGGGTCGGTGGCGCTGGTCTTTGCATCTTCATTGGCATGCAGGAGCATACCGCTGACACAGTCAAATCGCTTGAAGGCTTTGACATCGCATGGATTGAGGAGGCTCAGAGCCTTTCCCAACGCAGCCTTGCTTTGCTTCGCCCGACAATCCGAAAGGAAGGGTCGCAAATCTGGGCAAGTTGGAACCCGCGCCGCCGCGGCGACCCAATTGAACGCTTGCTGCGTGGCTCGAAGGGGGCTCGTGAAGACGCGATCGTTGTCAGGGCGAACTATACAGACAACCCGTTCTTACCCGAGACGATGCGACTTGAGGCCGAGGACGCCAAGGAATTGGACCCAGATGGCTATGGCCACACATGGCTTGGCGAATACGAGAACATCGGTGCCAAGGTGGTCATCCCATCAGCTTGGGTGCAGTCATCGTTTGGCTTGGCGGAAGACTTGGGGCTTGAGGTCACTGGCAAGCGATATGCAGGGCTTGACGTGGCCGGTGGCGAAGAGGGTGGCGACGAAAACGCTCTGGCCATTCGACACGGGTTTCAATTGGAATCCGTTGATACATGGAATGGGCTGGATACATCGCTGACCACCAACAAGGCCGCAATGACCTGCAAGCGCGCGAACGTGCCCGAGTGTTTCTACGACAGCGTAAGCATCGGTGAGGGCGTAACCGGCGAATGGGCGGCAATGGGGCGGCGCAATGATCAACCCGAGGGGGTCGTTTTGCTGCCGTGGAATGGCGGCGGTTCAGTCCTCAACCCGGACGAACCGATTGAACCGGACAACAAGCAAAGCCCTCTGAATAAAGACCAATACCAAAACCTGAAAGCACAGGGCTGGTTCGCTTTGCGCAAGCGTTTTGAGAACGCGCATAAGGCAAGGCTTGGTAAGCCATTCGACGCAGAGATGCTGATCAGCATCCCCAAGGATATCGAAGGTCGCGAGCAGATCGAGATTGAACTGACGCAACCTCAACACAAAACAAGCGGGACGGGCAAAACAATGGTCGACAAGCAGCCAGACGATGCGCCGTCCCCAAACGTCGCAGACGCCATCATGCAGGCTTACTGGCCGGTGATTGAAGAGAAGCCAGTCGTCGCTATCGGCATTCCGAAGCGCCACCGCTGACCATGGCCGCCAGAAACCTGAACACAATGTTCCCCGGTCATTTCGCGACCGCGGTGACAACGAAGCGTATCCATGCGCAGGAGTACGGCTGGCCCGACCGTTTGAACTTCGCGGACCTGTTGTTCTTCTACTACCGCAACGGCTTGGCTAACGCGGCTGTCAAAAAGACCAAAGCCAAGACGTGGCAAACAGTTCCCATTATCCGGGTCGGCGAGGAGGGCTCGGAACTCTCGGAGATTGAGGAGGCCATCAAGAACCACTTGGCGCGCATTAGGTTCTGGCAGCAATTCGCAGAGGCTGACGCGCGATCGATGGTGGGTGACTACGCCGGGCTGATCCTGCAAATCGGCGATGGTCAGCCCGCGAATGAGCCTTTGAGCAATGCGGCGGGGATCCTGCAAATCAAACGTGTTCGCCCGTGCTGGCAGCATCAATTGCGCCCTGTCGAGTACAACACGGACACAGAGTCCGACGAGTACGGCGACGTCACGATGTGGGAGTATCAAGAAGCCGCATTGGACAGCGGTCAGATGCAACAGGGCCCACGCCGACGGTTCAAGATCCACCCTGACCGGGTGCTGATCTTTTCGCGGGACGGCACGATCCACGATCGATCGCAGCTTGAGGCAGGTTTCAACGCTCTCTTCGACGCCGAGAAGATTATGGGCGCCGGAGCGGAGGGCTTTTTCAAGACGGCCAAAAATGCGCCCGTTCTTTCGATGGAGGACGATTCCGGGTTTACCCAGCTGGCCAAGGCCATGGGTGTCGATGAAGAGGAAGTCTCCGACAAGCTCAGCGATATCGTCAAGGACTGGGCTGCTGGCTTCGACGCGTCGCTGTTGCTCAGCAAGATGAACACCGAATTCCCAAACATCACGCTGCCACAACCGGAGCAATTCTGGCGCATAGCGGCCCAAACCTTCGCCGCCACCTTCGAAATTCCACTCAGGATCCTAATCGGCTCGGAAACAGGTGAGCGGGCAAGCACAGAAGACGCCAAGGAATGGTCGAAGACCAACGAAGCGCGCCGGACCAACGAGGTCGTGCCGATCATCATGACATTCATTGAGCGCATGCAGGCAATAGGTGTTCTGCCAAAGGGCGTTTGGACGCCTGAGTGGGAATCTCTCTTGGACGATGGTCCAGACGCCAAGCTCGGTCGCGGCAAGACCATGTCACAGATCAACAAAGATGAAGGCGATGCTGTCTTCACTGTCGAAGAAATCCGCGTGGCCGCCGGTCATTCCGCCGAACCCGAAAGCGATGGCGACGAAACAGACGAGGAACCTCCCGATGACGAAGAATAAACCGGGCCTCACCCGGGTTAATGTTCGCAGCGTGGCCAACACGAAGGCGGTCAGAAAAGAAATGCGGAACGGTCGGTCTGTCGTGATCGTCCCCTCAGCCACGTTGCCAGACGATATCGTCATGAACGGCGTTCGGTATCCTGCCGACGAGATCGCCAACAGCTTCATGACCCTTGAGGGTAAGCCCGCACCGCTGGGCCACCCAAATCTGCCAGATGGCGCTTGGCTGTCCGCCTCCGAGCCAGAGGGCATCAATCGCGGCTGGGTCGGAGCATGGAATGAGAACGTGCGTCGGGAAAACGGCAAGGTGCTGCTCGACAAGGTGATCGATGTGGAAGTCGCCAACCGCACGGAGGGCGGGCGCTCCGTCCTTGCAGCCGTGGAAGCGGGTGATCCAATCCACACGAGTACCGGCGTTTACGCGGTCTTCAAGAATGCGGATGGCGACGATGAGGCGGATTTCGTTGCGACCAGCATGGTGTTTGATCACGATGCCATCCTCCTCGACGAAGCTGGGGCAGGAACGCCCGAACAAGGCGTCGGTATGATGGTCAACCGCACCGCACCGGCCATCCCCGTCATCAACTCCCAAATCGAATGGGCCGAAGAACAACTCTCATGGGCTGCCGAGCATCTTCTCGACAGCGCTGAACGACTGGACCGGGCGAAGGAGCGTGAAGCTCTCATCCCGCGGATAGTCGATGCCCTCAAGGGCCTCATGTCCGGCGACTCCGCCGCGACAAACACAAATGTCCAGAAGGAGAAAGCCATGGACGAAGAAACCAAAAATGCAATCGACGCTGTGAATGCCAAGCTTGACGGCATTCCCGAAGCGATCGGTACGGCTGTCACTAACGCACTGAAACCGCTTGTTGATGCCGAAGAAGCCAAGGCCAACGCTGCGAAGGAGGCAGAAGAGGCCGAACGTGAAGAACTGACGGAAACCATCGTCAACGCGGCCCTGCGCGACAAGGAAGAGTGTAAGCACCTTCCGATTGCCAACCTCCGCAAGATCGCAGCCAGCGCCACACCGGGTAAGTCCGCAGCGATCGGAAACGGCGCAACGCATCAACCGGGTGTGACCCAATTCCGGGTTCCCGGCGCAAAGGAGGCGTAAGGAATGGCACGCTACAACACCATCTATGCGGGTCCAGCGAATGACCCATCTCCGCAGACCTTCGAAGCGCTGGCATCGGTGGCCCTGACGCCTGGCTCTATCGCGACAGACGATGCGGCAAACGGCTTCGAGCTCGGTGCAGCAAACACAACCGGCAAGGTCTGGCTTGTTCAGGATAACTACCTGACAGGGCGGGGCGTTGAGACACAGTGGGCGCAGAACTCGCGTGCCATCGCGCTCGATCTGCTTCCCGGCAAGCTCTACAACGCCCGCGTTGCAGATGGCCAAGACCTAACCGAAGGCGACCCGCTCACACCGGGCGCGTCTGGCGTTCTGGTTCTGGCGTCAACGTCCGACATGGTCGTTGCCACCGCCGCCGAGACTTACAACAACAACACCGGTTCGGTGCAGCTTGTGACGGTCAAACCCGCCACTGGCTACATGACCGCAGCGTAAGGAGGCACACCCATGCGCTATTTCGACGAGACTTTGCTCGCCAATTCCCGGCCACACCAAGCGTGGTGGGGGCAGGTGAGCGCCACCCGTAACCACTTCTATGAGCGTGATGTGGGCGTTCATAACGATCAGGGTTTGCACGTGAACGCGCAGACCATCTTGCCGCCAGATTTTTGGTTTGACCTTGACGAGCAGACCGTGCGTCTGATGCGGGACGATGGTGGCGAAGAGTTCATGAATGACCTCATGGCTCTCGCGCGACCGGTCAACATCGGCAAGATGGTATCGATCGCACGCACGTCGTCGGACCTCTCCGATAAGGTTGTGCGCTCGGTCTCCGGTCAGGTTCCCATTGATCTTGACAAGGTCGAATACGGCTATGACGGAGCGCCGATCACCATCTTCGCAAAGGGCTATGGTCGCTCTTGGCGTGAGGTGCTCAAGTTTCAGTCGGAAGGCTATGACGCGCTGGCAGATGACAACGAGGCCGCCCTCGACAAGGTTGATCGCAATATGGTCGACTACGCGCTCGACGGCGACACCGATATCAACATCGAAGGCTTCAGCGCCTATGGTGTCCGGACTGCGCCGAACTCCAAGTCCATCAACTTGGGCAATGCCGCGGGTGGCGCGAACATCGATCTTACTGATGTCAATCTGACAGCCGACGATATCGACAACTTCTTCATCGGCCCCTTTGGTGCGATGCTGGATGCCAACTTGGTCTCGCAGCCGGTCAATCTCTACATTTCGCCAGAGATTGCGCGGAATTGGGACCGGGCCTACTCAGGTTCTGCCGGCACCAAGCCTGGCACGATCATGAACCACATCGAGCGCAATCGCCGCATCAACAAGATCGTGGTGACATACAAGCTGTCCGGCAACGAGTTCTTCGGCTTTGTTCCCTCAGCGCGCTACATTCGTCCGCTGGTGGCAATGGCTGTAAACACGACCCCGCGTGTCCGTCTCAACCTCACCGATGACCATCAGTTCCTGACCATGGGGGCCATGGGCATCCAAATTCGGGGCGATGGCAATGGACGGGGCGGGGTGTTCTACTCTGTTGTGGTGAACACATGATTGCTCTTCGCATTACTGCCGAAGGTATCTATGGGGGCTCCGGCCCCCTAGAGATCGGCAAGACCGTCACCCTCAAATCGCGCAAGGACATTCCTGCGGGATGGAAAGGCAAGTACGAGATCATCGGCGACAGTGAGGGCATGGAACTTCATATTGCCGCCGAAGACGCAGCCGACGAGCGTACCCGTGCCATCACGGAAGCAATCGCTGGCCTCGATCGCGAGAAGGACTTCACCAAGGCGGGTCAGCCGGAAGTCGACGCCATCAATGCACTGATGCCCGAGGGTGCGGAACCAGTCACCGCCGCAGAGCGTGACGCCGCTTTCCCAAAGCCAAAGAAGGCTGACTAATGGCTGCTACGGTCGCAAACTGGATTGCCTACGCACAAGCGCGGGGTGATAGCGTCGAAGCAGGCGTAGCCAGTGAAGCGGCTCTTGTGCGTGCGCAGGACTACATTGCGCACCACTACCTCAATCGGACGGCCCGGACAGTTCCCGAAGAAGTTCAAGACAACGCCACTTACGAGGCGGCAAAGCTTGAGCTCGCGACGCCTGGGTTCTTCTCCAAGACCTACACGCCTGATCAGCAAAAGGTGCTGACCAAGGTCGACGGGATTGAATGGACCGTGCGTGGCGAGGCCTCTGGCGCCGAAGCGGCGACGCCAGTCAGCACGAAAATCGAGGGCATGATGTACCCATACATCGGGCATAAAACTGGGATCATGGTCATATGAGCGATACAGAAACGCTAGTACTTGAGATCGAAGGCTTGGAACAACAAGCCGAGCGCATGGAGCGTCTTGCTAGCGCCACTGAACGGGTCGCTGACGCTCTCGAAAGGCTGAACGGGGAGCCGCACGGCGGCATTCGGTTCATTGCCACTGGCGATTTCATGAAATTGACTGTGGAGCCTGCGCCTTGAGCGGCACCGCCATCGCTGCAGAAGTAGTGGCAGGTTTGGAAGCCGAAGGTCTGGCCAACCGTTTCACATTACTTGTTCCTGCAAGCCCGAGCAGCAATCCAGCACAGCCATGGAAGCAAACTTCCGGCACACCGACCGAGGTTGTCATGGTTTGTCGGCCAATGACGAACGGCAAAGGATACACCCAGAAAACCGGCGCATCCATTGAAGATGGCGAACGCGTTTTCACTGTATACAACACCAAAGGCGTCAAGCCGTCGATTTCGCATCAGGCGAAGCTATACGACAGTTCTGATCTGTGGCAGGTTGTTCGCGTTGATCCCAACGACTTTGATGAGGAACCGGTGTCTTGGATGGTGAAAGTAAAGAGGTGAGTGACGCGCTAAGCATCGTTGTTACGGCAGACGGCAAAGAATGCACGGTCATAAGCGCGCAATTCGGTAGCGGTCCAGATGTTTGGGAGGGATACAGTCTTTCTTCAGGCCAACGCCTTCTGTCGCAGGAGCAGTTTCCGGGTGCAACTCAGGTGCAGCGCGCCTTTGATCACGCAGACGTTTGTTTCTTCGCAGAAACGATTGATGTGCCTAATGAGATTATTGTCGAGATCAATGGCAAAACCTATGATCGCGTGTTGGCCGCAGAGACAGAAGCAAACATCTCTGGACCTGAAGTGTGTATGCGGCCAAGGTGCACAGCAAAGGTCGCGCACTGTGTAGAATAGCGCGCCAAACCTCCAGCGTGTATAAATCCGCCCCAAGTTATGAGCCGAGCAAGGAACGCACTTGAGCCCTTATCAATCTTTCGCGTTTCTCTGGCACCTTGACCGTGGTGATATGCGGTCTGCTAATCTGGTCATCAGCCTGCCGTCTGAATTCTTCGCCCCGTTTGATGCAATCCTAGAAGCTGCGTTCGTCTACGGGGCTGCGAGACAAGTCACCACATAACGAGGTCAATGCATGGCCGACGACAGACTGACCCGCAAGCAGCGGGCGCAGGTCAGACGGCTTGTGCGTGAGTATGAGCCAATCATCCAGCGCGCTTTTATCGAGGCCGTCGAGAACGCAAAGGGGCAGGTCGACTTTGAAGCATTGATGGCGGCGGTGGAGCGGAATGACATCGCTGCGGCGGTCCAATTGCTACAGTTGAACCAAGCACTGTTGTTCCCGCTGCAGGACGCAATCCGCACGGTCATCATCGCTGGTGGTAGGTCGCTCACCATCCCGCGCGGCATTCGTGGGAGTTTCAGTTTCTCCGGCGGGCATCCAAGGGCGGACGCGATCCTCTCAGAGATTGGTGCAAGGCTGGTCACAGAGATCGGCAACCCGGGCGAACAGGTCATAAGGGATTTGATATTGGACGGCCGGCGTAAAGGGCACGGCGTTCGAAAGATCGCCCAAGCGCTGGCAGGCAAGATTGATGGCACGTCCGGCAGACGCAAAGGCGGGATCATGGGGCTGGACGGCCAAAGCGCCAAGACAGCCGCACGGGTCCGCGAAATCCTGAACGACCCGGAACAGATTGGGCGGTACTTCAAGGGCGATGAGCGGCGCTACACACGCACGTCATCGCGATACACAGCGCTCGTTCGCACCGCGCGAGACGAAGGGTGGGCCGCTGCTGTGTGGCGCTACAACAAGCGCTACGGGCAAAGCCTGACCAAAGCCGATCTGATTGACCGAATTGCAACGGACCACGAAGCTCGACTGCTCAAAGATAGGTCAGTCAAGATAGCGAAGGACCAAGCGTTCACGGCTCAAGCACAGGGAAGGTACGAAGCGCACCTTCAGTTGTTGGAACGCCCGGATGTGGAAAGCGTCACAACGCGGTGGAATCACAACACGTTCCGCAACTACCGCGACGATCACAAGGCGATGGACGGAAAAGAGAAACCGATCGGCGAAGGCTTCGTAATGCAGGACGGGACAGTCATGCAGCACCCGCATGATCCGGACGCGCCCGCACACCACAAGCTTGGGTGCCGGTGTTCTGCTGTCTACATCGTCAAGTATCGGAGGCCAAACCGATGAAGTCATTCGAAGCACAGCTTGATGACATGTTCGACCTCACACTCGAAGACTTGGAGTTCGTTGAAAAGCAATCGATCAGCGATGTGCTTGTCGGCGCGCAGACAACTCAGATTGGCATCATGCAAGGTGCCGGGTCATTTGAAGAAGGTAAAATCCCGGTCGGTTTGACGGCTGAACTGGTCAATAGCCTGACTGTCGATGGTGCATCCGGCAAAGACGCTTACGTTGTGGCGATCGCAGGGCGGGAGTTTGGTGAAAGCCAAGAATTTGGGTGGACTGCTGAATACGCAATGCGGATTGAAGCAGGGTTCACTGGTACGGACGAGCTCGGTCGCTATTACGATCAGCCAGGGCGATACTTCGTCACCCGAAACGCTGAAAAGTTTGAAGATCACGTGAAGCGCAATGCTGCCGAGTTGCATCGATGATCACCACACAAGAGATCGTCGACGCGCTCCATGGTCGACTGCTTGATCTGGACCCGGCTCGCACAATCGTTTGGCCAAATACAGTGCCAACAAGTCCTGCTTATCCGTATCTGATCGTGGATGTGCAGCCAGTCGCGATCACTGACCCAACGGTCAAAGGCACAATCGAAATCCACCGCGGCTTTGCGTTTGTCTACGTCATGGACAAACGGCACTCCGGCGAAGAGCAGAGCTTGACCGTAGCGGAGGCCGTAAAGGCCCTTTTCCCGCGCGGAGCTCGCATTTCAACGGCAAGCGGCGAAGTCTGCATCACCGAGCCCCCGCAAATCATGACGGGCTATACCGACAAACCTCACTGGCGAACGCCCGTGAAAATCAACTACGAGGCATCCTGATATGGCGAAGAAACCTGAAAAAGCCGCTGAGCCGCAAGCGCCCGAGGAACCCAAGCGCATCAAAATGCGCAACACCGACCCCGGAAATGGTGAAGTTGGCGCGACCGCTTACCCCTTCGAAAAAGAAGTTCCCGCATGGGAGGCGCGCGGCTGGGTCCGCGACTGAGTTTGCCCAGCCTGTGGGCTGCGTCTAGGCGCGAACGGCAGGCAATCACTTCAACTTTGGACAGCAGCAACCGCCGCGGCGGACCTGTCCGCTTTGCCAAAAATGAAAGGGCAAAAAAATGTCAGCAACACGCAACCATTTGGGGAAGAGCATCTTCTTTGCGACTGCTCTTCCAGCAACCAACGATGCGGCAGGCTTCG
>ERZ1740070.1528-NODE-1528-length-14388-cov-5.728529_pt1 | contig 14388 bp, 13 predicted proteins | sample MGYA00581734_ERZ1740070 | MGnify/ENA primary metagenome ERZ1740070 (study PRJEB43018, sample SAMN04849744) | marine metagenome | isolation source: floating plastic debris | place: Pacific Ocean | collected 2008-09-01 | study: EMG produced TPA metagenomics...
AGGACCCGACACAGGTGCGTTGTGGAAAGCCGGTTCCCGTTCGCAAACGCGGGGGCCGGTTTTTTTATTCGAAGTCTTTACTGAATTGAGGCCATCTGCCGTCGGTATGTCGCTTTCATAAGCTCTTTACGGCGATGCAGATCGCGGGCGATGGCTTGGCTCAGCACATCGTTGATCGTGGTTTCGTCTTCCCATGCCGCAAGGCGTAGCGCTTCTTCGACGGGGGCGGTGATCTGGAGTTCTAGGGTCATGGTTTGCATGATCCCATTAACCGCGATTCGGTTGAATCAACCGTTAAGACCAGCCTCAGCCGTTATCTGAGCCCGCGATTTGCGGGCGCGCTCGGTCGCAGATTTCAACTGACCACAGGCCGCCATGATATCCTCGCCGCGCGGCGTCCGGATCGGCGACGCATAGCCAGCGTGATAAATGATATTCGCGAACGCCTTGATCCGTTTCCAATCCGAACGCTGATAGGGCGCGCCGGGCCATTCATTGAACGGAATAAGGTTAATCTTGGCAGGGATCCCCTTGATAAGCTGAATCAGACGCCGCGCGTCTTCATCGCTGTCATTCACACCTTTGAGCATCACATATTCAAACGTGATCCGTTCCGAGTTGGAGGCTTTTGGATAGGCACGCAGGGCCTCCAAAAGCGCCTCGATATTCCACTTTTTGTTGATCGGCACCAGCTTGTCGCGCACCTCATCCGTGGTCGCGTGGAACGACACGGCCAACATGCAGCCAATTTCCTCGGCGGTCTTCGCAATCTCCGGCACAACCCCGCTGGTCGACAGCGTGATCCGACGACGCGACAGCGAAATCCCCTCAGGGTCCATCGCGATCTTCATCGCGTCACGGACGGCGTCGAAATTATACAGCGGCTCGCCCATCCCCATCAGAACGATATTCGACAGCAACCGCGTTTCGTTCCGCGGCGCGCCAATCTCGGGCCATTCACCCAGATCATCGCGCGCGACCATGACCTGACCGATAATCTCTCCAGCGGTCAGGTTGCGCACCAGCTTTTGCGTGCCGGTATGGCAAAAGGAACAGGTCAGCGTGCAGCCCACCTGGGAAGAAATGCACAGCGTCCCACGATCGGTTTCGGGGATATAGACAACCTCAACCTCGTGACCGCCTGCGATCCGCACCAGATACTTGCGCGTGCCATCATCCGACACCTGACGGGAGACGACGCTGGGCACCTGAATGACAAATTTCTCAGCCAGATCAGCGCGGTAGGCCTTGGCGAGGTTCGTCATCTCGTCGAAGGACCGCACGCCTTTTTCATAGATCCACTGCCAGATCTGGCCGGTGCGCATCTTCGCCTGTTTCTCGGGCGTGCCATGCGCAATCAGCGTCTCACGCAGCTGATCGCGGGTGAGGCCAACAAGGTTAATGGGCCCCTCCGGCAGCTTTCGGGGCAGCGTCATCACGTCTTGGGTAATCGGTGCAGTGGCCGACATCAGATCATCACTTTCTTCAGGATTTGGCTCACATATAGGATTCGCGCGCCAAATCCAAAGAAATCAGCTGGTGCAGCGCGCTTCGGCATCCTCAACCGCAGCCGTAAAGCCAAGGAGGGAGAATGTGTCTTTGGTTGTCGTGCCACGGCCAGACCGGCCTGTGACCACAGCTTCAGCACCGCGTTTCATCGCAGCCACCAGCTTGGCGTCGTCCGCAGGCGTCGGAGGCCAGGCGCTTTCACCATCAGTGAACAGCTCAAACGAGCTGTCGCCGACCTGCACGGACACGGTGGACCCGGACGCAAACGGATACCCGCCTGCAAACTGAACCTGGCTGCTGACATTGGCCGAGGGGCGGTTGAACACCAGCATATAAATGTCGCCCCGACGCACCGCCACAACGCGGCCATCGCGCGTGTTGACCGTTTCCTTGGGCGCCGACACGGCCCAGCATTCGGTCGGGTTGCTTTCGACAAAGACGCTCCAGTCGGTCTTGGCCGCGACCCGGTTTGTCGATTGTTCCTGCGCCATGGCGCCACCTGCGACCAGCGCCAATGCGGCCCCGGCGATCAAACGCGTGGTGAGTGAAATCATACTTACAGCCTCCAAGCTGTCATTGCCTCAAATGCCCGTTTCAGCGCCCGTCTTTCGCGGCGTTTGCACTGCCAAGGGTGTTCTCTCTCGATGCCATAGTCTAGCGTGCTTTAGCTATACGAAGGAAGACCTCTTGGCGGAAAATCGCTGAGATGTGAGAGGAGGCGCCGAAATGGGCCAAGCAGTTGATCTTGTTGAGGTTTGGCGCGGTGACGTCCTGGAAGGGATGCATCAGGGCCATGCGGTGATCGTCGATGACACCGGCCAGATCGTTTCCGCTTGGGGCGATCCGGAGGCTGTGATCCTGCCCCGCTCGTCGTGCAAGATGGTGCAGGCCTTGCCGCTGATCTGGTCCGGCGCGGCCGATAACGCTGCTTTAGGGTCGAAACAGCTCGCTTTGGCCTGCGCCTCTCACAGCGGTGAGGCGCAGCATGTGAGCCCAGTGCAGGACTGGCTGAAAACACTTGGCCTTAACGACGACGCCCTGCGCTGCGGCGCGCATTTACCGATGGGGGAGGCCGCCAAACACGCCATGATCGCCGATCACGGCAGCCCCTGCCAAAGCCATAACAATTGCTCCGGTAAGCATGCGGGCTTTGTCACCTTGAACGCGCATCTGGGCGGACATGCGAACTATATCGAGCTCGATCACCCGGTTCAGATTGCCTGCAAAGACGCGATGGAAGAGGCGACCGGTGTCGACACGCCCGGTCATTGTATCGACGGCTGCTCTGCCCCGAATTACGCAACAACAGTGTCTGGTTTGGCCCGCGCCATGGTGCGCTTCGCCACCGCACAAGATGGCAGTGCAGAGCATCGCTTGACCCACGCGATGATGGCTCACCCCGAACTGGTCGCAGGGACAGATCGCGCCTGCACCGATCTCATGCGTGAGATGAACGGCAAGGCCGCGATCAAGACTGGGGCCGAAGGGGTCTATACCGCGATCCTGCCGGGCAAAAGGCTCGGGATTGCGTTAAAGATCACCGATGGTGCGACCCGCGCAAGCGAAGCCGTGATCGCGGCGCTTTTGGCGAAATGCGGTGTGTTAGACTCGAATTCGCCCGTCGCGCAAAAGCGTTTGCGGCCCGTTCTGAAAAGCTGGCGCGGCTTTGAGGCGGGCGAAATCCGTCCCGTAGCCGAATTGCTGAAATAGACTCTAATTCAGCCCAAAACGAAGCTTTCGCGACTATAACCCTGCACATACAGCACGGCCGTCAGATCACCGTGATTGACCCTCACATTGCATTGCGCCGCAACCGCTGGCTTGGCGTGCAGTGCAACGCCCAGTCCAGCCCGCGTCAGCATCCCCAGATCGTTCGCTCCGTCGCCAACGGCGATGACATCCGCATCCGTGATCTCAAGCTTTTTCGTAAGATCATCAAGCGCTTGTACCTTTGCCTCGCGCCCCAGAATGGGGCGACCCACGTCGCCGGTCAGCTTTCCATCCTCGATCAAGAGCGTGTTCGCGCGGTTCATATCGAACCCCAATTGCGCGGCGACGGCGCTCGTAAACGCCGTAAACCCGCCAGAGACCAGCGCCGCGTAAGCCCCATTCGCCTTCATCGTCGCAAGCAGGGTCTTTCCGCCCGGCATCAGCGTGATGCGATCCGCCAAAACAGACTCTATTAAAGCTGAATCGAGCCCTTTTAGTAGCCTAACCCGCTCAATCAGCGCGCCTTCAAAATCCAGCTCTCCATTCATCGCGCGGGCCGTGATATCGGCCACACGTGCCCCAACGCCCGCCTCATCGGCAAGCTCGTCGATGCATTCCTGCTGGATCATCGTGCTGTCCATATCCGCCAACAGCAGCCGCTTTTTGCGGTTCTCAGCGGGGGAGATCACCAGATCGACCCCATGCGCCTGCAACTCTTTCCAGGTCGCCCTAGCCGTATCGGGCTCGGCGGGGATCGCAAACTCTGCCGCCTCGTCGGGAGCCAACCAGACCGCGTCGCCCCCACCCCATGCGTTGCGCAACGACTCAACCAAGGCAGGGTCCAGAGACGGGCGCGCTGGCGCAGTTAACAAAGTGACGATCAGCATGAGGGAAGTTTCCGATAGTGGCAGAACAGGTCGCAAAAAGACGATTGAGCGGCGCTATAGCGACATTTTTGCTGTTGTGAAAGCGCCCGTCCGTCCGTATGCCCGCAGGTGGGACACCTCTCCCCAACGAGAGGCGCTTATCTGGAAGGGTAGCATCAATGGCTATTACGACACCCGGCACGCGGCCGGCTAACCCGCGTTTTTCCTCTGGCCCCTGCGCCAAACCCCCCACATGGACGCTCGATGCTTTGGCAGACGCCCCCTTGGGCCGCTCGCACCGCGCGGCTGTCGGCAAAGACAAGCTGAAAGCCGCGATCGAGACGACGCGCGACGTTCTGGGCGTTCCGGCTGACTACAAGATCGGCATCGTGCCCGCGTCTGACACCGGCGCCTATGAGATGGCGATGTGGTCGCTGCTGGGCGAACGCTCCGCGCAGATGGTCGCTTGGGAAAGTTTCGGGGCCGGTTGGGTCACCGACGCGGTCAAGCAACTCAAGATCGAATCAGAGACTATTACTGCGGAATACGGCGAAATCGTCGATTTCACGACGCTCGATTTCGACACGGACGTCTGCTTTACGTGGAACGGCACGACCTCTGGCGTGCGCCTTCCGAATGGCGATGCGATCCCCGCAGATCGCACGGGTCTAACGCTCTGCGATGCGACCTCCGCCGCCTTCGCGATGGACCTGCCTTGGGACAAGCTCGATGTCACGACCTTCAGCTGGCAAAAGGTGCTGGGCGGCGAAGCGGCCCACGGTATCCTGATCCTCAGCCCGCGTGCGGTTGAACGGCTGGAAAGCTACACGCCCCCATGGCCCCTACCGAAAATCTTCCGCCTGACCAAAGGCGGCAAGCTGATCGACGGCATCTTTACCGGCGCCACGATCAACACGCCGTCCATGCTCTGTGTCGAAGATTACCTTTTCGCGCTCGATTGGGCGAAATCCGTGGGCGGCCTGAAAGGTCTCATCGCCCGCGCCGATGCCAATGCAAAAGCCGTCTGGGATTTCTGCGAGGCAAACGACTGGATCGATACTCTCGCCGTTGATCCTGCGACGCGCTCCAACACCTCCGTCTGTCTCCAGTTCACCGCCGCGCGCATCACCGATGGCGCTGCCTTTGCCAAAGCCGTCGCCAAGCGGTTGGAAGCCGAAGGCATCGCGCTGGATATCGGGGCCTATCGCGACGCGCCCGCCGGTCTGCGGATCTGGTGCGGCGGCACGGTCGAAACCTCGGATATCGAGGCGATGTTGCCCTGGCTCGCCTGGGCTTTCGAGACCGAGATCGAGGCGCAAAAAGCAGCGGCCTGATCCGCGTTTATGCATATCCAATACATATCGAAACCATATCGGACCTGCACCCAGTCCATATGCTTTGTTTACCCAAAAGGAGCGCCACATGGCCCCCAAAGTTCTCGTCTCTGACAAGCTGTCGGAAACCGCTGTTCAGATCTTCCGCGACCGTGGAATCGATGTCGATTTCGAGCCCGGTCTCGGCAAAGACAAAGACCGCCTGCTTGAGGTGATCGGCCAATATGACGGCCTCGCCATCCGCTCGGCGACCAAGGTGACCGAAAAGCTCCTGGCCGCTGCCGGCAACCTCTAAGACATCGGTCTCGCCGGGCTAGGCGTCGACAATGACGCCCGCGAAGCTGCCTCGAAACAGGGTGTGATCGTGATGAACACCCCCTTCGGCAACATGATTACAACCGCCGAACACGCCATCGCGATGATGATGGCTGTTGCCCGTCAAATCCCCGAAGCCAACGCCTCCACCCACGCTGGTAAATGGGAAAAATCCCGCTTCATGGGCGTTGAGCTGACCAACAAAACGCTGGGCGTCATCGGGGCTGGCAACATCGGCGGGATCGTCTGTGATCGCGCCCGTGGTCTGAAGATGAAAGTGATCGCCTATGACCCCTTCCTGAGCGAAGAGAAGGCCGCGAAAATGGGCGTCGAAAAGGTCGAGCTGGAAGAGCTTCTGCCCCGCGCCGATTTCATCACACTGCATGTTCCCAAGACCGAGCAGACAGCGAATATGCTGACGGCCGAGCGCATCGCCTCCATGAAAAAAGGCGTGCGGATCGTGAACTGCGCCCGCGGTGGCCTGGTCGATGAAGACGCACTGGCCGAAGCGTTGAAGTCCGGTCATGTTGCCGGCGCTGCGTTCGACGTCTTCGCGGTGGAGCCTGCCACCGAAAGCCCGCTCTTCAACCTGCCCAACGTCGTCGTAACCCCCCACCTTGGGGCCGCCACGACCGAGGCGCAGGAAAACGTGGCCCTGCAAGTCGCTGAACAAATGTCGGATTATCTGCTGACGGGCGCTGTCACCAACGCGCTGAACATGCCGTCGGTCACTGCCGAAGAAGCCAAGGTTATGGGCCCATGGATCAAGCTGGCGGATCATCTGGGCGCGTTCATCGGACAGATGACGGACGAGCCGATCAAGGCGATCAACATACTTTACGACGGCACCGTCGCGCAGATGAATCTTGAGGCGCTGAACTGCTCGGTTGTCGCAGGGATTATGAAGCGCACGAACCCGGATGTGAACATGGTTTCCGCGCCCGTGATCGCGAAGGAACGGGGCATCAAAATCTCGACCACGAACCAGGATAAATCCGGCGCGTTTGACGGCTATATCAAGGTGACGGTCGTGACCGACAAGCGCGAACGCTCTATCGGAGGCACGGTCTTCAGCGACGGCAAACCGCGCTTTATCCAGATCAAAGGCATCAATATCGACGCCGAGATCGGGGCGCATATGCTTTATACCACAAACGAGGATATGCCCGGAATCATTGGTCTTTTGGGACAGACCATGGGTCAGAACGACGTCAATATCGCCAACTTCACGCTTGGCCGGAACGAGGCCGGGGGCGAAGCGATTGCGCTGCTTTACATCGATCATCCGGTCGAAGCGTCGATCATCAAACAGCTGGAAAACACCGGCAAGTTCACGCAGGTCAAACCCTTGCAATTCGACGTGGCCTAAGGTCACTAGACGGGGCGGCCTTCGGGTCGCCCTTTCTTGTTCAGGACATGGCATATGATCTATTGCATCGGGGATATTCACGGCCAGAAAGCCATGCTGGACGCCGCGCTTGAGCGGGTTGCGAAAGATGGTGGCGTGGATGCTCCGATTGTTTTTCTGGGCGATTATCTGGACCGTGGACCGGACAGTCGCGCTGTGCTTCAGACCCTGATTGATGGGGTTGAGGCGGGGCATAACTGGACCGTCCTGAAGGGCAATCACGACCGCTATCTCGTGCGTTTTCTGGACGATCCGTACTTTCGCGACCCCAACACGCGGGATCGGCTTGGATGGCTGGATGCGCGGATTGGCGGGCGCAAGACACTCGCCTCCTACGGGGTGGACGCGTCCGAAGAACGTGACAACGCGGCGATTGGCGCGGATGCGTTGAAGGCCGTTCCGCAAGCGCATGTCGATTTCATCAATGCGCGTCCGTTAATGCATGTCACCGACGATCTGATCTGCGTGCATGCAGGCATCCGCCCCGGCATCGCACTGGACGATCAGGTAGAGGATGACCTGATCTGGATCCGGCAGCCTTTCCTCGATGATCCGCGCGACCATGGGCGTCTGGTCGTGCATGGGCACACGGTTCTGGAAGCCCCACAGCATTACGGAAACCGGGTCAATTTGGATGGCGGGGCGGCTTATGGTCGGCCCTTAACCGCAGCGGTTTTTGAGGGGCGCGACTGCTGGGTGCTGACCGATGCAGGGCGTGTTCGACTGACGCCTTAAGTCCAGTCCAGAACGACCTTCCCACTGCTCCCCGATTTCATCGCGGCAAAGCCTTCGGCAAAGTCATCCGCCGCGAAGCGATGCGTGATAACGCGGCTGACATCCAGCCCGTTTTGCAGCATCGCAATCATCTTGTACCACGTCTCGAAAATCTCGCGCCCGTAGACGCCCTTGATCGTGATCGCCTTGAAGACGATGCGGGACCAATCGACAGGGCTTTTGCCCGGCGGAATGCCCAAAAGCGCGATGCGCCCGCCCATCACAAGCGCCTCCACCATCTGGTCCAAAGCGCGCTGATTGCCCGACATCTCCAGCCCGATATCAAAGCCTTCCGTCATCTTCAGACGCGCGCGCACGTCGTTCAGGTCTTCGGTGGCGACGTTCACAGGCGTGACGTCCGTCACCTCCTCCGCCAGTTTTAGACGGTCCGCGTTGATATCCGTAATCACCACATGCCGCGCGCCGACATGGCGGGCGACGGCGGCGGCCATGATGCCGATGGGACCTGCGCCGGTAATCAGCACGTCCTCTCCCACCAGATCAAAGCTGAGCGCGGTGTGCACCGCGTTGCCCAGCGGATCGAGGATCGCGCCGATATCGTCGGAAATATCATCGGGCAGCGGCACCACATTGAACGCGGGCAGCTTGAGGTACTCGGCAAAGGCCCCCTGCTCATTCACGCCGATGCCCCGCGTTTCAGGGTCCAGATGAAAGCGCCCTGCCCGGCTGGCGCGGGAGGATCGCCCGATCAGATGCCCCTCGCCCGAGACGCGCTGACCGACCTCAAGATCGGTGACGTTGCGACCCAATTCGACGATTTCACCAGCGAATTCGTGACCTGTAATCAGCGGCAATGGCACCGCGCTTTCAGCCCAGCTGTCCCAATTCCAGATATGGATATCGGTGCCGCAAACGCCTGTTTTGCGCACGCGGATCAACACATCATCGGGCCCTATTTCAGGCACAGGCGCGCGCACCAGTGACAAGCCTTCGATGGGCGCGTCCTTCATCAGGGCTTTCATTTGGTTGCTCATCACATGCTCCTTGATCCGGATCATGACAGGAGTTGACGAAACGTCATAGTTACTTGCGACATCGCACGCGATAGCTTGCGACAGATACTGGAGGAACCACATGACCGATATCGTTATTTTGGGCGGCGCACGGACCGCGATTGGCACGTTTGGGGGATCGCTGGCTGGGACGGCTCCGATTGATTTGGGCACCGTGGCAGCCAAAGCCGCGATGGAGCGTGCGGGAGTCGAAGGCGGGCAGGTCGGCAATGTGGTATTCGGCCATGTCATCAACACCGAGCCGCGCGATATGTATCTATCGCGGGTGGCCGCGATGCAGGCGGGCGTGCCGGATACAGTGCCTGCGATGAACGTGAACAGGCTTTGCGGGTCGGGCGTGCAAGCGATTGTGTCGGTGATTCAGTCTCTAACACTGGGCGATGCTGCGTTTGGGCTTGCCGGTGGTGCCGAAAGCATGAGCCGCGCGCCCTATATTCTTCCCTCGGCCCGGTTTGGTCAGAAGATGGGCGACGTGGGTGCGGTGGACATGATGCTGGGGGCGCTGAACTGCCCCTTTGGCACAGGTCACATGGGGGTCACCGCTGAAAACGTCGCCGCCGAGCATGACGTGACCCGTGAACAACAAGACGCCTTTGCCTTGGAGAGTCAGAACCGCGCCGCAGCCGCGATTGAGGCGGGGCACTTTGCCTCGCAGATCGCGCCTGTCGAGGTGCGTGTGAAGCGCGACATGGTGCCGTTTGAAATCGACGAGCATCCCAAGGCCACGACGATGGAGGCATTGACCGGATTGCGCACGGTCTTCCAAAAAGACGGCACGGTCACGGCGGGCAACGCCTCGGGTATCAATGACGGTGCAGGCGCTGTTGTGTTGGCCACAGCAGAAGCCGCTGAGAAGGCAGGCCTCACGCCGAAGTTCCGCGTTTTGGGCTACGCCCATGCTGGAGTGCGGCCTGAAGTGATGGGCATCGGCCCGGTCCCGGCGGTCGAGAACTTGCTGGCCCGGACGGGTCTGACTGTCAGCGATTTTGACGTCATCGAATCGAACGAGGCGTTTGCCGCACAGGCGTTGGCCGTGACCAAAGGGCTGGGGCTGGACGCCGCAAAGGTGAACCCAAATGGTGGCGCGATTGCGCTTGGTCATCCGGTGGGGGCCACGGGCGCGATCATCACAGTGAAGGCGATGTATGAGTTGGAGCGGATCCAAGGCTCCAAAGCGCTGATTACGATGTGCATCGGCGGCGGTCAGGGCATCGCGTTGGCGATTGAGCGGATTTAGACCCTAATCCAACCAACTCTGCGTGCGGGCAGACTGTCCGCGCGCATCAATCACCGACAGCGTTGCAGCGCCTCGGCTTAACCCTGCGAGTTGAATATCACGGTCATGGGCGCCGGTTTGCACTGGTTTCCCATCAGCAAAACCGTGAACGGCGCATGGCCTTCGCGGATTTTCAGCGTCAGGGTTTCCGCGTTTTCCAAGACCGCACCATCCGGCGGAAACGCCACAACGGGCGCGTTGATGCGAAGGGGCGCTCGATCAAAGCGCTGCAAGGTCGCTGGCAGTTGAGCGCCGCTGACAATCAGAGTTGCAGGCGGTGGTGGCGGCAAAGCCGTGCATTTTGGCGTAGATGCGGTTGGAGCCATGCCGATCAGACAAGGCAACGACGGGGATGTTGAGCGAGAGCTGCAATGCAACGCGCACCGTCGCCTGGCGCCCGAAGATAGGCGTTGATCGCGGCATGCGTGGCAGCGATCTGCATGCGGTTGCGTTAAGCGCCATTGCGCGCCGCTTCCATGCTGGCACGCGGGCCGCCGCATTCGCAACGCTTCCCCCTTTGGGCCGTGGTTAAAGGGTTCTTCACCCTCTGCTCCTAAAGTTGCTGCAACCTAAGACGGACGCGGGCATGACAGCCACCAACAGACTGCTTGAAGAACGTCGCGCACGGCTTAGCGCGGAGCGGCTGCTTGAACAAAAGCAGGCGGAGCTTTTTGCCGCGAATAAGAAGCTAGGCACGCATGCGCAGAAGCTATCCGAAGAGATTGTCGAGATCCGGGATGAGAACACCCGTGTCCGCTCTGATCTGGAGCGTGCGACGCTCAAGGCGGGCATCGCGGAACGGCGCTTGTGGGATTCGATTGAAACAATCCATGACGGCTTTGCGGTGTTCGACAATGACGGAAAGCTGATTGCGGCGAACCGGTCCTATATCGCTGTGTTTGACGGGCTCGAAGAGGTCACTGTTGGTGTCTCATACGTGCGGATTTTACAGTTGCTGACCGAGGAAGGCATTGTTGATACCGGCGATCTAAGCATCACGGACTGGCGCGCCATGATGACCCAGCGATGGCAAGCCGATGTGATTGAGCCGATCACGCTAAGACTTTGGAATGACACCTATATCAAGCTGATGGATCGCCGGGGTGGTGAGGGCGATATGGTGAGCCTCGCCCTCGATATCACCGACACGATCCGCTACGAGAAAGAGCTGCGCGCCGCCCATGCAGAAGCCGAGGCCGCGACACGCGCCAAGTCGGCCTTCCTTGCCAATATGAGCCACGAGATCAGGACGCCGATGAACGGCGTCGTTGGCATGGCCGAACTGATGCAAGACAGCGAACTGACCGAGGAACAGCGGCTTTATGTCGACACGATCAAAAGCTCGGGCGAGGCGTTGCTGGTCATCATCAATGATGTCTTGGATTACTCGAAGATCGAGGCGGAGAAGCTGACGCTTAACACCACCGATTTCGATCTGGAACGGTGCCTGCATGAGGTTGTCATGTTGTTGCAACCGATCGCCCGCGACAAGGGGATCGAGCTGCTGATCGACTATGACATGTTCCTGCCCGCAGGGTTTCATGGCGATCCGGGGCGCATTCGCCAAGTGCTGACGAATATCATCGGGAATGCGGTGAAATTTACCACCGAAGGCCATGTTCTGATCCGCGTGACCGGGCATCCCGAAGGCGAAGATCCGCTGGATATGAAGGTGCATATCGCCATTGAGGATACCGGGATTGGTATTCCCGAAAACATGATTGGTCACGTTTTTGGCCAGTTCAACCAAGTCGAGGACGAGAAAAACCGCAAGTTTGAAGGCACCGGCTTGGGGCTGGCCATCTCCAAGCAGCTGGTCGAGCTGATGGACGGCGAGATTTGGGTCGAGAGCGAGGTCGATGTGGGCTCGTGTTTCGGCATGTATATCCGGATGCCCGCGCTTGCAGGGCAAGAGGCCGAACCGCTGAACCTACCCGCTGGATTGAGCGACGTGTTGCTGGTGAAAGACGATCAGGTGACGCGGACGATTGTGTCAAAGCAGCTTTCGGCACTTGGCGTGGAGCCTGACATTTGCGCGGATAGCGAAAGCGCCTTGGCGCTGGCTGAAGAGACGGAATACGATCTGCTGATCGTCGATTTGGGCGCGGCAACGCGCGATGGCGAAACGCTGGTCGCAGACATGCGGCGGGCCGGGATGACGGTCCCGGCGATTGTCATGTCCTCTGCGCCGAACGCGGCGGCCAAGAACGAAGAGACAGTCCTGCATTTACAGAGCACCGCGATGCGGCAGGACCTGGTCGGGTTGATCCATGACCTTTGCCCCGCCAAAGAGGTGCCTTTGCGCAAGATGCGGGTGCTGGCAGCAGACGATAATCGCACCAACCGGCTGGTCTTGGAGAAGATGCTGAAAGGTCTCGATATCGAGTTGGAATTTGCGACCGACGGGAATGAAGCGGTGGCAAGTTATCAGGCCTTTGCGCCGGATCTGATCTTTATGGACATCTCGATGCCGCATAAGGACGGCAAGGAAGCGACGCGCGACATCCGCGCGATAGAGACCGGCGATCCGATCCCAATTTGTGCGGTCACGGCCCATGCGATGGAGGGCGAGGCGGACCCGCTGCGCGAGGCGTGTCTGGATCATTACCTGACCAAGCCCGTGCGTAAAAAGGCGCTTTACGAGTTGATTGAAGGCGTGATGCCAGAGGGGGTTTTACCTGTGTTCCCGGATGCTCAGGACGGATAATCGCGCAGGAAGACCCAGCGGTCGCCTTCGGTCATCTCGGCATTGAAGGCGTAGCCGCCGCTGTCGAAATCCTTGAGGCCGTCCGGCGTTGTGATGCGGCGTTCGATCATAAAGCGCGCCATCGCGCCACGGGCTTTTTTGGCATAGAAACTGACGATCTTGGCCTTGCCGTCCTTCTTTTCCATGAAGACGGGGGTAATGACACGCAGCTTGAGCGCATCCAGATCGACAGCACCGAAATACTCCTGCGAGGCGCAATTCACGAGCGTGTCGGTCCCAAGGGATTTTGCCTGTCTATTGAGCAGATTCGAGATGTCGGACCCCCAATAGTCGTAGAGCGTGTTGCCATGCTCATTTTTTAGGCGGCTCCCCATCTCAAGCCGATAGGGCTGGATTTCGTCCAACGGGCGGAGGGCACCGTAGAGGCCAGACAGAATGCGCAGGTGATCCTGAGCATAATCCAAATCGTCTTTGTCCAGCGTGCTGGCCTCAAGGCCCTGATAGGTGTCGCCTGCGAAAGCAAGTGCTGCGGCTTTCGTGGTATCCGCCTTGGGGCGCTGCTTGAAATCGGCGAACCGGTCGGCGTTCAGCTTGGCGAGGTTCTCGGAAATGCTCATCAGCTTTTGCAACTCTCCCACGCTGAGATCGCGCGCGACACCCGCCAATTCGACGGCGCGTTTCTGGAACACGGGCTTGGTCGGTTCGATCCCGGCGACCGGCTCCATGTCCAGTTTCTTGGCGGGTGAAATCACAACGAGCATTTGGAACCCCTTCGTCAGCGTTTTGCCTTATTTAGCGGGTTAGGCGGCAGCCTCAAGCCTCGCGGAGGATATCGAGGAAGGCATCGCCAAACCGCTCGGCCCGGCGTTCGCCTAGGATGCGGGTCAGCGTGCTCGGATCGCGCGGCTTGGTGTTGGCGACTTTGGCAAGAAGCGACGCGGAGCAGGTCAGCGGTTTGTCCACACCATCGGGGCCGCGCGACAGGTCGGCCTGCACTTCGAGAAGGCGGTCATAGATCGAACCTTCGTTGCGGCCAGCGAGCTTGCGACGGGCGGGGTGGGTTTCTTCGACCGCACCGTTGATGACTTCGAGGAAGGCTTTGCCGTAGCTTTCCAGCTTCTTCGCGCCGACGCCGCCAATGCCTGCCATTCCGTCCAGATCGGCAGGGCGTTTTTCAGCCATCTCGATCAGGGTGCGGTCATTGAAGATGATGTAGGCGGGGACGCGAGCAGCCTCGGCCAGTGCGCGACGCTTGGCTTTGAGCGCGGACAGGAGCGGGGCGTCTTCGTCAGACACTAGCGTTTTGACCGCGGGGCGGCGTTTACCGGCAGCTTTGATCGTATCGCGTCGCAGCTCGAACGTGGCATCATCTCGCAGGCTCGGGCGGGCTGCATCGCTCGTGCGGCGCGCGCCGTGGCGAGCCGCAGCTCGGGGACGTACTCCTGGTCCTCCAGC
>ERZ1740070.1532-NODE-1532-length-14368-cov-5.876895_pt1 | contig 14368 bp, 13 predicted proteins | sample MGYA00581734_ERZ1740070 | MGnify/ENA primary metagenome ERZ1740070 (study PRJEB43018, sample SAMN04849744) | marine metagenome | isolation source: floating plastic debris | place: Pacific Ocean | collected 2008-09-01 | study: EMG produced TPA metagenomics...
TCAGGCGAGCTCAACTTGAGAAAATCGCCCACCCCGTTTCAACGGAATTGAGCGCGTCGATTGCTCGCATTTGAAATACGATGCTCTAAATCTGATCGAGACAATACGATCTCGAAACCGTTAAATTTGAGATTGCCATGCACATGAGACGAAAAACGCTTCTATTTTTGGTTCCGCATAAATGACCAAGAACAGTCTAACGCAACCGTTTGGTCAGGTGTCTGCAGACTACCCATCACATCAAAAATCGATTTGGAACAAGCGTCGCCCTCGTATGAACGCAAGCTATCATCGGCCAATTGGTTGCCTATTGAATGTTACCGGATTGAGTATTACCTGACGCTCACATCAAGAAAGGTGAGTTCCATGTCTAGGCACTCTTTTGAAATTTTATGCAACGCTGTGCTGGCAACCGCTCGTGCAGATGAGCGTTATTATACGGATTTCTAACCCGCCTCTCTGATCCCGGGAGGCTGTGGCCTCCCCATGGTGTCGCAAAGACAAGACCCTGGATGGCCCGCCCTCCAGGGTTTTTCTTTGGGCCATATGTCCGACGACATCTGTCCCACAATCGAATTGGCGCGCCAATGCCAATGGTCGGTTCGGCTCTCCCTGGCCAGGGGCGTTCGAACCGACGCTTCATCAGGCACGAAAGGAGTAAACCGATGCCTATGAAAATCCATGTGAATGTCGGCACGATTGGACATGTCGACCACGGCAAGACCACGCTGACCTCTGCGATCACGCAGGTTCAGGCAGCCCGGCTTGGCGGGGAAGCTATGTCTTTCGATCAGATCGACAAAGCCCCGGAGGAAAAAGCCCGCGGCATCACCATCAACACATCGCATGTCGAATATGAATCCGACACGCGGACCTATGCCCATATCGATTGTCCGGGGCACGCTGATTATGTGAAAAACATGATCACCGGTGCCTCGCAAATGGATGGCGCAATCCTGTTGGTCGATGGCACCGAAGGGGCCGCGAAGCAGACGATCGAGCACATCCTGCTGGCGCGGCAAGTCAATGTCGACCGTATGGTCGTGTTCGTGAACAAGATGGACATGCTGTCTGAGGACGAGCGTGCAGAAATGCAGGAGCTGATCCAGATGGAGACGGGTGAATTGTTGGAGTCGCAAGGCTATACTGACACGCCTTTCGTTTTCGGGTCTGCTTTGAAAGCGCTCGAGGCGGCGTTGGCCGGTGATGTCGGCAGTCCGGATGTTCAATGCGTGGTCGACTTGATTGATGCCATGGATCGACACTTCCCGGATCCTGTCCGCGATTTTGACAGTCCGTTCCTGATGCCAATCGAAGGCGTCAACACGATTTCCGGACGCGGCACTGTCGTGACCGGACGGGTCGAGCGCGGCGTATTGAAGGTCGGCGAAACGGTCGAAATTGTTGGTCTCAATAATGATGGCGCCGAGGTCACCGTGACCGGCACGCAAGCGTTTCGGAAAGATATTCCCGAGGCGCGCGCTGGGATGAATGTCGGCCTCTTACTGCGCGGCCTGAAACGTGACGAAGTGCGTCGCGGTCAGGTGCTCAGTGCGCCTGGTGTGATCAAGCCGTTTGCCAAAGGGAAGGCGCAAATCTTCGTCCTGACCAAGGAAGAAGGGGGACGTCATACCGGTTTTGCGAGTGGCTACCGCCCGCAATTCTTCTTCGGCGTCACCGACGTCACCGGCGTCGTTAATGTCGATGATGGCAGCATCATCCATCCCGGCGATCAGGCCGAGATCAGCTTCGCGCTGAACAAGCCGATTGGGATCGAGAAAGGTGTCCGTTTTGCCATTCGCGAAGGCGGTAAAACCGTTGGCGCTGGCCTCGTTACAGAGGTCGAGGCCTGAAATCCAAATGCTCGCGGGCCTTACAGGATGTGAGGCTCGCGGGCGCTCATATTCTGACGGGGAGACTATTTAAGTGGCTGCAATTCAGGCCGATCCGGGAGATCTTTCGGCACGATGAGCCCAGAAACGACTCCGATCCGCTCCAAGCCTTTCAGAACCCACCAGCCCGGGTCGGTTTGTCCGCGTTCCAGCCCAAGCCGTGCGGATCCCGGAAAGGCATGATGATTATTGTGCCAGCACTCGCCAAACGTGATCAGTCCGCAATACCGAACATTATGACCCTGCACGGCGGCGCCCTCGACATGCCAGTCGCGATGTCCGGCATTGTGGGCATGATAGCCTATGAACCAATGCCCGAGAATAGAGATGGTGACGCGGCCACAAATACCCCAGAACACGAATCCCCACCCACCCAACAGCCAGAGCGGGCCGGCAAGGATCATTTGCTGCGCAATCGAAGTGGCCTCGATGAAGCGATAGAATCTGCTGGCCTGCATTTGCTCGGGAAAGGCGAAACCGGGCGGGTGTTCGAGATGCAGTTTGCAGTGAATTTGCCACCATGCATCGTGCAACATTGCGCTCTGATGGGAAAAGAAGGGATGACAGCGTGTCTGACGTTGCGCCCAGTCCCTCAAGTCATGTGTTCGCATCATCGTGAATGGACCGCCAAGCCCAACCAGGGTGCCCAACCAGACTCCGATTTTTTCGCACACGTCCGGGCAATCGAAGCTTTGGTGTATGAGCTTTCTGTGCATCCCCAGAGAGTGGCCGAAACACAGTGTCAGGCCACACAGGAATAGAAACACCGCCACCGCCGCCCAGGAAAAAAAGACTGTGCCGCCTATCAGCCAACCACCGGCCATCACACTAAAAAAAATTGACTTGGACGGGCTCCATTTGACGACACCATGCTCGGCATTGGTGAGGTCATTTTCGAGAACCCGGTCATTTTCATAGACTTTGGTACACTCAGTCATGGCTGACCTCTCGAATGATCACCTGATCCAAAAGGTAGTCAGCGCTGCGGGAGACGGCGAATTTCTGCATTGGACCAAAATACCAGGCCGGATCGAGGAGGCGTTGATAGTGAATGGTCAAGGCGACTTCGGTGCGTTCATCGGAAATCGGTGTGAACTGCACTTCCGTGCCTTGAATGCTCAAATATTTTGCCAGGTAACTCGTGTTTCGCGTCACCGAGGTCCGAATCTGATTTTCGCTCACCTCATCAATCCTGAGGTGAAATTCGCCGCGATCGATATTGGTGAAAAACCATCGTTTGTAGATGAAATCCAAGCGATGAACATCGCCCGCTTTGAGGGTTCCGGCGGCCACGTCGACCGGCAAAGGGAAGATGGACAAGAACCAGTGTCGGCGATCTGAAAATTCGATATCTGCCGCCATGTTTGCTTTGAGATCGTCAATCGATGCGTTCACGATCACCGTACGGGTCACCTGATTCTGGCGCTCAAAAGAGGTTGAGGGTGTCAGGCCTTCCACCGCAAAAATGGCAATTACGAGCGGCAATATGGAGGCTTTCAGCTTGCTCCGCTGGCCGTCATCCCCCCTTTTCATAAGAGCTTCGGCGCCAAATCCGACGGAGACGATCAGATAGTAGATTGGCATAAACATCAGGACGCAAATGAAGCCCTCGAAGAGAATAACCGATGTGGCCAACATGATAATGTTCGCGTCTCGCATATGCGCCAGATAGCGCTTCCAGAGTCCTTGACGTTTCGGTTTCGGCGTGAACTGGAAAATCGCGAAGGACACCAAGAATGGGATGGCGACGTAAAGCACCGCGGAATTGGCGAAATTGGAATCCAAAATCAAACGGATCAAAAACGAAAATATTCCGACCGTGAAGAGTAGATAAGCCCATCTCGGATGCTTGAGACCAACCATAAATAGTCCTCCCGCATCGAGCAGCGTTACACCTCATCATGGACAACACAATGCGACCATTTGCTGTCACTTCATTCGGGCTGATGTGAACGGCCAGGTGATGGCGTTTCTGACGCGGTTTAATCAGGTGTGCGTGTCATTATGCCGCCAGTTTTGCGAGTTCGTGCTTATAGTCTTGCATCGCCGTTTTGCCTTTCGGCGTGATGTCGTAAATGCCGGTTTTGACGCGCTCAAACCAGCCATAATGATCGTCTGACATGATGCGACGCGCGGTGTCCACGCCAGTGGCACTGGCGAGGATGGACGCTTTGGTTGGCCCTTGTGCGGCCAAGAATCTGAGGCAGCGCAAGGCATCCTGACGGTAAGCGGTGATCAGGCCGCGGCGGGTATTGCCGCCGGAATTGGGATCGCCTACCCGTTTTGCGAACTCTTTGAGCAAACGCTGTTGCTTCACCAAAGAGCGCCGCGGGCTGTATGGGCCGGGATCAACATGTGGAAACACAGACCCGTCTTTCAGACGAATGGTGAGAAGCCCAATCCCAAGCCGTCGGCAGAGGGCAATATTGCGTTTCAACGACCTGGCAAAGGCTTTTCCGGATTTGTGCGGGACAGCGACATAGATCACGTCTGACATTGCGAGCCGCTCAATCGCCTGGTGGAATAAGGACAGCGAAAATGTGGTTTTGAGCTCCACCAGAACTGGCGGTTCGTTGCCGCGGCAGGCCACGACGTCGACCGCGCCAACCTCGCCCTTCACGTCATACCCCTGACTTTGAAGGAAGTGTTTGACCGGCGGGTACAAGTCAGTTTCGCGCACGGCATTTTTCATCAGGTTTCGATCCATCTCTCGCCCATGCGCACTTCTATCGCGGAATTGGTAAATCTCGGGTTCGTCCGGTTTGATGCCGTCGCAAACGGCCTTTCCCGCTCAAAACATCAATACCGCCTCCAATATTGACGTTTTCCTTTCGCGCTCATACTTGAAGGCCATGGCGATACGCGAAATCCTCACTGTGCCGAATGCCCGGCTGAAGCAAGTGTCCAAGCCTGTCGAAGGCGGCGTCACGGACGAGATCCGGGCGTTGATGGATGATATGCTGGAAACCATGTATGCCGCGCCGGGCATTGGCCTGGCGGCGATCCAGATTGGTGAACCGCTGCGTGTGATCGTCATGGACCTGCAGGAAGATGATGAAAAGAATCCGCGTTTCTTCGTCAATCCGGAAATCCTGCCGCTGACCGAAGAGCTTGCGCCTTATGAAGAAGGCTGTCTCTCGGTGCCGGATGTGTTCGACGAAGTGGAGCGTCCCACGGAATGCCGCATTCGCTATCTCGATTATGATGGCAATGAAATTGAAGAGGTCGCCACCGGTCTGTTTGCGGTCTGCATTCAGCATGAAATGGACCATCTCGAAGGCACGCTTTTCATCGACCATTTGTCACGCCTGAAGCGGCAGCGCGCCGTCGACAAGGTGAAGAAAGCCAAACGGCTTAAAGAACAGAGTGCAGCTTAAATTCGCTCGGCACTTTATCCCATTTGCATCTCACGCTAGAGCGCGCGCATGACCACGCCGCTTCGCATCGCTTTTATGGGCAGTCCTGAATTTGCCGTCCCGGTCCTCGCCGCTCTGGTCGAGGTGGGGCATGAAATTGCCTGCGTCTATTCGCAGCCGCCGCGACCAGCCGGTCGCGGCAAGAAACTACGCCCGACGCAGGTGCACCAATGGGCGGAGGCGAATGGTCTGGACGTGCGCACACCGCGCTCGCTGAAGAAAGTGCCGGAACAGGAGGCGTTTGCGGCGCTGAGGCTCGATGCCGCTGTGGTCGTCGCTTATGGTCTAATCCTGCCGCAAGCGGTGCTGGATGCGCCGCGGCTCGGCTGTATGAATATGCATGCCTCGCTGCTGCCGCGCTGGCGCGGGGCAGCGCCGATCCATCGGGCGGTCATGGCTGGGGATGAAATGACCGGTGTCCAGGCCATGCTGATGGAAGCGGGTCTCGATACCGGCCCTGTTCTGGCCACTGAACAGACCCGGATCTTTCCCTTCGACACAACGGGCAGTGTGCATGACCGGCTCGCTGGTCTGGCGGCGGACCTCGCCGTGACGGCTTTGACCGGATATGCGGACGGGTCCCTGACCCCGCAACCGCAGACAGAAGAAGGCGTGATCTATGCCCATAAGGTGACGGCGGAGGATCAACGTATTGACTGGTCGCGCCCCGCCGCCGAAGTGGATTGTCAGATTCGCGGCCTGTCGCCATTCCCTGGCGCCTGGTTCCATTATACGCCCGACGGCGAAAACGCACCGCTCCGCATGAAAGCGCTGATGAGCCGACTGGAGGAGGGTCGTCCCGGCGCTGCGCCAGGGACACTGCTGGACGATGAGCTTCTGGTCCAGTGCGGCGATCGCCGCGCGGTGCGACTGTTGAAAGCGCAGAAGCCTGGCTCGAAGGCGATGGAAGCGTCCGATCTATTGCGCGGTCTCAGCATTCCGGCGGGGGCGACTTTCGCATGAACAATCTCTGGATCCGACCAGCCACAGAAGACGATGCTGCGGCCATCACTGCGCTGACAGATGCTGCCTTTGGCACACCGGAAGAAGCGCAAATCATCACCCAATTGGCCCGGGATGGTGACAGTCTTGCCTCGCTTGTGGCGCATAATGATCGTCAGATTTTGGGCCATATCCAATTCTTCAAAATCTGGGTCGATGGCGAAGATGTGGCCTGTGGCCTCGGGCCCGTATCGGCGCATCCGGATGTCCAGGGGCGCGGGATAGGGGCTGGCTTGATCCGCTTTGGCCTGACGCTGATGGAGGGTGCCGGGCGCAGTCATTGTTTTCTGCTTGGGCATAAGGACTATTATCCGCGTTTCGGATTTTCGGCTGAGCTGGCGGCGGATTTTGGCGGCCCCTGGTCCGGGCCGCATTTCATGGCCATCCGCCTGATCGAGACGGGACCGAGCGGTGGCACGCTCAAGTATCCCGCGGCATTCGGGACGTAAGGGATGCAGCGCTACAAGATCACGATCGAATATGATGGCCGTCCTTATTTTGGATGGCAGCGTCAGGACGGTCAGCCCTCCGTACAGCAAGCGCTGGAAGAAGCGGCGGCCATTCTCGATGATGCGCCGGTCCTGATGCAGGGCGCCGGGCGCACCGATCGCGGCGTGCATGCGACGGGACAGGTGGCGCACTTCGACCTGCAAAAGCCGCGGCCCATCCACAAGATTGCCGATGCGCTCAACTTCCATCTGCGCCCGGAACGGGTTGCTGTCCTCAAGGCGGAAGAAGTCGCGACGGACTGGAGTGCCCGGTTCGATGCCACGCTGCGCGCTTATCGTTATGTCATCATCAATCGCCGCGCCGATCTTACGGTCGACAAGGGGCTAGCGTGGCGCGTGCCGGCCAAACTCGATGCCGGGGCCATGGACCGTGCCGCCAAAGCTCTGATCGGCCAGCATGATTTCTCGACCTTTCGCGATGCTGAATGCCAGGCCCGGCACCCGATCCGCACGTTGGATAAGATTGATGTCGCGCGCTATGGCGAAGGTCTGGAAGTCACCGTCGAAGCCAAGAGTTTCCTGCATCGCCAGGTGAGGTCAATTGTCGGCTCTCTGGTCGAGGTTGGTCGCGGTGCGCGGGATGAGGATTGGATCGGCGAAATCCTGGACGCGCGCCAACGCAAGGCTTGCGGCCCGGTCGCGCCGGCGGATGGGTTGTTTTTGGAGCGGGTGGCGTATGGGGAGTGAACAGATAAATCGATCTGGAATAACAGGCTGAGAGTTCAATCCAAGAACTGTCTAGATTATGCTGCGGGAAGGTTTGTTACTCAAGAAACGACAATCACTCTAAGAACTTTGGCGCCGCAAGTTCCAACCCCGGCGTCATACTGAATGTTTACCCTCTTTCCGCTTGAGAATGCAGTCATCATAAGCGCTGACAAGACATCGTAGTTGCTAGTTCCAAGCATCAGCACTTGCCGCCTTCCGCCATGACAAGCCATGTCGACGCCCGGCAATGGATCGCCTTCGAGCACCAGATGAAGTCCACCTTGTTGTCCATCTATCGACTCAATTGATCGACTGCCCGTCCAGGTAGGATCTGCAAATGCGGTCACCGAAAACATAAAAGAGCAGGTGAACAGAGTGATAAATCTTACAGAATTCATATTAGATAATAATAAAAATATCTTCATTGCAGTGATATTTGTCTCATGGAAATATCATATTTGATGCATATTTCAAATGATCAGTAACTAAATTTACAGATTGTAATTTTAGTTACGGATTTACCCCCACCCCGAAAACAAAGGCGCGACCCTGTCCATCGCTCTCTGCATTTCCGCTCGGTCCGGCGTTTCGTCCTCGATGCCGTAGCCATAATCATCATTCGGCCCGGTATATTGCACCACGACGCCATCGCTGCGCGACAACACATAGACCTCGTCATAATAGAGGCCATAGCGCGCCTCCAATTGCGGCGGCATCCAATTGATCTGGCCGCGGACCGGGACCAGCTCTTCCGCGCCCCAGAGCGCCCTGGCACCATAGCCGGTACAATTGACGATGACGGTTTCGGGCAGGCCCAAAGCCTCTGCCTGGTCGGCAAAGACGCGGCGCTGCAACCGTCCGCCCAATTCGAAAAAGTCTCGTAAAATGGTCTCCGTATAGACGGCAATATTGAACACCATTTCCTGGTTCAAGCGCGCAGAAGGTACCGGGAAGGGATGCTCATCGGCTAACAAGGTCCGGCTATCCAGCCGCAAGTCCGATAGCCTGCGATCCAGATGCATGAAGTCATGCGTCGCTGGCATATGCGCGCGTCCGTCACCACGGAGGGCATAGAAAGGTTGCGTTTCAACGGGGCGCCCAAGGCCGCCAACATAGCGTTCATGGGCGGCATAAGATGTGCGGGCCCAGCTTTCCCAGCGTTCGGCGAAATTGGCCGGCGCGGCGTCATGTAGCGCAATCCGACTGCTGGGCGACCAGACGCCTGTGGCCCGGGCCGACCGCGACTCGGAAGGCAGATCCTTGGCGTAAATGGAGACCAAGGCGCCGCTTTCAGCCAGCTTGACGGCGGTGGTCAACCCGATGACACCGGCCCCGATCACCGCAAATGTCCTGGCACCCGTCTGACGGGCGAGTGTGGTCGCCGCTTCCGCGCAGGCCCAGGATAGAGACCAGCCCGCCCCGCCATGGCCATAATTATGGATGACGGTCTTGTCGCCAAACGCCTCAGCCTCAATCCGCGGACCGGCCGGACGGAAGGGGCGCGTGCAGACAGTGATGCGGTCCAGATTGTCCGCCGAGATCTGTAGCGGCACGACAGGCATGCGCGGCGCAACAGACTCTTTCGCCCAGGGGCCAACGGGCTCTGTGGTGCAGGCGGTTGCGGCGAGCATGGCACCAGACGAAAGAAAAGAACGACGGCTCTGGATCATGCGTCCAGCGGTACTCCGGTCGCGACGGCATGCAAGGAAAAAGTCAAACTCGATTAGATTGTCGCGCCACCTGCCTCATGTCATGCTCAATCCTCCAAACGTGTCAGGAGGATTATATGTCAGATTCTATCGAGTTTGATCGCCGTCAAGTTTTGGCTCTGGGCGCGGGCGCCGCTGCGGCGGCCAGTCAAGCGGCTTGTGCCCAAACCACACCCCGCGCGGCCGACGCACCTGACCTGTCCGGAACATCTATTCTGGTCACGGGGTCGTCGTCGGGCTTTGGTCGCCTCGGCGTTGAATATTATGCTCGCCAGGGCGCGAAAGTGTTTGCCACGATGCGCAACATCCCGCGCCCCGAGGCGGATGAGTTGCGCGATCTCGCCTCCAGCGACGGGTTGGATATCAGCGTGATCGAAATTGACGTGACATCGGATGCGCTGGTCGAGGCCGGCGTTGCAAACGCGCTCGCGGCAAATAATGGCAAGCTGGATGTGTTGATCAATAATGCTGGCATCGGGATTTCAGGGCCGGTCGAGTTGCAGGATATGGAAGCCACGCAATTGGCGTTCGATACCAATGTGTTTGGTTGCCACCGCATGGCCCGGGCTGTGCTCCCGGCCATGCGGGCATCAGGACGTGGCCTGATCGTGCCGATATCATCTCAGCTGGGCCGTTTGATTGTGCCCGGAATCGGTCATTATTCCGCAACCAAATTCGCGCTCGAAACGATGAGCGAACAGCTGGCTTATGAATTGGTGCCGCGCGGCATTGACGTGTCCATCGTTCAGCCCGGGGCATACCCGACCAGGGTCTGGGTCAATCGCAATACCTATACCGCCGCCTTGAAGAATCGCAGCGATGCGGAGCGGCTTGAAGGTTATCCCGAATTGGCGCCGCAAATGGGCGAAGAAGATGGCTCTGGTCGGCGGGCAGATCCGATGGATGTGCCGCGCGCGATTGCCGAACTGATTGCAATGCCGCGCGGCACACGACCCTTGCGCCGCGCCGTACACCCGACCTTCCGACCTCAGGAAGGCGTGAACGCGGCGATGGCGGAGGCGCAGCTGAACTTTCTCGGCAATTCTCCGGTGGGTCCCTGGGTCACCAATGTATTGACGCGTTAGACCTCAGCGCTCTGCCGGTCGCGACGGCATGTCAGGAAAAAATTGAATTCCGTTTGGATTGTGTCACCCGATGCCCCATGTCAGTCTCCAGCTGAACAAACAGCCCGGAGGATACTATGTCAGACTCACTCAATCTCGATCGTCGCCAATTGCTGGCTTTGGGCGCTGGCGCCGCAGCCATGGCCAGCCAGGCAGCCAGTGCGCAAACCGCGACCGGGGCGAGCGATGCGCCGGACCTGTCCGGAACATCCATCCTCGTCACGGGCTCATCCTCTGGCTTTGGCCGTCTCGGGGCTGAATATTTTGCGCGCCAGGGCGCGAAAGTTTTTGCCACGATGCGGAATGTCCCGCGCGCCGAGGCCGAAGAGCTGCGCGATCTCGCGTCCAGCGAGGGCCTTGATATCAGCGTGATCGAAATCGATGTGACCTCTGACGAGCAAGTCGAAGCGGGGGTTGCTGAAGCCCTGGCGGCGAATGACGGCCGGCTTGATGTCCTGATCAACAATGCCGGCATTTCGGTCGGCGGCCCGATCGAAGTGCAGGACATGGCGGCAACCGAACTGATCTTCGATACCAATGTGTTTGGCTGTCACCGCATGGCGCGGGCCGCCCTGCCAAGCATGCGGGCCAATGGCGGTGGACAGATCTTCAATATCTCGTCGCAGCTCGGACGGCTGATCATTCCGGGCTTCGGGCAATATTCGGCGACCAAGTTCGCGCTCGAAGCGATGAGTGAGCAGATGGCGTATGAACTCGTGCCGCATGGCGTCGATGTGACCATTATTCAGCCCGGCGGCTATCCGACCCGGATCTGGTCGAATAATAATGATAATTCCGGACCGCTCAAAGCGCGGACCAGCGAGGATCTTCTGCAAGCCTATCCAGCCCTGACCGCGGGCATGGGCGAGCGCACCGGCGGCGGCTCAACCGATCCGATGGATGTGCCGCGCGCGATTGCCGAGATCATCGCCATGCCCAAAGGCACCCGGCCCTTGCGCAAGGCGGTGCATCCGGTGGCGCGTCCGCAGGAGCCGCTGAATGATGCCGCCGCACAGGCGCAACTGGCCATGCTGGGCGAGTCGCAGCTTGGGCCATGGATCAAGGATGTGCTGGAGCGCTAGGACGCCGAACCTGAAACGATCTGGCGCTTATTTCACCACGTGCCAGACCGTCTGGCGTCCGGCGAGATAGTCGACCCGTTCGCCATCGAAACAGGCATCCTGTTCGAGCTTGATCTGCGCCAGCTGCCCATCCCATTCCGGGATGGCGACTTTGACATTGCCTTCAATCGCGTAACAGGTATTGGCATGCACCGGCCAGTCGCCGCGCACCGGCGTATCGCCCTGATTGTCCCACATACCAATGGTCGGGCCTGGTGCGTGTCCGAAAAAGCCGAGCGGGTGCGTATAGGTTGAACAGATCATGTCCTCAGCGGCGCATTTGGCGCGGGTTTCAGCGAGCACCTGATTGCCGGTCCGGCCGATCTCGAAGGATCCGGTCAGGTGGTCCTGCCAGCGATTGCCGACCGCCATGGCCGCCTTCAACCCGTCCGGGACGTCACTTTCACCGACGCGCGCGATATAGCCCATCTCCTGCGTGTCGGTGCAGAGTTTGAGATAACAGATGCCGACATCGGTATGGATCACATCGCCTCTGCGAATGATGCCGGTCTCGCCGCAAAAGGGCTGATCCGCCTCGCAGGTCAGGCCCGGGCGCTGAATGTTCAAATAGGGATGGAACCAGGGTTGCAGGTTCAGGTCCTGAAACCGCTGATGCATATACCAGGCGACATCATCCGTGGTGGTGACGCCGGGCGTGATGACGCGCGAGGAAAAGGCTTCGGAAATCACCGAACGGGCGAGGCCAACCGCGTGGCCATAGGCTTCCATCTCGTCAGCGCTGCGCGTTTCGATCCAGCGGATGACGAGATCCTCAGCGCTGACCAGGCGGTTTTGCAAATGGTTCGGCAAGACCGTGACCAGCTTCTCGTGAAGGCCATGCGTCAGCCCGTCCGCAACGGGCCAGTCGGCGGAGACATTGATGCCGATCGTCTCAGGATCCTTCTCCGCGATCAGAGCACCGAGCGCCGCCCATTGTTCGTCCAGGTCGCCGCCTTCCCAGACCGCCTGATACGGTTCGCCAAGCGGATAGCGATTGACGGTCATCATGTCGAACCCATCCGCATGCCGGTGAAAGACCAGGATCGTGGTCCGGCGCGCGGCAAAGGCGGGTTGTGGAACAAGGCTGAAATAGACCGGGTCCTCGGCATATTCGCGATTGATCACCAGCCACATGTCGAGTCCGGTTTCGGCCATCAGCTCGGGCAGCAGGTTTTCAAGCCGATCGCGTGTCATCGCATTCTCGGGCGCAATGCGATCGCGATAAGGCAGGACAGCACGTTCGCCGGTGACCACGCGGCCCTGATCAAAGGCTTGCGGATCCGGGGCCGCTTGGGCCGAGGCGAGAGAGCCGAACAGGCTGAACGAGATGAGGGCGAATGCGAGTGTGCTGAAGGTCCACCGGGTCATAAAGGCTCCTGATCTGGGTTTGAAGGTACCATAGGCTTAGGGTCGCTAGAGGGAAGAGGGTGCGTTCGAGTTCCAATAGAGATACAGTAATTGTGTTAGACTGCGAGGCGATGTTCCCCGAATTTCGGTCACCAGAGTTGCGAGACTCCGGGCAGAGCGATAGTCAGGAAACGTTAGCAGGGGAGCCCGCGCGAATTTGACCCGTTCCTTTTTTCGGTGTTTGGCATGCGCGAGCCTGTTCCTGCCCCTTGTTTCGGCCTGCCATCACCCCTTTGCAGCGGAACGATACAGTCAAAGTTCGGAGTCAGTTGAAATGATCAATCCGGTCCTGCATTTCGAAATCCCGGTCACCGATATGGAGCGCGCCGTTTCTTTTTATCAATCGGTTTTCGGAATCAAATTACGCAGAGATGAGGTCGACGGCTATGAAATGGCGTTCTTCCCGCGTGACGATAGGGCGCCAGGCGCCAGCGGAGCTTTGGCCAAAGGCGATGTATACAAGCCGTCTTTGGAAGGGACGATCATCTACTTCGATGTGAACAGTATCGACACGGTTCTTGAACGCGCCTCGGCCTCAGGATCGCGGGTGCTTTACGAAAAAACCGATCTTGGTGCCGCCGGATACGTCGCAGAGTTTGAAGACAGTGAAGGTAATCGAATTGCACTCACTCAGTCTCCAGACGAATGAATTTGAGCTGTTCCGGCGCTCATCGCGTATTCGCTTACGCGTCCAAAGTTTGCGCTGGCTTTTCCGCTTCATCCACCTTCTCAAAATACGCTTTCAGATCGCGCTTGATCTCCGGCGCGAGAATGTACAGCCCGATCAGGTTCGGGATGGCCATGACAAAGATCAGGGCATCGGCAAAATCGAGAATTGCTTCCAGTTTCACCGCTGCGCCGATCACGATGAAGACGCAGAAAATTATGCTGAACACAAATTCCTTGCTTCGGCCTTCGCCGAACACATAGGTCCAGGCCTTGGTGCCATAATAGGCCCAGGCCAGCATGGTCGAGAAGGCAAACAGGACTGCTGCAATGGAGAGCGGTACCGGCGACCAGGAAATCTTGTTCTCAAACGCGGCCGAGGTCAGTTCAATGCCTTGCAAATTGTCGGACATGAAGGTTTCCGGCGGGAAGGATGTGATGATGACCAGACCCGTCAGGGTGCAAATGACCACGGTATCGATGAAGGGCTCGAGCAGTCCGACAAAGCCCTCGCTGATCGGTTTGTCTGTGGCGACGGCGGAGTGCGCAATGGCGGCGGATCCAATGCCCGCTTCGTTCGAGAAGGCGGCGCGCTGAAAGCCGATAATCATGATCCCGAGCACACCCCCCGCGGCGCCGGAAGGGCTAAAGGCCCCGGTGAAGATTGAGGCGATCGCCGCCGGTAGATTGGCGGCATTCAGGGCAATGACTGCGAGCGCGCCGATCACGTAAATCACGACCATGAAGGGCACCAGCCGAGAGGTCACGCGCGCGATCGACTTGATACCGCCGAGAATAATCAGGGCCACGAGCA
>ERZ1740070.1534-NODE-1534-length-14364-cov-7.470263_pt1 | contig 14364 bp, 12 predicted proteins | sample MGYA00581734_ERZ1740070 | MGnify/ENA primary metagenome ERZ1740070 (study PRJEB43018, sample SAMN04849744) | marine metagenome | isolation source: floating plastic debris | place: Pacific Ocean | collected 2008-09-01 | study: EMG produced TPA metagenomics...
AAACGACCGCTCCATCGGGTTTGCTTAAGGCTGATACGACCGCTCGGATTCACTACGCGGCAGAAATATTGCGATCGCACTTAGAAAACCCACCCTCTAACACCGAGCTAGCCCAGCGGATCGGCATTGGCCCTACCACTCTAAACAAAGGATTTCGGACGGTGTTTGGAGTGACCCCGTTTGCTTATTTAACCCGCCATCGCATGGAACAAGCGGAACGACTACTGCGGCAGCTAGACTGCACAGTGGCGGAGGTCGCCAATCAGGTGGGCTACGCAAATCCGGCCCAGTTTTCGGCTGCGTTTAAGCGTCAGTTTGGCATCACCCCCCGTGAATGCCTGCGCGGTTCGATTCGCCATCAACCCTGATTTTTTGCCTCAGACGAAGTCTTGGGGTAATTGTGAAGTATCGGAGTGGATCTCAGTATTGCCCTGCTCTTATTCTCATGCCTAACAAGTAAGAATTCTTCGCAATAGAAGGATCATGTGTGAGGACATGGTAGTGATGACTCAGTTTGGGGCAACGATACGGCTAGCAATGGTGCTGGGTTAGGTGAGTGCGGTCAGGGCTTTGCCGGTCCAAGCCCAGGTGTCCGCTCAGGAGACAGCCCCGGCAACGGCGGTGACAGATTGGGTGGCGCAGATTGAGGCGTCACGGGTGCAGATTACCGATGTGCGGGTGGAGGCAACCGATGCGGGCTTGCAGATGGTGCTAGAGACGGCGAACGGTGTACTAGCAGAGCCGACCACGTCGGTTTCAGGCGATGCGCTGGTTTTGGAGATTCCCAATGCGGTGCTGGTGGGAGAAGGGTTTGAAGAATTTGCCCCGGCGGAGGGCATTGCCCTTGTGCAGGTATCGCCGCTGGCGGGTGACCGGGTGCAGGTGGTGATTACGGGAACCGATGCAGTGCCGGATGTGGAGGTGGGGACGGATGCGGCAGGGTTGATGCTGGGCATAGTGCCGGGAATTGCCCAGGTAGGTGAGACCGATGAGCCGCTGAGACTTGTGGTAACCGGGGAAGTGGGAACACGGACAGATACGCTGCTGCGCGATATTCCTCAAGCAATCCAAGTGATCTCTCAACCCGTAATCGAGGAGCAAAATGCTCTGCGGTTGGGAGAGGTGCTAAGAAATGCCAGTGGCGTTGTAACCACCACTGGGCGTGCCCAGGAAGGAGATGGAGTCTATATACGAGGATTTGGTGGGCCGTTCAACTCGTCGTTTCTTAGAAATGGAATAAGAGACGAAAGTGGTCCATTTATTATCGCTGATCCGGTCAATATCGAACGCGTTGAAGTTTTGAAAGGGCCAGCGTCTGTTCTATATGGGGAAGTCACTCCTGGAGGAACAGTTAACATCATTACCGAAAGGCCACTTCCAGAGCCGTCCTATGAAGTTGAAGCTACAGCTGGAAATTTCGATTTTTATCGAGGCACTCTTGATTTTACAGGGCCACTCAATGAGTCAGGCAGCGTTCTGTATCGTCTAAACGCGGCCGCTCAAACTACAGATAGCTTTATTGATTTCTTCGATGAGGAGCGTTATTTTATCGGTCCTACCCTTGCATTTCGTTTTGATGATCGCACTGAATTAACCTTGGAAGGGGAATATCAAGAAACCGACAGTCCAGGTACTTTTGGTATACCTGCCTTCGGAACTGCGATTGATAATCCCAACGGAGACCTTCCATTAGATCTATTCACTGGAGAGCCTGATGAAAGTAAGTTCAATATTCGAACGTACCGACTTGGGTACGACTTAGAACATCGCTTTAGCGATAATTGGCAAATTCGTAATGCATTTCAGCTGACCGACCGAGACTTTGACGGGCTACAAATCGGGTTAACAGGTTTTCGACCGGATAACCGAACTGCTGACAGATTCTACTTTGACAACTTAGAACCGTTTTCAGTTAGAACCTATGCTCTAGATACCTATGTCACAGGCGAATTCTCAACTGGCAGTATTGAGCACCAGCTCGTTGCAGGATTTGAACTGGCCAGATCAGAAACTAATACGAATGGTATTTTTGGTGATGCCGGTCCCCTAGACTTGTTTGACCCAGTTTATGGGCAGCCTCTAGGCTCTGGTACTCTCTTCAATTCGCTTCAAACCAATGATTCATTGGGAATCTACCTTCAAGATCAGATTGATCTCACAGACAATTTAATCTTGCTGCTGGGAGGACGATTCGATATTGTGGATCAAACCTTTGAAGACTTTGTTACTGATTCAGAGACATCTCAGCAAGATGAAGCGTTTAGCCCCCGCATTGGCATTGTTTATCAGCCTATTGAGCCGATTTCCCTCTATGCAAGCTACAGTCGATCGTTTCAGCAAGTTGTTGGAAGTGCACTTGACAACAGTACTTTTGATCCAGAGCGTGGAACTCAGTATGAGATTGGTGTCAAAGCTGATATAACTGATCAACTGTCAGCAACATTAGCACTCTACGATTTAACTCGTACAAATATTCGAACCCAAGATCCAAACGATCCTATTTTTTCAATCCAATCGGGGAAACAACGAAGCCGTGGCGTTGAGTTAGATGTTGCGGGTGAAATCTTGCCGGGCTGGAATATTACGGCAGGGTATGCTTATAACGATGCTTCTGTAGTTGAAGACAATACCTTTGAAGAAGGAAATCGCTTAGATAATGTCCCTGAAAATAGCTTTAACCTCTGGTCAACCTATGAAATCCAGGAAGGCGATCTTGAAGGCTTAGGATTTGGTCTGGGCCTATTTTTCATTGGCGATCGAGAAGGTGATTTAAGCAACACCTTTGAACTTGATAGCTACCTGCGAACCGATGCTGCAATATATTACAAACGTGACCGTTTTAATGCCGCAATCAATTTTAAGAACCTGTTTGATGTTGATTACTTCTCAAATGCAATAAATGAGTTGCGGCTTTACCCGGCTGAACCTTTCACTGTTCAGGCATCTGTAGAATGGAGATTCTAATTCATTCAGTTAGAAAGACTCTCATAATGCATAATAAATCACTCACTCTAAACCCTTAAAGTTGATTTGAGGTAAAAAACGTGACGATACGACGGCTCATTGGTTGGTTCCTGGTAGGAATTTTAGGCTTTTCCATACTGACTGCTTGTGGCAACCATAGAAGTGAAAAAAGTCCTTCTCTTGAACAGCCTATAGGCGAGTGCCGCATTGTTCAGCACAAACTTGGAGAAACCTGCGTCCCTGAGAAGCCTCAGCGTATCGTCACGCTATCTTTGTATACGCTTGCTCATGCCATCAGTCTTGGTGTTAAGCCCATTGGCAGCACTTTCATTGATAATTGGTATTCTGCCCCTTACTTAGAGGGTAAGTTGGATGGCATAGATACATTAGGAAACGAGCGTACAAACTTTGAAAAATTGCTCTTACTCAAACCAGACGTAATTATTGGCTTAGATTGGGATGAAGCTGTCTATCCGACACTTTCAGAAATTGCACCGACTGTTCTCGATGATTGGGGTGGTACTGAAAACTGGCGAATCCATCTTGACCTTGTAGCAGAAGTGTTGGAGAAACAAGCAGCAGCAGAGCAAGCCTGGGCTGATTATTACCAAAGAATCGAAGAACTCAAGGAAGCTTTGGACGATCGCTACAACGGTAAGACAATTTCTTTGGTTTTTGTAGCTCCAGGAGTAATATTCAGCGAGACAAAAGGCTCATTTTCAGACTCCATTCTCAAAGACATTGGATTAGAGCGCCCAGCAGCACAGGATGTCATTGTTCCTGACTCGCAACTCCAATTTACTGAAGAAACGTTAGAAATAGCAGACGGTGATTTCTTACTTATCGGAGGCTTAACAGCAGAAGATAAAGATAGAGTGCAAGAAATCACGCAAGATCCCTTGTGGCAGAAGCTGCGAGCTGTTCAGAAAGGCCATGTTTACATCATAGATTACACAACTTGGAGGGGGGGTAATTTAATCGCTGCCGATGCCGTCATTGATGACCTATTCAAGCATTTAGTCAATGCCGATGATACATGAGTCGTTTCCCCTCTCTCGTCTCCTCCGCTACAGCAAACCCTACCAACTTCAAGTCTGTAGCGCCATCGCCTGCTCCATCCTCAACACCATTTTTGACCTCGCCCCACCCTACCTCATCGGCATCGCCATCGACGTTGTCGTCAAACCAGACAGCTCCCTAATTTCCCAATTCGGCATCACCAGCCTCACCCATCAGCTCGCCATTGTCTCTGGCCTCACCCTGCTGATCTGGAGCGTCGAATCTCTCACCGAATATGGCTACAGCCGCCTGTGGCGAAACCTCGCCCAAACCCTACAGCACAAGTTGCGCGTCGATGCCTACAGCCATCTCCAAAACCTAGAACTCAGCTATCTCGAAGACCGCAGCACCGGCCTGTTATTATCCATCCTCAATGACGACATCAATCAGCTAGAGAGATTCCTCAACTACGGTGCCCACGATATCCTCCACTTTTTCACCACCATTCTCATTGTCGGCACCACCTTTATCGCCCTAGCCCCTGGCGTCTCCGGCTGGGCCATGGCACCCATTCCCCTGGTCATCTGGGGAGCTATGGTATTCCAAACCAGACTCGAACCCCGCTATGCCGATGTGCGAGAGAAAAACGGACTGATCAGTAGTCGCCTCACCAACAATCTCTCTGGCATGGCCACCATCAAAAGTTTTACGGCAGAAGCCTATGAACGAGAGCGTGTCACTGCTGAAAGTAACGCCTATCGTCGCAGTAATGCCAACGCCATTGCCCTCAGTGTCGCCTTTGTCCCCATTATTCGAATTATTATTCTCATCGGATTTACCGCCACTCTTTTTCTAGGGGGTCTGGCTGTCGCCAACGGTCGTCTATCTGCAGGCACCTATGGCTTTATGGTGTTTATCAGTCAGCGCTTGCTTTGGCCTTTTACTGAACTGGGTGAAATTGTCGATGAATATCAGCGGGCCATGGCCTCAGTCTGTCGGGTAATGGAGCTGCTGGATACGCCTATTACAATTTCCCATGGTGGTCTGTCGCACAAGACTATCCGTGGAAACATCCAGTTTGAAGACATTACTTTTGCCTATCCAGGACGCAGTCCAGTTCTAAGTCAGTTCTCACTGCACATTCCAGCCGAATCCACTATTGGTATTGTGGGTGCCACTGAGTCGGGTAAAAGCACCTTGGTCAAACTGCTCCTACGCTTTTACGACATTCAACAGGGTCGCATTCTGATTGATGGGGGCGACATTCGAGACATGAATTTATTTGATCTGCGTCGCCATATTGGCTGGGTCAGTCAGGATGTGTTTTTGTTTCACGGCACTGTGGCTGAGAATATCGCTTACGGAAGCTTTGATGCTAGCCATGACCAGATTATCCAGGCGGCAAAGGCAGCTGAGGCTCACGATTTTATTCAACAGCTGCCTCAGGGATACAACACTGTTGTGGGTGAACGAGGACAAAAACTCTCGGGTGGACAGCGACAGCGCATCGCTATTGCCCGCACGATTCTCAAAAATCCACCGATTCTTGTGCTTGATGAGGCGACTTCAGCGGTGGATAACGAAACTGAAGCGGCTATCCAGAAATCATTGCAAACAATCACTCAAAACCGCACCACGATTGTGATCGCCCATCGACTCTCCACAATTCGACATGCTGACTGTATCTACGTCATGGCCCAAGGACAGCTAAGCGAATCAGGTACCCATGAACAACTGTTGACCCAGGCAGGAGTCTATGCAAGTCTCTGGCAGATTCAGTCAGGAGAAGCACTGTCCTCAATTGCCTGATCGGGTTAGGGAGCTGCGGTTAAATAATGCCCCCAATCAATCCGGTTTCGACTTCGCTCAGCCTTCCAGCATTGAGAGTTGAGCGGAGTCGAAACTCGATCTACGGGTATTTCATTTTCGAGTCAGTCCCTTAATGGTTTGTAAATTGGATCATGACTTCCGACCCTGTGCTCTCTTATACAGAACTAGCACCATCTGGGATAACGGCTACTCCGTGCTCCATTAATTCGATTGTTTTTTGAATGAGTGGCTGAGTTGCATCTTTTTTAATGCCCAAACGGTTATCCAATAGCAGCATGGCTAACCCATGCACCAGCGACCAATTGGCCAACGCGAGTAGCTGAGGCTCTCCAGGTTTAATGTCTTCTGTGGCTTGACCCGCTTCAATAATTTCCACCAAGATTTGAAACGACTGATTGGCCGTTGTTGTTAGCGAAGGAAACGCGTCTGCATCATGACAATAGCTACCAAACATGACTCGGTAATGGGTAGGGTAGCGTAAAGCGTATTCTACATAGGCGTTCCCTGTTGCCTGTAGCTGGTTGAGCGACGTCGACTCGGCATCTCGTGCCTGTTCTAAGTATCGACTAAACTCCTGGAATCCTTCTTCGGCGACTGCGGCCAACAGCTCTTCTTTATCGGCAAAATGACGATAGGGCGCTGTGTGAGATACCCCAGCCCGACGAGCTACCTGACGTAGGGATAGGGTAGATACATCCTGCTCTTCAATAATCGCCAAGGCTGAGTCTAGCAGCGCTCGCCTTAGATCCCCATGGTGGTAGCTTTTTTTGTCGGCCATATAGGTCAGCAGCTGCTCAAATACATGGTTATTGTCGTTAATTATGTTTACAATGTCAACTTTTGTTCATGGTTTTAGGTCGCACACATGAGCTCCCATATTGAGAGAGACAAGAGGGACAGAATCTTATACAGGTCCTGTCCCTCTTGTTAGAAGCAGATATGCTGGTGCAATTTAATCAAAAGATAAGCGGTCGTCGAACAATTTTATGCCCTTGCTAAAATCTCTCAACTGTCTGCTTTAGCTGCCGCTGTTTAAGGTGTCTTAGCGCTGCGAGCTTCATTTAATTGCGATCGCACCAGATCTGCTGTTTTAGCAGTTGCCACAAAGTTACTCCAAGCACCGTGGTAGCTACCCGTATGCTCAGCCAACAAATCAGCAATGTGAAAGCCATTTTTAACAGTGTTATTCGCAAGTTCCGCTAACACGGGCACCCAGGTCGTCACAACAACCCCGGCAGCAGACATTCGCATCATTGCTGCCTGCTGATTTAATTCGTCAAACGTTGAAGAGGCATCCATCACGGCATAGACATCGTAACCTCGCTGTACGCCATAAATTGCCGCAAACGCTAGACAGGTTGTTGTATCTAGTGCAGCGATAATCAACTTTTTACGATTCATCTTTTCAACGGCTTCAGCAGAAGGCGCATGGTCCCAAAACTTTACAGTGTCCCGCTCAACAATAGTATGCTCGGGAAATAGCTCAACTAGTTCTGGCATAGTTGGCCCATTGGGACCCTGTGGCCAACTGGTAGTCAATAACGTTGGCAGGTTAAAGCGCTTAGCCACGTTTGCCAGGGCAATAATATTGTTTTTGAGTTTTAGGGGCTCAACAGAGGGCAAAAATTGAAAAAGACCCACTTGGTGGTCAATCAGGAGTACAGCAGCATTGTCGGGTGTCAGTGGTTCTGAAAAGGCATTGGGGCTTGTCATACTGATGATCCTGCAATAGATAAAAGCATATCAAATAAGAATTTACTGTTAAGCCAAATCTCTGTCTTTTAAAAAAGTACGATAATAGGGAGTGAGTTTTTGTAAACGGCTTTTTATGTCAGCTGCCAGCCTCATCTCAATTCAGCAATTTCTTCCTCAAGTTCCCTACGTCCCAACACACAATAGTGAAACAGCCGGTTGGAAAGACATCATTTTGTTAAAGCATTCACTACCACCAGGTGAAGTAAACGTTCCTGGTTTAGCTGAGAATCTGTTATTTGTGAGCCTGTTACCTAAGATTTACTATGAAAATTTGAATAACCAGCGTCCTAAGCAACAAATCTTACGACAAGGTGATGTCGAGCTTACCCCTGCGGGATATTCTCAACATTGGCGGTGGCTCAGCCCATTTGCTGCGGCTAATGTATTTATTCCCTCTCCTTTAATCCAAGAAATTAGTAAAGATCTGGTTAAAGGCGATCCAAATTCTGTTTGCCTAGTTGAGTATAAAGCTACCGCTGCACCCTTTCTATCTGCGATAACAACAGAGTTATTGTCCGAGCTAGAAGCCGGCTCACCCTATGGCAAAACCTATGTCGATACGCTGACCCACAGCCTGGTTATGTACTTGATTATGCATCACTCAACCGCAACGGTTAGGGCGCATACGCCATTCTTAAAGTCTGACAATAGCCACGTGATTTGTGCAATTGATTTTATTCAAGCGCATCTTAGTGAAGACCTCCGTTTGGCCGTTATCGCCGCTGCCTGTGATGTGAGCGTTAACCATCTGTGTGCTGTGTTTAAGCAATCTACTGGTCAGTCAGTTCACCAGTTTGTCATTCAGCAACGAATTGAGAAAGCTAAAACTTTGCTAAAGAAGTCTAAGAAATCGCTGGTAGAAATTGCTCAAGAGACTGGATTTTCTAATCAAGCTCATTTTACAACTAGCTTTCGTAAAGCTTTGGGCACTACTCCTAGCCAATATCGTCAAGATTCCACTTAGCTGTTAACCAGTTTTCTGTGTGCTGTGGGAGTCTCACAAAGAAAGAGGATGTTTTATTTTAGCCCTCTTAATAGTCTCAGACCGTTTAGCGTTACCAATAATGTTGAGCCTTCATGACCCAGCACTCCAGCAGGGAGGGTCAGTTCACCCCAAAAGTTAGCTATCATCAACAGGGCAATAGAGACTAGGGCCAAGACGATGTTTTGCTGAATAATTCGCTGAGATTTTATGCCAATACGAATGGCCTGTTCCAGCTTTTCTAAACGATCACCCATCAGCACAATATCGGCTGTCTCTAGGGCAACATCGCTACCAGCACACCCGAAGGCCGGCACCGCAGACGCCGGAGCAAGAGCCGGTGCGTCATTAATGCCATCCCCCACCATCGCCACTGTCTGAAACTGATTTTGAAGGCGCTTAACTACATTAACTTTGTCTTCAGGCAGTAAATCTGAGTAAATGGTTTTCACCCCCACTGCTTGAGCCACCGTCTGGGCAGTGGCGGCATTATCGCCTGTCAGCATGACGGTGGTAACCACACCCAATCGCTTGAGGGCAACCAATAAGTTAGCGGCCTGGGGGCGCACCCGGTCAGCGACAGCCAGTAATCCGATCACCCGATCGTGTTCCATAACCCAGATGACGGTTTTACCTGCGGTTTCCAGGCGCTGCCCTGTTTGCAGCAGTGTAGGGTCTACAGCTTGTTTGGCAGTAACAAACGAGAGTTTGCCGATGCGGGCGGGGCCTGTTGCCAGATTACCCACGATTCCCTGGCCCACTTCCGCATAAACAGAATCGGTTGGCAGCAGTTTAATTCTCTGATGTTGAGCCTTCTCAACAACCGCTTGGGCAATTGGGTGATCTGAACAGGTTTCTAAAGAAGCGGCTATCTGCAGCACTCGGTCTGCTGAAATATTCGGTGCCGATATCAGATCGCTAACCTGGAGAATACCTGTGGTAAGGGTGCCAGTTTTATCAAACGCAATTGCTTTTACCCGCCCGATGGTCTCTAGCTGAGCACCATCCTTAAAGAGAATTCCCTGTCTCGCCCCTTGGGCAATACCGGATAGCAGCGTTGGCATAATGGCCGCCATTAAGGCACAGGGAGAGGCCACAACTAGAAATACTAGGGCTCGATAAATGGTTGTTTCCCAACTCCATCCTAAAAGTACAGGAGGGCTAATGGCCAACAGCAACCCCGCCCCCACAATCACTCGAGCATACCCCCGCTCAAACGTTTCTAAAAACTGTTGCGACGGTGGTTGTGAGGTTTTGGCCTGTTCCACCAATCGAATCACCCGCTGGATGAGGCTGCTCTCAGGTGGTTTATGGAGCTCTACAGTCAGCACACCGTTACCATTGAGGGTACCGGCAAATACCTCATCCCCCACCCACTTATCGATGGGCACAGACTCTCCGGTAATGGATGACTGATTCACGGTGCTGCTACCTGAGCGTATAATCCCGTCTGTAGGAATCAGCTCGCCGGGTTTAATCAGAATGCTGTTGCCCACCTGTAGTTGTCCGGTCTCTACCAGACGGGGGTGCCCCTCTGCCAACAGCCAGGCATTTTCGGGTGTTAGCTGCATGAGACTGCGAATATTATGCTCGGTGCGATGTTGGGCAATGCCTTCTAGAGCACCGCTGATGGCAAAAATTAAGATCAAGACTGCCCCATCCACCAATAGATAATATTCTTGCTGCCACAGTCCCAAAATAGCCGCCCCAAGCGCGGCCACGATCATCAGCAGGTCTACATCCAGCTCTCGCTCTTGCCAGAGGGTAGTCATCCCTTCACGAGCACTTTCATAACCGCCAATTATGTAGGCCGCTAGCAAAATCCATAGGCCCAATCCTAACCAGTTGACGGTTAGGGCTAGCCAGCCCCACAGGGTTAATAATGCACAAATGATAGCTGCGATCGCATCAGGATACGTGCGCCCCCAGTTTCCGAACCGCCGCTGCCAAAATGTTAGAGTAGTATTCACCATGCAGCCTGCCCCTCTTGGTAGAAGACCCATGCTAAACCTTGACACTGATGTTAATGTCAAGATAAACATCGGTTATTAAGCCCGATAACAAATACATCTCTAAGCGTAAGTTTGACAAAATTAACGTCGCTGCTTATTGACAATTTTTCTTATTTAGGTAAAGCTGATGTCATCTGTTTAATCATATGTAGAGGAGGGAGACAATCGGGCTATGCTGAGCCGAGGGATTAAGTCATTAATCATGGTGACCATAACTCTTCTTCTTGGTTTACTGATGGGCATATCCCCTGTTTATGCCCATGTTGTTGATGCCACAGCATGGAACAATTTAGGGCAACAGTTTTTTATCTTAAAACGTTACCCTGATGCTTTACTTGCCTATAACCATGCTCTGTTACTCCAGCCAGACTATTCTCTAGTATTGGCCAATCGCTGTGGCGTACTTAGCCAGTTAGAAGAATATTCCCAAGCCCTGGCCTCTTGTGATCTTGCCCTTGAAATCGATAGTCAATGGGGAACGCATGGCTCTGCTTTAGGCTGGGACAATCGAGGAGATGCGCTATTTAATCTAAAAAGATATCAAGAAGCGCTGCATTCATTTGAGCAGGCACTAGTTCATAATCCTGATTATGAGAATGCCTATCGCAATCGCCAAATTGTCCTGACCTGGTTAGAACAAACCAGCAATTAGATGTACACAACTAACAGGTCCAAACAATGAGTCACTTTATTGATGTTGCTGTCGCCTTTCTAGGTGGCACTATCCTATCTGTTGAAGGTGGATACCGGGTATTACAACATCCCAAAAAAGAGCATGTTTTTAATCGAATCTCTGATGCCCGTTGGTTTCTGGCTGTGAACTGGTGTGATCAGTTTTCTACGCCAGCAGGGATCTTGACCCATGATGGACAGCTCACCTTCCAAAACCACGCGGCCCTGGCCTATGGTGAAACATTGTTTTTACCATTACAGCTCAGACACGCCATTTTTAATCATTGTCTCACCCTAGCGCCAGGCGAATTTACCACCTATACGATTCATAACTCTTTTCAGGTTGATGAGCATCAAGTAGATATTACGGGACTAGACATTGATCCTAGATATGGCCGGGTCGCTCTGGTTAAAACAAACCATTCAGAGTCTTTAGCGCCATTTTAGGGCGGCTTCTGGCAAGACTGTTTGCTCCATGACAAACCGCTAGCGTCTTTTAGCGCCGCCTTCGACAAGACTACTGCTCCACTACAAATCGATTGAGACGATACCCCGCTAACTGACGACGTATCAGCCAGGGGGCCCAGCGAGCCAGAATTTTTATCTGTAGAGGTGCATATTTCATCAGATCAGAGCCCGCATCTAGAAATGTGCGTGACTTCACGAGATGCAAATTGGCTCCCCAGGTTTCGAGTTCGTGAGGATCGTCACAGGCCCAGCGAAACCAGCTATCCTGAGACATATATCGCATAGCATCATGGGTAGACTGACTATTGACCATGGCTTTAGCGGTGGTATCGGTGAGAAACCAGGCACCTGGAAAGCGATTGGCAATTTGAGTAATCGCTTGCTGTGCTTGTGCGGCTTCTAGATAGATAATGACAGCCTCAGAGATAAAACACCAGGGGCCTCCGGTAGCGGCTACGGTCTCCATCCAGTTAGTTTCTAGCACGCTGGCTGCAATCATAGTGCGACGAGGTTCGTCTTGAAAAAACTGTCGTCGCAGTGCCAGTGAGTCAGGGAGATCTAGGTCAAACCAACGGGCCTGTCCATTGTCTAGGCGTTCGAACCGCGTATTTAATCCGCAGCCAATTTCAATAATTGTTCCAGTCGGGTACTCTGACAAAAAGGCTTGTACATCTTGATCAAACATCCGCGTTCGCAGCGTTGCTCCAGCTAGGGACCTGGATTTTTCCCATTTTGAGAAATCGTAATCCAGAGACTCAACAATTGAGACAGCCTTTTTATCCTGGATCAGGCCATTTCTCTTTTGGGTTTCTACAGCACGTCCTAGCAGAGGAATCAAGAGTGTTTCTTGAACCGGGCCAAGCTCAACGGTCACCTTTGTCATTGTTCCTATGCTCCAATAGCGCTACGATAGTTAGCTTTAGACAGTTAAGTAGGGCGGCAATAACGACAGTGCTACGATCAATAAAAAGAGTAAGCTAGCAACTGTTTCTAGCATGGCTACGTGTTGAATTTTACTGTTGCAGTACCAGTCTTTTTGCCACAGAATAAATCCAAATTTTAGGAGAGAAACGCCAAGGGCAGCGGCCGTTATAGGAGCCAACCAATGGAGCTGCCAGAGGGTCACAACGATGCCTATCGCAATCGTGTGAAAAATAAGCCCTGATGTAATCGACGCCTCTCGAACTTTTCTCAGCTTGACGCTAAAAATAGCGCTGGAGAAAAACAGCGTATTAAGCAACCAAAGGGCGATGACGCTGGTAGAAAGAGTACCGACGGTGGCGACATAGGCTAGCGGGGCTGCTAAACAAACCGCAGAAAACGTAACCAGCTCGTTAAAGACTGATTTTTGCTGCCGCCACCGTACTGATACGCCATCGACAATGGCAGCCACCAAAACGGCACCATAGATTCCTGGCAACGACCAGCTGTCATGGCGCTGCCATAGTAGCCACAGCGCGATCCCACCCGCGATGCCTCCATAAATCCCGGCCCATACTAAAAATCGAGGTTTCCAACTGTGTCGCTGTTTGATTTGTAACACCAACGGATGCTCTGCCTGAAACCCATAATAAGCACACACGAGCGTCAGCGTTGTTGTCCAGGTCCACTGCTGGGCGGCGGCTGCCCCAGTTAAAAAGGCAATGCCTAACATGACGTATACCCCATGTTCTGGTGAGACCGTAGGGTGATACCACTGTTGTTTAGGTGACTTGGAAACTGTTACGGCAGTCATAACTCCACCGAGGATAATGTGAGCATAAACGCAAGGTTTGAGGAGGCTTCTAGCGCATGGGGGGCGTTAGCTGCCATAAAAATAAACACACCCGGAGATAGAGAAATAGTCTCACCGTTTAACGTTAGCGTCCCTGTTCCATCTAGCACGTGAACAGTGGCATTGCGAGTGGAGGTATGTTCTGAAATTTCAGTCGCCGCCGCCAGACAAAACAGACTGTACTGACACAGCTCACTTTTCCAGAGTACTTTGCTAAGTATTCCTGAGGCGGGATATTCAAAATGGTCTTGCAGCCGTATGCAAGCTGTATCAGCAGAAACTAGCATAGGAGACATAGTTTATTCCCCCTTTCTGGCACAAAGCACAACATAGCCCAGGTCGCTGCCGTGACGGATAAAGGTTTCTCGCATGGAGAGAATACGCTGTCGCAGCACCGGACGGGTCAGCATATTCCAACCCATCGTTAGAAGAGTAGGCACCCCTTCTTCTTGGGCAATTTGACGGGGGTTTAACAGCGTCATCGCGCCAGTATCAACCTGTTCTACCGTTAGTCCAGCTGTTTGGCAGGCGGCAATCCAGCCTTCTGCAGATAACGGAGCGGCGTTGACTCGAATAGTCGTAGAGAGGTCTCGATAGATGGTCTCAGGGTCAGAACCACTCACTCGCAGTTCCTGGCTGAGAAATTGACCATTGGGTTTGATGCGATCGCAAATACCGGCCAAAATTTTAGCCTTGCCCGCCGCCGACTGCATCGTCAAAATCGCTTCTGCAAGTACATAATCAAACTGTTCTGTGACCTGCTCCAGGTGAAAAATATCGCCTTCTACAATGTTAACCTGACGGCTTAAGCCCGCCGCTGCTACAAATTCTTGGGCACGGACCACACAAACTGGATAATTCTCAATGACAACAACATTGATCAAAGGAAGAACAGAAAAGCCCACATC
>ERZ1740070.1535-NODE-1535-length-14353-cov-4.328088_pt1 | contig 14353 bp, 17 predicted proteins | sample MGYA00581734_ERZ1740070 | MGnify/ENA primary metagenome ERZ1740070 (study PRJEB43018, sample SAMN04849744) | marine metagenome | isolation source: floating plastic debris | place: Pacific Ocean | collected 2008-09-01 | study: EMG produced TPA metagenomics...
TATGAGGCGCGCAAGGCGGTGATGACCGGTGCCGGCGTGATCCGCATGGGTATTTTCCCCCAGGTTCCGTGCTTCGCCCGCGCCGCCACGGACGATGGTGCACGCTCTATGGAAAGTCTCGGATGGGCGCCAGCCGGCTTTGGTCCCGACAAATTATGGATGCAGGGGGCGATCCAGGCGCCGTCGAAGAAAGTCGCTTAAATGCTGACCATTAGCGAAATTGGCCAGTCCGGCCTCTCTCGGCCCCTGCGCCAGAAGGATGTTGATCGCTTTCAGGTCGAAATGGTGCGCACGCTGGATTCCTATCAGAAAATGGTGGCCCTGCGCGCTTTGCCCTTCATGGCTGAGCAGGATTGTCCTTTCGATGAAGAATATGATGGCAATGATTTGTGTGCCTCACATCTGCTTGCCTATGCCGATGGACAGCCGATCGCGACGCTTCGCCTGCGCTGGTTTGCCGGATTCGGGAAAGTCGAACGGGTCTGTGTCCAGCCCCGCTTTCGCGGCACCAATGTGGTGAAAGTCATGCTGGCTGCCGCTTTTGAGCTGGGCGCCCGCAAAGGGTTTCGCCGCATGACGGCGCAAATCCAGGCACGCCTCTGGCCCCTCTGGTCGCGGACGTTGAATTGCCGATTATTAAAGGATCGACCCAGTTTGTTTTTCTCGGATTATGAGTATTATGAGATCGAAATCCCGCTTGCGGCGCATCCGGAAGCCATTCGGTACAATTCAGACCCGTACCAGATGATCCGTCCCGAAGGCGCATGGGATGAGCCTGGCATTCTCGATGAATCCAGCGCGCGTGGAGGAGATATTCGTCATGTGGCAGCATAAATGTGCGTTCTGGTAGTCAGCGATTATCCGCCTGCGCTTGACGCAGCGTGTCTCTCCAGAGTTTCTGTGCATATTGGTGAACGGGTCTGTTTCGCGCGCATGGAGCAACGACCGGTCGCTTTCCTGCATCATCGCGATGGTTCGGGGTTTGGCGGAATGGGCGTCAGAATTGGCCGATATGATCCGATTTTCACGATGTCGGCCTGTGGCAGCGTGCTCTCCGCCGGGCTGACTGAGTTTATCGTTCGAAATGCGGCGCAACCGATCCATTTGGCGGGTATTGCGACCGTACGGTGTTTTTCGCGACTGCGACGGATCCTGGAGCGATCAGGATATTCGATTGAGATGGACCCGAAATCCACCTTGATGCTGAATGAGGGCATCAACGCGGCTCATCCACTTTGCGGCGATAGCGCATATCAATTGAGCGAGTACGGGCCGTTCATCTGTGGCGATACGGTTTGCGCCGCATCCAGGAAAAACCAATCGACACGCTGGCCGAGCGCTTGAGCAATAAGGAAGAGCGTTCCAGCTGAGACCCGGTTGCTGCCGCGCTCATATTTATGGATTTGCTGGCTCGAGCAGCCCAGAGCCTGACCGAGATCGGATTGCGTCATCGACGCGTCAATCCGCGCCGAGCGAATGCGTTGTCCGATCTGAAAATCAACATTTGGATCAGGTTTTCTGGTCATGAATTCGTCCCTGGCACCAGACTAGCCAGAAGAGCGTAAATTCAATCTTAAATTGAAATACTCAAGCGCGAATTCGCGCGATTATTGTTCGACTGTTTGCAAAAACATCAGGATCGCGGGCATCATCAGGAAGATAAAGCCAAGAAACAGCCAGAGCGGGAAACGGCGCTGCGCAGCGGGTGACACCGCTTGGTCGAGATTTGCTTCCGATTGGGAAACCTCGGATTTTTCGCTCCAAATCCCAGAAATCATGCCGCTCCGGACGGCATACACATAGGCAAATCCGCCTGACAGAACCGAACTCGCCAGAATTAAGAGCGTATTCCCCTGCATCACCCCCGCCATCAGGTTCGAGATGGCAAGGGCGGTGACGGCGAGCAGCGTAAACGGGCTCCGCCGCAGCGCTGACAGATTTTCCTTATTCGCCATTTTATCCTCCTAGCCGTTTACCACTGACAAAGCCGTTGCTTCCGCGGCATCGTCCTTTTCGCCCGATTTCGGCGCATGCAGAGCGATCCGGTTCCAGGCGTCTAACGCAGCAATCTTGTAAGCTTCGGCCAGCGTTGGATAATTGAACACATTATCGATGAAGTAAGTCAGCGTGCCGTCGAGCACGAGGGCGGCCTGGCCAATATGGATGAGCTCGGTGGCGCCCTCGCCAACAATGTGAACGCCGAGAATTTTCTGTGTTTCCAGATGAAACAGCATTTTCAGCATGCCACGCTGCAAGCCCATAATGTGCCCGCGGGAGGTTTCCCTGAACCTTGCGATTCCGGCCTCATAGGGAATGCGTTTCTCGCGCAACTCGCGTTCCGAATATCCAATGGTCGAAATTTCAGGCACGGCATAGATGCCGTATGGAAAGTGTTCCGGCTTGGGTGGGTTTTTGACATGGAAGGCATGGCAAACGGCGATCCGGCCTTGTTCCATCGATGTCGATGCCAGGCTGGGAAAGCCGATTATATCGCCCGCCGCATAGATTCCGGGGGCTTCGGTTTCGTAACTCTCAGGGTCAATTTTCAACCGCCCGCGGGAATCCGGGGACAAGCCGAGCGCATCCAGCCCCAGATCCAGAGAGGCGCCAACGCGGCCGGCCGCATATAGCACCATTTCCGACTTCACCCGGCGGCCATCGCTCAGCTCAACCAGGCAGTGCTGGCCGTCGCGTGAGACCCGCTCCGCGCGGCAGCCCAGCCGCATTTTCATCCCGCGATCCCGCAGCTCATGCGTAAATTCGGCGATCAGTTCATCATCGATAAAGCTCAGGATATGCGCGCGGGGTTCGATGACGGTGACTGAAATATCAAGTGCGCTGAAAATCGTTGCGTACTCCATCCCGATCACGCCGGCCCCGATCACCGTCAGCGATCGGGGCAGGGATGGAATGTTCAGGATCTCATCGCTGTCGAGAATATGCGTTCCGTCAAACGGGATCGTATCCGGCCGATAAGGCTTGGTGCCCACACTGATCAAGGCCTTGTCAAAACGATAGGTCACCCGATGACCATTCGGTTGTTCGATCTCGATCTCTGAACGGCTCAGAAAGCGCGCATGTCCGGTCACCAGGGTGACACCATTGCGGCTAAACTGGTGTTCGAGCACATCCACCTCATGGTTGAGGGTCTGTGACAGGCGGTGTTTCAGATCATCCGCTGTAATGTCATTCTTGACCTTATAGGTGCGGCCATAAAAACCGCGCTCACGCCAGCCGGACAGGTTGAGGACGGTTTCCCGCAGAGTCTTGCTCGGAATCGTGCCGGAGTGCACCGACACGCCGCCGACGCGCTTGGACTTTTCGACCACGAGCACGCGCTTGTCGAGCTTTGCCGCCTGTATCGCGGCGCGGCGCCCGGCCGGTCCGCTGCCAATAATGACCAAGTCAAACGCATCTTGCATGGATTTGCCGGCCCCGTTCCGAATCACTTATCTCAGTGTTTTCAACATAAGGTTGAAAATCTACTACTTTGTGAGCCTACCCTTCTATAGACAGGGATCTCAGTACTCAAAAACAACCCATGATAGTATTTTGTTAACCGGATCGGGTGAACACCAAGGCTGCGCGTTTCCATAAGGTGCCCGGGTCCCCCCACACGCCCGGCTGCCAATGACAGGAAACTTTCGCACTCACTTATGCACTTTGGACGTGGCGAGCGGTCTCTCCCTCGTCACGTCTGAGGCAGAACCTTGATTGCGGGTGGGACCGTGATTGCGTGACGGAATGGCAGTGAAATGAATTCAATCCGCTTCAGCTTGTTGAGTGGTTTGGCCATAATGGGTCTGACCGCCTGTATCGGCGCGGCCCAGTTTGGCGATGATGCGCTGCGTACGACCAGTTTGGGGCGTATCCAGGCCACCCCTTTCATGGACTTTGTCGATACTGAGCAATGCCGGGAGACGCTGACGCAAGCGATCGGGTTCACGCATCAAACGCAAACTGTCACCAATGGTGTTCAAATAGTACAATCTTTTCAGTGTAGTGCGGATAATATAGTCGCGCGCGTCAGCCTCAAAAACCTGAACCCGTATACAATGCAATGCGTCACCCGCACGGAAGATGGCGAGCATGCATCTGTCGTCGAACCGTTCGGTTTTGCGCGTTTTGAGTACGGGTTTCAGCAGTCATCCAGCCATGCTTGCGCAACAATTGGCTGATCGTGGTCATTAGCAGAGCAAAAACAGGGTTTTGCCGTGCGCACAGCTGCAGCGTGTTAACCTTTCATTGACCAACAGTGTAAATTAGTTTGCATTCAAAATACGCAGTGATTTGGAATGCCATGAGAGACGCCAATAATAATATGGATGAACAGATTGGACGGCGTTTGCGGACGGCACGCCTGAACGCTCACGTTTCCGTTGAGCAATTGAGTGAAATAGTCGGCATGACCGTTGCGGAATGGCACAGTCTTGAATCGGGCAGAAGACGCGTGGATGCTGCAATTATTGCCCGCATCGCTAAAGTGTTAGGGATTGAAGTGCGCCAGTTTTTCAGTGAATGTTGCAATGTGCAACAAGCTGCGGCAATTGAATTGATTAAATCCGGCAAAACGCGTCCTGCGCTTCAGCGTTTGATCCGTAAATCGAAAGAAAGAGGGGGCGGCCTTCGGGCGGCTTAAGCCAGTTTAGGATTATGAAGCGCGAAGTCTCACCCGTCGAAAATGACAAGTTGCAGGCGCTGTCGGCTGATATCTGGGCTTCGATCAAGCAACAAGGCGAATTTTTCGAAGCCGATACGGGCGCAACCTTGCTCGAGCTGGCGCAAACCGATGAGCACTTGCTGATCATTCTGTCGGGCCAGGCCACGCTGGTCTATTTTCAGGACGGACAACCGCAACCCACGGCGATTTTCCGCACCAAAGGGCAGGTCCTGCACCATGCGGGCATGCATCTGAATGTGGTGAATCCCTTCCGGATTGAAGCAGCGTCGGACAAGACTCGGGTCGTCCTTTTGCAACGCGATGTTGTTTACGACCTGATTTCTCAGGACGCGCGGTTTGCCGAATATCTGTTCAAGGATCTCTCCGAACGATTCATGACCGCGCTTGGGTATTTGCGCGAACAACGCCAGGAACCGCTGATCATTCGATTGGCCAAACGTATTCTGACGATCACCAAACATCGTCCGTCTGTCGAATTTACCCAGGCCGAACTGGCGGAGATTCTGGCTGTGACCCGGATCAGTATTTCAAAAGCAATCAAAACGCTGGAAGAGCAGGGACTGATCAAACGCGCCGAACGCGCCCTGATCCTGGTGGATCGAGACAAGCTGAAAGCCTGGCTGGAAGAACAAACGCGCACCGAATAGCGACGGGTTTCTTTCATGATTACTACTTGAGATCGAAAAATTAGATAAATCGACTCAGGCGCGAATTTACGATGATATGTTAGCTCTGACTGTGTGCGGAGAGACGTGTTGGCCCAGTGGGCTGAGGCGCAACAGATCGTTCGCATTTGGCTTGAATCTGTTTACCGTAATTAACCAAGCTTACGATCTGATTTCGATCACGCTGGAAACTTTGACTTCTAATTATCATCAAATAAAACAATAGTTTGTATCCTGCCTGCATAATAGGAAAGGTGGGACGAAATGAACTTCCAGAACAAAAAACCCTTAACCGTTGGCTTCCTTGACAGCGTCAACATGATGTATGATCGCGCCATCAGCCTGCTGGATCTTCCAGAGGATGTGGCGCAGACCGTTCGCAACTGCAATTCGACCTACGAGGTCCAGTTTTCGGTCCGTTTGCGCGGCCAATTGCACAGTTTCAAAGGCTACCGCTCTGTTCATTCGGAACATATGGAGCCGGCCTAAGGCGGCATTCGCTACTCGATCGAAGTCAATAAGGACGAAGTCGAAGCGCTGGCGGCCTTGATGACCTATAAATGTGCCCTCGTTGAAGCGCCATTCGGCGGCTCAAAAGGCGGCCTGATTGTCGATCCCCGCGAATGGGAGCCGCATGAACTTGAGAAGATCACGCGTCGATTTGCGTATGAGCTGATCAAACGCGATCTGATTAACCCGTCCCAAAATGTCCCGGCTCCCGATATGGGAACCGGCGCCCGCGAAATGGCGTGGATGGCGGATGAGTATCGCCGAATGAATCCGACCGATATCAATGCCCGCGCCTGTGTTACCGGCAAGCCGCTGAATGCGGGCGGCATTGCCGGCCGTACAGAAGCCACCGGGCGCGGCGTTCAATATGCGTTGCAGGAATTCTTCCGCCACGCGGACGACGTTGAGGCTGCAGGTCTCAGCGGGACCCTGAAGGGCAAGCGCGTGGTCGTTCAGGGACTGGGCAATGTTGGCTATCACGCCGCCAAATTCCTCAGCGAGGAAGATGGCGCCCCAGTTGTCGGTGTCATTGAACGCGATGGCGCGGTCTACAATGAAAAAGGCCTCGATATCGAAGCTCTGAAGGCGCATCTGAATGACGGGAAGCCTCTGGACACTTTTGCTGGCGGCACCTTCTCGCCAGACAGCAATGCCGGTCTCGAACATGATTGCGATATTCTGGTTCCGGCCGCGTGTGAAAGCGTGATCACGCATTCAAACGCTCACCGAATTCAGGCGCGCGTCATCATCGAGGCGGCCAATGGTCCAGTGACCGCTGAAGCCAATGATATCCTGCTCGAGCGGGGCCGGACTATCATTCCAGATCTGTATGCGAATGCGGGCGGCGTAACGGTCTCGTATTTCGAATGGGCGAAGAACCTGTCGCACATCCGGTTCGGGCGCATGCAGCGGCGTCAGGAAGAGGCTCGCAGCCGTGCGCTTCTACAACAAATCGAATCTCTGGTGCCGAACGGCGTTGATCACGCCACGCGCGATCTGCTGGAATGCGGCGCGGGTGAAATTGATCTGGTCCGGTCTGGCCTGGATGACACGATGCGCGCCGCCTATAATGCCATGCGGGAAGAACGTGATGCACATCCGGATTGCCCGGATCTTCGCACGGCGGCCTATATGGTCGCGGTTCGCCGGATCGTCTCTGTGATGGATCTGTTCGAACTCTAGGGGACGTGCGCAATCGATCATTCAAAAGGATCGATCAAAAAAACCGCCATCCGAAACAATCGGATGGCGGCTTTCTTATTGGACACGTTGAGCGATAAGAGACGCTTCAGGGTCTCTACCACGGGGCTCAGTTGTTCATCGGCTTAGTATCGACATTCTGCAGGATCGTATCCGGGATGGAGACATTTTCGGTCGCAACTTCAACCCGATCCCGGCCATTTCGTTTGGCGCGATAAAGCGCGGCATCCGACCGTTCCAGGGCATCGTTGATGCTGGCTTCATTATAGAAAGGCTCAGATACGCCGATACTGACCGAGACGTTGAACGGCCCGGTTTCACTGGGGAATTTCACCTGTTTGATGGCCTGGCGGATGCGATCGGCGACCCCGGCAGCGGCCGTTGCATCAGCCTCGACCAGAACGATAGCAAACTCTTCACCGCCCAAGCGACCGATCAGGTCTTCCTGGCGTAAGACACTGGCGGCGACCGCGACCAGTTTGGACAGAACCTTGTCGCCTGTCGCATGGCCGTGCACATCATTGACCTGTTTGAAATGATCGATGTCGAGCATGAGCGTCGCCAATTGACCATTGTCGCGCTTGAACCGCGCCAGTTCGCGCTCTGAAAAGCGCATGAAGGCACGTCGGTTCAACGCCTTGGTCAGCGGATCTATGGTGGCGAGCTCAAACAGGTCGCACTTTTCGTGCTCCAATTCGATCAGGTCCTGGACGGCATATCGTGCGGCGCTGCGCACGCAGATATCATTGCTGACCAGTCGACCAAAGCTCGAAAGCAGATTGAGCTCGGCTTCCGTCAATTGGCGGGGTTTGTCATCTGCAATGCAGAGCGTCCCGAACCGCTTGCCGTTTGGGTCGGTCAGAGGCACGCCCGCAATCGATTGAAATTTCGGAATGCGCAATCCTTGTGTATTGCTCGAGAAGAATTCTTCTTCGCGCATATCCGCCACATCAAAGCGCGTCTGCGAAAGGTGCATCCGGGCGAAATAGGTTTGCAGATCCGCTGCAACAAACCCGTCCAGGCCATGTTCACACATGTACCATTGCCGGTAGCGGCGGTTTAATGCGGCGATCACAAAGGGCGTCTGCAAGGCCAAGGCGATGGAATCGGCGACACACAATGGGCCCGCGGACTGATCCTCACTAAGTATCTGATAACGCTGCAGAATCTCCGATTTCTGCTCTTCAAACTGTGGTGGTGGATACGAAATCATCCCCAAATCTCCCGTCTTTTTTTCTCTCTCTTCGAGGGAAAATACGTATAAACCACTATAGGTTGTAAATTAGTTTACATTCCGGGGCGCAGGTGTGATTTGCGTCACAAGCGTGGCGTCGACCTCGTGCGCGGACCGTTTCAAAAAGCGACCCGCGCCGAGGCGCGGGTCAGTCAAAATGGAGATTTGGAAACGGGCGTTTCCATAGTCTCTACGTCTCAGCGCGCAAAAGCGTTCCAATTTTTTTGAAAGGCGTCTCCAGACCGTTTGCCGGTCGAGTGGATCAGGCGGCGGACAGCACCAATTGTTCGGCATATCCACACAGGTCGCCAATATTCTGAAGCGGGATGTCCGATTCCTCGACCTCCGCACCTTCAAGCTGATCGTCGTGACGCATGGCGTTCAGTTTGGCGCGGGCGCGATTGATCCGGCTTTTGATCGTGCCGACAGAGCATTTGCAGATTGCGGCCGTCTCTTCATAGGAATAACCCATGGCAACAACGAGAATGAACACATCGCGTTGTTCACGCCCCAGTCGGAAGACCTGCTGAATGGCCTCGGAGCATTCGGCGCGATGAGACAATTGGCAGTCGGTCACCAGTCTGTCTTCCAGATCGCTTGGATCATAGCAGTCAATGCGTTGGTTCTTCCGCGCATCCTGAAGGAATTCGTTGCGCGTAATCGCCATCATCCAGGCCTTGAAGCTGCCTTTCTCGGGCGAGAATGACTTGCGGGCATTCCACGCCGTGAGACAGGCATTCTGGACGATGTCTTCGGCGCGTGCCGCGTCGCGGCACAACATCCGTGCGAAACCAAGCAGCTCTGGCAGTATTTTCTCTAACTCAACCGCAAACATGGATCAGCCCTTTCCCGGATCCAGAATTCGGCAGCGTTGGTTAATTAAGCGTAAATCATATTAATAACTTGGAAAGTTTGTTCGACTTTTGGTTGTTTCAAGTCAAAAATCGCAAAGGCCAGGTTTTGTTTCAACAACACTTGAAGCTGACTCGTGAGCGCGGTTTGTTGCATAATTATTGTACGAATTCAGGGGTTTGATTGTGGGCGGATTCATCACTTACGGTCACTCTGTCGCTCGTTTGTCTGTCGTTTGAACTGTTATTATTCATTTTCTCGTCGTTTCCAGAAACGAAGTGTTAGGCTAGTAAATCTATTAAAAGTTTAATACGAGAGAATTCGCTATGTTTTCCGACCGACTGCAAGACCTTCTGCCTGATCTACGTGCCTACGCGCGCCTGCTTTGCGGCGACCCCGCGCAGGCCGATGATCTGGTGCAGAATGCCTGTCTGAAGGCCTGGCAAGCGCGCGAAACGTTTGATCCGGAAAAAGGGCCTTTGCGCGGCTGGCTGTTTCGCATTTTGCGCAATGAATTCTACTCCCAACTGCGCAGCGACCGCCTGCGTTCGACAGAAGCGTCGACTCTGTTCGAAAGTGAACACGTGGCCGACTGCGCCTTCGAACCCCGTTCGGACCTGTCGCGCCTGCTGCACGCCGTTCAAACCCTCAAGACCGCCCAACGCGATGCTTTCCTTTTGGTGGTCGCCGCGGGCTTTACCTATGAGGAGGCAGGTGACGTCCTTGGCTGCGCCCCGGGCACCGTCAAAAGCCGTGTCAGCCGGGCGCGGGAACTTGCCATGGGGCGGTTTCATTCGGAGAGCTGGTCGCACAAGGTCGGGGCACAGGATGTTTCACCCTTGGCGCAATTGCACGAAGCGCTGGATCGCATCCAGGCCTTGTCGCCCGCCGCATAGGGTCGAAGCGGCTTCACAGTAACCGTGTTTCTTCGAGCAGGTCCGGCAGGTCATTCTCGTACAGAACAACATCCTGTTCGCGCGCAATCTCGCCGACCAGCCGGCGCGCGTCAGCAAAGCTGGACCGGGCGTGAAAGTCGGTGTCCGTTTGATCAATGGCGCCGACAAAAGCTGAGATTCGATCGGGATTGACCACAATCACAGTGTCGCAATGATCCGAGGCGAACTGTCCCAGTCGATCATGTACGCGATCATGTTCCAGACCAAGTTCGGCGAGACCGGGTGTGACCAGGATGGACTTGCCATCGCGATGTTTCGCCAGGTCACGCAATACTTTCACAGCGTTCTTGAAGCCAATCTCATTCGAATTATAGGCATCATCAAGGATCAGAGGCTGGCCAGGCGTTTCGACTTTCTGCAGCCGATGCTGAACCTGTTCGACATCCTTGGAGAACGCCGCAATGCGCGTCGCCGAGGCCGGATCGATCAAATAGGTCGCGACGACGGCGAGGGCTGAGTTGAGAATATTATGGTCGCCCAGAAGCGGCAGCGTATAGGTCAATGCTGGCGTCCCGGGGGCGCCGCGATCCTGAACGAAAATGGACCAATTGCTGGCCTCGAGCGTCGCATTGACGATCTGGAAATCGGCGTCTGCGGTGTCTCCGACGGTGCGAACAAGATCTGGATATTGCGCCTTCAGGTCGGCGAATGGCGCATGCGTCAGGATCTCCAGAGGGAGCACGGCGCGTCCGCCTTTGGCGCAGACATACTCGACCAGTTCCGACTTGGCCCTGGCAATGGTCGCAATATCGCCGAACCGTTCCGTGTGCGCATTGCCAATGGCGGTGACAATGGCGAAATCGGGATCGGCGAAATCACACAAGCGCTTGATCGAACCGATGCCATAGGCGCCCATTTCGGCGATGAAAAATTTGTGTCCGCGCTGTAATTTTTCACGAATGTTCCGGGTGAGGCCGAGCACCGTATTGATGCTGCCCGGGCTATAGAAGACGGGACCGGCGGCTTCCAGGATTTCGGCCAATATGTGCTTCGTGGTGGTCTTGCCGAAGGAGCCGGTAATGCCAATGGTCACAGGCTGATATGTGTTCAGCTTCTCGACCGCTTCATCGATAAAGCCCTGATTGACCTTTTCCTGGAACGGGCGAAGCAGGCGATTGGCCAGCATGATCAGGCCCGGTGTGAGTTGCAGGACGATCAGCGTCGCCAGCGGATGCAGGAAAACCAGTGCCAGGCTGACGACATAAAAACCACGGGCCAGCCAGCGGATGCGCCGCAAGCGCTCGGTCGCGACGAGTTTTTTCTTATAAGCATATCCACGCTCGCGCAGCGGGACGCCGGCCAGCAGGGTCTGAAGGACAAAGATCAGGACGAGTCCGAGCGTCGCCAGGACATCAAACAGGCGCACCCGCAAGACAGCGCCAAGAAAGCGCGAGCTGTCATACTCTTCCTGCTGGAAATAGGTCAGGATCGTATTGATCCGCACCCATCCAAACCCGAGCAGGGCAAGCAGGAAAACGGCGAAGGGAAGATGGGTCATGCCAGGCTCAACTGTTCTTTGATGCACAGGGCAATCTGGTGCCGGCCGCGATCCAGAATGGAGATATGATCATAATGCGGACAGACGATCAGTTCAGCCGTGGGAATGCCCGCCGCGAGTTTCTGGCCGACTTCGACCGGCGTATCGTGATCCTGACCACCATAGATCAGCGTGGTCGGACAGGTAATCTCGCCCAGCGTATCCGTCTGGTCCTCATTGACGGTTTTCACGAAAATATCGCGCAGGCCGGTTTCGCGGCTCTGAATGTAATCCAGGCTGCCATACTGGCTTTCCAGCGCTTGCAGCTCCGCATCGCCCTTGGCCATGGACTTGCGATACTTGAATTCCCAACCGCGGCGTCGCCCGTTCAGCTTTTGCAGCATGGACCGCGTTCGCGGCACGCCCGCAGAGGCGACCAGAAACAGGTGCGCGATCGCCTCTTTCTGCGTCGCGGCGATCCGCATGCCGACGCGCCCACCAAAGGAGTGACCGACCCAGAGAAACCGGGACAGGCCATATTCTGTCTTCAGGAAATCCAGCATATGCGCCGCATAGTCTTGCGTGCCCCAGGTCTCGTCCGGGCGGGGCGTGTCGCCAAAGCCGGGAAAATCAACCAGATAGGAGCTGGCGACGGGGGCCAGCGCCTCGGCCACCGGAATAAAATCGCGATACGTGCGCCCCCAGCCATGCCCGAACACGACAGCCGGTTTGCGCGTATCCCCAATTTGAACCAAATTTGGCTTCAATACTGTGGTCATAGACTGGCTTGATCCCGCTCTGCGATTCGCTCTCTATACTCTAGGCGGACCTTAGACTTAAGACTGGTGAAAAATTGGCAAAATCGCTCAAAACTGTGATTATTTTTGGCGGCGCAAGCTCCGAACACGATGTCAGCGTGGTCAGTGCCCACCAATTGATGGACGCGGCAGACGTCCGGAATGTCGACGTTTTGCCGGTCTATACCGACTTTGCAAACCGGTTCTGGATCGGCGCCAGCCTGCGCGATCTCTCGAAATACAAGCCGCGACCGCCCTTGGGGCAGCAGGTGACCTTTCGCTGGAGCGACAATGGTCCCGTCGTCTGCGCCATGGACGGCACGGTGATTCAACCGGTCGATTGCGTCCTGCCCGTCTTTCACGGGACGTTTGGCGAGGATGGCCGCATTCAGGCCTATTTCGAGCTGCTCGGCATTCCGGTGACCGGGCTTTCTGCCTCAAGCACATCCATCGCGATGCGCAAGGACGTCACCAAAGCCCTGGTCAAGGCGGCCGGGGTGAATGTCTTGCCGCATATCACTGTGACGCGCGCGCAGATCGAAGATGCCGATATGATCTTGCCCGACGTGAAAGCCGCACTTGGCTATCCGGTCATTGTGAAGCCTGCCAATCTTGGTTCGAGTGTTGGCGTTGGCCTTGTCAAAAGCGAAAATGAGGATCTCTGGCCGCTGGTCGAGTATGTCTTGAAGAAGGACACGCTGTGCCTGATCGAACCGCAAGTGCAAAACCTGGTCGAATACAATATCGCCATGATCGCCAAAGGCGAAGAGATCCGCCTGTCGGCCATTGAGCGGCCGAAATCCGGCGCCGAATTGCTCGATTTTCGCGAGAAATATCTGTCCGACAGTGGCGGCGCTAAAGGTACGTTCAAGCCGTCAGAAGGCATGCTGTCCCTGACCCGCGATATCAATCCGGATCTGCCGAGGGACTTGCAGGACAAGATTCACGATTATGCCCGGCGCACATTTTCCGCGCTGGGCAAGCGCGGCGCCCCGCGCATTGACTTCATGTCGAACAAGGAAACCGGCGAGCTCTGGTTCAATGAGATCAATGCCATTCCAGGCTCATATGGGTTCTTCCTGTGGGAAGCGGCGGCGCAACCCTTGCTTTTCCCGGAACTGATCCAGCACCTGATTGATGAAGCCACCGGGGACACAATTAAGTCGTTTGAGGACCCGGTCCCGCAGGATGCGCGACTGCTGCCGAGGCGCTAGGTCGGGGCCGCATACAAGCCATTCAGCGAATGCCATTATTCGGCGTCTAAGTCGGCGCTGGAGCTAAGAATCATTGCTCGGGGTTTAAAAAACCTTTGATCGCATCAAACGCAAACGTCTGGAAGAAAGAGCAAGGCGGCGATCGTGCTGCCGAGCAGCGCTAAACTAGGCCACAAAAACCAAGGTAACAAGATATAGCTAAATTCCGCTTCAAACGTCTCGAAGTCTGCGGCGGCAACACCTCGCTCACTCACGCTTTTAGCTAACGCTCGCGCATAAGGTAGGGTTTTCGGGTCTGTGAAAGCACCTACAAAAGCGGATTTACTGATCAGCATTGGCGCAAGCTTCTGTGCGTAACCAACAGCCAAACCAGACGTGGGTATTGATGCACCCATGGCTAACAACAAGGCTATCCAGCCATTGAGTGCAAAATCGCCTTCGCAAGGCCGCTCTGCCATCATACCGACCGAAACAGTGAACACCGCCATCAAAACTACCATTACAACAACAAAGATGAAACCTGTACGCGACCCCCAATTTGAGTGTTTGAGACCATCTGTGGCTTGCTTAGCTACACTTTCCGGCACATGGTTCTCAGTCAGCAACGCGACCCATTGTTCGCGCTGTTTGCCATCCGACCTACTCATTATTATTCCCTAGAACATTCGCTCAGAGGAGCATACACAAACTACGAATCTCAAACATAAATTTTCGATGCTTGGATGGATAATGCTATCATGACGTGTTGGTCCGCTTCTGACCCAAGG
>ERZ1740070.1536-NODE-1536-length-14351-cov-7.232233_pt1 | contig 14351 bp, 17 predicted proteins | sample MGYA00581734_ERZ1740070 | MGnify/ENA primary metagenome ERZ1740070 (study PRJEB43018, sample SAMN04849744) | marine metagenome | isolation source: floating plastic debris | place: Pacific Ocean | collected 2008-09-01 | study: EMG produced TPA metagenomics...
AATTACAACAGCTAACCTGACTCGCAATCAACGAATGCATCCGTCGATTGCTATAGGAGAAAACCTGAGCAATTGATTGCATAAAAGAACGCAGTCTAAAACTCACTGCTCCAGTCTTTAAGCAGGTTTTCAGCTACTGACTATCCTTAAGATATAAACCTTAAAGCTTTTGATATATAGGCTTTTCGCGCTTTTTGTCAGATTCTTGCTATTGCTTGAGAAACTGCTTCGGGGTAGTGCCAACTTGGCGCTTAAAGTGCTGAGTCAAGTGACTCTGGCCAGAGAATCCGACTGCCAGTGCAACCTCTGCAATGGTTAGCTTCCTCTGAAGCAACAGTCGCTTGGCCCGCTCAACGCGACACCTCAAAACATGCTGATACGGTGAGCACCCTAATGACTGCTTAAACAGTCTAGAGAAGTGGTGCATGCTCATACCAATCGTTTGAGACAGCTCATCGAGAGAAATGTCGGTCGCTAGGTTTGTTTGAATGTAGTCAATAGCTAGCCGTAGCTTGTGCTTGGGCAATCCACCCGCATAGTCTCGGATGACTGGTAGCTGTGATGAGTATGTTTTGATCAGATGGACGGTGAGTACCGAGGATATAGATTCAGCCAATAGGCGACTTTTATTATTTTCTAGTGCGTCGATATGCCTATCTTCTAACTCCCTCTTGAGCGAAAGGCCAAGCTGTTGAATGAGAGGATCGCGAATATTAGGCTGAGGCAGAATCTCTAAGCGATCTCCATCCAGCAGTTCGTAGGCGATTGTCGAAAAGAGTGTAGGGGTTAAGTAAATCTCAAAATATTCTGCATCTGCGTTCCAAGTCTCTTTGAGTGAGTGAGTGATTGGATAGATATTAATATCACCGTAGGTCTGAAATTCGTTAGTAGCGCGTCCGTGTTTCCAGTGCTGCTGTAGCGTCAGCGGCTGACCGAGATGGATGCTTATTAAATACTGTTCCGGTCGATACTCTGGCGTTTGGTGAGGCGGTTGATAATAATGGCTAAGATAAATTCCTTGCCAATATAGACCTTTGCTAGAAATCAGGGGTTTATGGGGATAGACATCTAGAACAGATGACTCCCTAGTAAAGTCGATGGCCAGCGTTTGGTCTTTAGTCACAGTGTCGTCTAACGCATTAGAGAATTCATCATAGTCTACAGACTATAGTGAATTAGATTCTAATACTCACACCAGAAAAGGTAATCTCGCTACCTTTTATAGGTGGATTATAGAAATGATATATTCTCTGTGCAGTACTCTTGATCTAATAGTAACCCTACAGCTAGCCTCAGCTGTCCCCTTCTAAAAGAATTAACCGCAGAGGGTCTAGATAAACTGTCCAGGGCATGGGCTGATCTTTAAGTGACGCCCATTTTTCTTTAAATACTTCAGCCTGTAGATGATAATCTTGCTTCCCTGTTGAAGGACGATGGAGTTTTAAGTACAGAGTCATCCGGTGAGGCGTTTCACTGGTGGCCGCCAGCCAGCAGGGGAAGGTGTTTGGCTGAGGTGTGGGTTCTGCAGTTGCTCTATCAAACCCCTGCCCAAGAAAATCGATTTGGTGAGCGCGAATACCAACTTGGGTGAGATTGGCAGACAGCGGTTCGACGGTTTCGAGAATACATTGCCAGTGCCGAGCTTCCACTTGATGGGTGCTGTGGGCGACGGCGGGTGAGAAGTTTTTGCAGCCAGTGAGCTGAGCGACGCCAACGGTGCGTGGCTGCTCAAAAATGAGATGTTTGGGGCCGTGGGCAATGGCATTGCCTTCGTTTAATACCAGCAGCCGATGACACATGCGATAGGCTTCTTCTAAGTTATGGGTCACCAATAGGGTAATGCCGCGATAGCTCTGCAGTCGGTCGATGAGCTGATGTTCAATCTGGTCACGCAGATGGGTGTCAAGGGCAGAAAAGGGTTCATCTAGCAGGAGGACTTCAGGTTGACTGGCCAGGGCACGGGCTAAAGCCACTCGCTGCTGTTGCCCACCCGACAGCTGGTGGGGATAGCGGTTTGCCAATGCCTCTAGATGAACAGCGGCTAGCTGCTGGGCAACAATGGTTTGAATGTGTTCATGGGGCAGCTTACGATGTAGACCAAAGGCCACATTTTGCCCAATGGTCAGGTGGGGAAACAGGGCGTAGTTTTGAAAGAGAATACCAATTTTGCGATCGCAAATCGGCACATTAATGCCGTTTTCTGAATCAAACAATACCCGACCATTTAGCACAATTCGACCAGCATCAGGGGTTTCAATACCGGCAAGACAGCGCAAAATTAAACTTTTGCCCGCCCCCGATGGCCCGAGTAACCCCAACGGCTGATCGTCTGTTGTAAAAGAAACATTTAGGGTAAAGTTTGGCAGGTGCTTTGTCAGCGTGACAGAAAGTGTTGGTGCAACCGAATAGGTAGACGGATACATCAACGGGCTGGTCTGATCTGTTTTCTTACCGGTAGCCTCTACCTCTTTGCCTTTAAGCGTTACACTCTCCTTTCTTTTTCTCCCTTTTTTGCTTAGCCCTGGCTGCCATCGATTGACGAATACCAGCGCCCCTAACGCAACGATCAAAATTACTCCGGTCCAAATCGCCGCCTCATAAAAGTCTCCCCCCTCAACCGCAAAATAGATGGCCATGGGTAGGGTTTGGGTTCGCCCTGGAATGTTGCCCGCCAGCATCAGTGTGGCTCCAAATTCTCCGAGCGCGCGGGCAAAGGCCAGGGTGGCTCCGGCAATCAGCCCCGGCAGTGCCAGGGGTAGAGTGATGCGCCAAAACACAGTTAGCTCCGAAGCACCCAGGGTGCGAGCTGCCTGCTGTAGATTACTATCAATTTGCTCAAATGCCCCTAATGTCGTTTTATACATCAGGGGTAGCGCCACCACCGTCGCTGTTATAATCGCCGCATACCAGGTAAAGACCACGCTCATGCCAGCATTGGTCAACAAAAATCCCAGAGGTCCTCTTTTCCCCAGCAGTATCAGGAGTAAAAACCCAAGCACGGTGGGCGGTAACACCATGGGTGCCAGCAAAACGCTGTCTAGCAGGGCGCGACCGCGACCGCGATAGTGGTGCATAAAATTGGCCGCAGCAATGCCAACAAAAAATGTGACGACAGTGGCAATCGTCGCAATACGCAGCGATATCCAAAGGGGAGAGAGATCCAACATGGGATTGTTATTAACGAAGTGAGTTAAAGCCAAACTCTGTAAACATTGTCTGGGCGGTCTCGGTTGTTAAAAAGTCAATAAACCGTTGAGCAGCAGCAAACTGAGCGCTATTGTCCACAATGGCGATTGGATACACAATCGGCAAATGAAATTCTTCGGGCACCGTAGTTAATACTTTAACCTGACGGGATAGCGCCGCATCGGTGGCGTACACAATGCCTAGTTCAACATTGCCGCTTTCCACCGCAGTTAACACACTGCGAACGTTGTTGCTAAAAACAAATTTAGGTTGGAAGGTGTCTAACAGCTCTAGATTTTGAAATGCCTGCTGCGCATATTGTCCTGCCGGAACGCTGCGAAATTCTCCAACCGCAATACTGTTTACATCCGTGGTCTTAAGCTGCGCGATATCGGTAATCTCTAAGGCTGAGTCAGCAGAAGTCACTAGGGCTAACCGGTTAGCCACCAAGTCCTGACGAGATTCAGACAAGATCAGCCCTTTATCTGAAAGCGCATCCATTTGTTTGGCGGCAGCGGCAAAAAAGATATCAGCCGGAGCCCCTTGTTCAATTTGACGCTGCAGCGCCCCGGAAGACGCAAAATTATAGTCTATGGCGATATCGGGATTGGCTTCAGTAAATTGGGGCGTAATCTTTTCTAGGGCATCTTGTAAACTAGCAGCGGCAGATACCGTCAGGGTTACGATGCCCTCAGAGCCTACGGTTTGATCCCCACGACTACAGCCTACTGCAATTGACCAAGAGACTAGACCCGTGAGAAAGAGGGTGAGACATTTACGGCGTTGCATGGTGAGGGCGCTGGTTACGGGAATAAGGACGTGGACTGCGGTCAATTTAGCAATTGCTGATTTAGGGGCTGCTTAACGGTCTCCCATCGCTAAAATCATCCCCTAAATCAGTCTTGTCACAATTTAAACTGTTTACCAAAACTCAACGCCCCCGAGCTAAGCCTTAAGGCTTAGCTCAGACTCAAAGTCTTTTATGCCTGGGGTTGGGTCTGGGGATAAAGACCTAGCTGGTGAGCCAACTCACGGGCAATAAAAACGAGAAACTTAGCGGCTTCAGGATTATCTTGGTGAGCAAAATAGCTGGCGGTCTGCATCAGGGCCTGTACAAACCCCGCATCTAACAGGTCAGGCTCAGCATTAAGAATCTCGGGTTCTTCTCCATTCGGGCAAGCGAGCAGTCGGTCAATTAAACCAAAGTACATCGCCTGACGGGGATCGGATGGACTGGGTGGAGTAGTCATAGGTCCTCTGGTTTAGGCAACAGGAGTGGGAATTTGGTACGCAGCAGACACACTGTCAGGCATGAGGGCCGGATAGGCCGGGGCGAGATCCTTAAACAGAACAGTACTTAGATACCGTTCGCCAAAACTGGGTTGAATGATGACAATGAGCTTGTCTTTATTTTCAGGACGCTGCCCGACTTGAACAGCGGCCGCCAGGGCCGCACCGGCAGAAATTCCAGACAGTAGCCCTTCTTGTCGAGCAAGACGACGACCAAAGTCAATAGCCTCTGCATCGGTAACGGTGACAGTCTCATCGATCAGATCAACTCGCAGCACCGGGGGCACAAACCCAGCTCCAATGCCTTGAATTTTGTGCGGCCCAGCACTGCCACCAGACAGTACGGGGCTGTTAGTGGGTTCTACCGCAATGGCTCGAAAACTCTCTTTTTTAAGTTTTAGTGCCTGGGCAATACCGGTGATCGTGCCACCGGTACCAACACCAGCTACTACCATATCCACCTGACCATCGGTATCATTCCAGATTTCTTCTGCTGTGGTTTCGCGATGGATTTGTGGGTTGGCTGGATTTTCAAACTGTTGGGGCATAAAGGCATTGGGCAGCTGAGCCGTAATCTCTTGAGCCTTTGCGATCGCACCGTTCATTCCCTGACTACCGGGGGTTAACACCAGCTCTGCCCCATAGGCGTTGAGCATGGCCCGACGCTCCAGGCTCATGGTGTCAGGCATTGTCAGAATAATGCGATAGCCCTTAGCCGCGGCCACCATGGCCAGGGCAATGCCGGTATTACCAGAGGTGGGCTCTACTAGAACAGTATGATCAGGTGCGATCGCACCTGCAACCTCAGCCGCATGGATCATATTGGCACCGATCCGGTCTTTAACCGATGCGGCCGGATTCATGCCCTCTAGTTTGAGTAAAATCTTAGCCACACAGCCCTCGGCTTGAGGAATCCGATTCAGCTGCACCAGGGGGGTTTGGCCAATCAGCTGGGTTACATCTTTAGCAACCTTCATGAGGGGGGTCTCCTATTCGTTGGGACAGTCCCTTGATAATAATCTCTTATAGACTAAACCAGCGTTGGTGAAACAACTGTACATCTCTAACTTTTTTTAGAGAACCCTATCGTTTACTCGCAACAATATTGTACAAATGCCAGTGTTTTTCTTCACCCAGCGCGGTTTTGCCAGGATGGTCTTCTTCATCTAAAAGCTCTATATTAAAATAGCTTAGCAATTCTTCAATCTGGGAGCGAGTGTGAAAATTAATATCGCCATAGATTGTCCAAGAGTCGCGATCGCCAAACAAATGGCCGCAAAATCGACCGCCTGGTCTTAATGCCACAACAATTTCTTCCCAAAGCGTCGAGAAACAGTCTGGCTTACACATCGGTAAACAAAAGCTGGCGTTGATCAAATCCAGGTCCGGTGGCAGTGTTAGTTCTTCAAATCGCTGTACGCGAGTTTCTAAATACGTTCGATTAATATCAGAACGACGCCGCAGTCGAATAATCGCTTCAGATTCTCCATCAATGGCAATCACTCGCCAATTTTGTCGCAGCAGTTCTACCGTGTCACGTCCGTCACCACAGCCTAGATCCACCGCAGTCCTACGCACATTGGGCAATGGCTCAGCCGAGAAACGCTCGAGCGCTGTTAACAATGTTTCACGGGGAGGGCGACCGGCAACGGCTTGATAGTAGTCAGCCCATCTGCGGTGAAACTGGGGTGAATTAGTGATTGCGGATGGCCCAGAATTTATGGGCCATCGGTTCAAAAAGTCAGACATGATCACAGGTGTGCTCACGGGAGCATCATTTAGGAAGCCAAGACTGGAAAGTCAGCTTTGAGTAATTCTAGCCAATCGGCAATCCGTTGTTCTGTTTTATCGCTTTCATTGATTTCATCGAGGGGTAAGCCAACAAACTGACCATCTCGAATGGCAGTGGACTTCTCAAATGAGTAGCCTTCGATAGAAACAGCCCCCACCAGCTTTGCTCCCAGGGCCTTAAACTGATCATAGAGAGTGCCCAAGGCACCCACAAAGTGCTTGCTATGACCTTCACAGTCTCCCGGACCAAACAGGGCGATCGTTTTTCCAGAAAAATCTGGCTTGTCAACCTCTATATCAAATAAGGGCTCACGCCAGTCATTCTGAACCTCTCCAGCTCCCCAGGTTGAGCAGCCGAGCAGCAAGTAGTCATACTTTAGCAAGTCATCCACATCATCAAAATCTTCTTCCATGTTGAACAAATCACAGAGGTCTTCGCCAATTTCTTCCTGAAGTTTTTCTGCAATTTCTTCGGTAGTACCCGATGTACTACCATAAAAGATGCCAATCTTTGCCATGGTTTCAACTCCTAAAATTTTCAAAATGAACCGATCAACTTAGAGCAGACTAGTGACACGTTTTAGGACACTTTGGTGCGGATGTAAATCGAATGAATCATGCCCTGGGTCAGCGGCACGGCACCCTGGTGAGTGCGAACCACAAATCGGGGAGATCGCTGCTCTAGAGTAATGGAGGTGCCCGGAGACAAGCCCGATCTTCTCAGCTGGTCGGTGACGGCTGGGTTAGTGCCCCTAATGCGTGAAATCACGCCACGTTCACCGACTTTTAATGCCTTAAGAGAAGCCCCAGATACAGTAAAACTAGTAAACATGGCCAATCTTGAACCTCTAAACTGTTCGTGCCTACACTAAATAGGCTTCCATATGGGTTTTAATGGTGCAGTCTGAACGAGGATAGGCAACACACAGCAGGACAAAGCCTTTATCGATTTGTTCATCCTCTAAAAAAGACTGGTCTTCTTGATCAATTTCGCCTTCGACAACTTTTCCGACACAGCTAGAACAGGCTCCAGACTTACAGGAAAACGGTAGCTCAATATCGTTCTCTTCTGCCGCATCTAGAATATATGTATCGTCATCGACAGGAATTGTAATATCGATTTTGCGCTTTTTGTTGATTAGGTGAACCTGATACGTTGTCATAACAAGCCTCCTTGATGAGCTAGGGTGAGCGTTGGATAAGATGAGAGATAGATCAGAGAAAAAATAATCGTCTTCTTCTCTGCTTTTCTAGGAACAAGGTGTACCAGCGGGGCCACAGTCTCCCGTTTGGAAGGATTTACCGCAGCCACAGGTATCGGTGGCATTTGGATTGGTAAATTTGAAACCGCTTTCTAACAGGCTATCAATGTAGTCCACAACGACTCCATCGAGTAACGGAGCACTTTTAGGATCGATAAACACTTTGAGACTTCCTGATTCTGTAACCTCATCATCAGAATTTGGAGTATCGGCTATTTTAATCGCATATTCATAGCCATTACAGCCGCCATCCTTAACCGCCAGACGAATACCCCGCGTTGGCGTATAGTCAGGCGTACCTCGCACAAACGTGCGTAGACGCAGTTCGGCTAGTTCGGTCAATGTGACAGTCATAAGCTCTCCTTAGAATAAAACAACGTCAAAGGCTAGAAAATCTCTCTAAATCTCGATCAGCCACACCGTCCCCGCATTACGCATAATTTAGGACAGCCAGGTTTAATGGGTCCGTTCAGATTTGGATGAACAGGTGGGACACACTAAAACACCGACCAGGGTGGCTCCTTGTACATACAGAGGAGCTTTTACCAACCCTGCGAGGACACAAACGAGGGTAGATTGTGCACCTAGAAATCGACACACATCATCTGGATGTTTTTGGGCAAATCGCCAGGAGATCAGACCCATTCCAAATAAAAGCAGAGTAGTCCAGGGCATGGCAAACAAGAGTTTGGTAAAGAGATATTAGAGAGATGCTGAGACAGCGGGTAGTGGATCACGTAGCCGTGTGATCTGGCCACAGACCACACAGTTAGGGTCGTGATAGGGGCGACGTTTTGCAAATTCAGCACGGGCCAGATCCATGGTTAGCAATTGCCCCAGCAGAGGCTGCCCCAAACCGGTGACAAGCTTTATTGCTTCTAGAGCCGCCAGACAGGCTAGCGTCCCTGACACCGCACCCAACACGCCAAACCCCCAGCGATCCCAGGTGGGTTTTTCAGGAAAGAGACAGGTTAAACAGGGGGTTTTACCTGGCACAATGGTGGTTAAATAGGCTTCCATGCTGTTCATGGCAGCCTCCACCATGGGCTTGCCTCGACCCACACAGGCGCTGTTTAACAAGTCTCGTTCCTTAAAATCAAACGCACAGTCCAGGGCAATATCGGCTTGCTGCACCAGGGTGTCAATGTTATCGGCACTGACGTATTCGCACACGACCTCAATCTCAATATCAGGATTGAGCTTTTGCAAGGTTTCCTGGGCTTTATAGACGCGGGGACGACCGACCCAGTCATCGGTCATGAGGATTTGTCGATTGAGATCGTCTCGCTGTAGGTTGCCACCGCGCACCAAAATCAGTTTACCAACTCCGGCAACAGCCAGATAGAGGGCGGCTGTTCCCCCCAGTCCCCCCACTCCCGTCACCAGGGCCGTAGTGTTTTTTAACTGGCGTTGTCCAGTTTCACCTAGCCCAGGCAACATCATCTGGCGGCGGTAGCGTTCGGCTTCGGTAGGAGTGAGGGGGGGAAGCATAGTACGAGAAAAGAGACAGTAGAAAACAAAAGAGCCAGTTACTCTGCGCTAATATCAGAGAGCATTACCACGTTCTTGGGTTTATCTTGAAAGACCTTAAAGAGTTTTTGTTCTACTGACGAAGAAGTTAAAAACAAATCGTAGGCAGTTTGCAGGGCCTGACGATAGGCATCTAACCGTTGTGCTTCGGGTTGAGATTTATCGTCGTCTTGGACAAGCTGAGAAAACTTTCGCAAAATGTGCAGACGATTAACATTGACGACCTGGGGGTCATAGGCCAATCCAAAAAACTGAAAATAGTCTTCAGCATCCTTGAGCTGGTTAAATTGAGCTAGGGTGCGAGATAATGCTGTCATTGGTCGGTCTCCAGGGTTTTGAGTTGCTCTTTCAGGTCACGAAGCTGACAGTAAATGTCGTAGGTGCGGGCGGCGGCGGCGGGCAGTTCTTCTAAATCAGCGGGCAGACCTTCTGCGATGTCGTGCAAGTCCATTTTCATTTGACCCGCTTTGCTATTTAGTCTTCTGATTTGTTTTTTGAGATCGTCAAGGGGTGTGGTGGTTTGAGGCATAGGACAAACAGTTGATAAAGGAAAGGTAGGGGGGAGCACAACCCCTACCCGGCTGCAGGGCTAGATATCGCAAACAGCGGGAAACCGCTGGGCTAGATCAATGCCTTTTTGGACTAGCTTTTCACCTTCGGCATTGAGTTTTTCTAGGGAGTCAAACCCAAAGCGTTGGGCGTCTCGTAGGGTTTTAGAGACTAGAATTAGACGACCGGAGAAGATTAAGGCCCAGCCAAAGCCTTCGTGACTGAGGTCGATCACCACCTGGGATAGCTGGCCGGTTTCTTTTTCGATACAGACTGCGATCGCACGATAGAACCCTAAAATGCGCCCCAACGTAATCGGATCTACTTCTCCTTCCACCGGGATTTCCCGACGCTTTTTCTTGGACATGATGTAGGGCTTAAGCAAAATCTCATCGGCCCAATTACGGTAGGTGCCGTAGGGATCATTGGCACGAATCTGCTGAATAATCGCCTTAAGAAAAGGAGAACTATCGATCACCAAAGCGGCATCTAGTTCAGCAGTCTTTACGTCAGTAGCAGCAGGACTCATACAATTACTTCCTCTTCAATAGTTTCAAAGTTGTCATCAAACATTGGCTGAGCCGGTTGGCTTTGTCTTAAAGCCTTGCGCAGCCAAGGCGGCGGACTGCCTTTTAGAGACTGCACCAGACGTGCCAGCACAGCTTCAATTTCATCCGATTCAGACTCAGCCTTAATTGGGGTAATATTTTTTTGAATTAGCCGCGCCGCCGCACTTCCCCCAATGGCAGAGACATAGACAATGGTGCAGTTCTGAAGAGCTTGAACCTTAGGTGTCAGCTTATCTTCATTCCCATCCTCTTTGAGATCGCCTCCAAATTTCAGAGCTTCTAAAAAGGTATAGCCGGTCTCATTAACGTCATAGACATCGATCTGTCTCGCCCAACCAAAGTGAGCATTGATATGCAGCGAATCTTGAGTAGCAAAGGCAATTCTCATAGGTTAGATCTCCTTTTACATCAATGGCGTTTCTACACGTCACCTTCTCGCCAGGCATGGACCTGTGCGTGGGCACTAGCTTCATCCGCTTCCAGAAAAATGTTGCCGATGTCAAACAAGAGCTGAGTAGTCCCGTCATAGCCGATGGTGCAGCGCTGCCCATTACCAAGACGGTCAAATACTGGGAAGCCAAGACGGTAGAGCGGAATATCTAGACGCTTTGAAATCGTTTTGGCATTGGAGTTAGCAATTAACAGATCTGCTCCCTTGGCCAGATTTTCAAAATCTTCTAGATCGCCAATGGTCACGGTATCCACGGGCAGCTGCTTGAGCAGTTTAGACTTGGTGGTGGTGACCGCCGCATGAATTTCAGCACCCGTGGTGGTTAACCACCAGGCAACGGTGTGCAACAGATCGGGCTCTAGCGCCAGCGCAACTCGCTTACGACCAAAGAAGAAATGGGTATCAAGAATTGCATCCTGTAGCTGTCGCCGCTGGTGCCGGAACTGATCGGGAACGGGTCGTCCGCTTAGCTCTGAGAGAGTTTGTAAAAAGTTGTCCACCGCCCCCAGTCCAGTCAGGCTGTCAAAAAGTCTAAACTCAGTGCCAAAACGCTGCTGCAAAATCTCAGCCGCTAGCTTCATGCTGTTGCCCACGGCCAACGTAAACGATGAATAGCCCAGAGACTTGAGCTGATTGACGGTGGTACCACCGCTGGTTAACCCGGAGTAGCTGTCTGATAGGTGACCATCTAGGGACGTGGACAGATCGGGAACCAGCACCGGATTTAGACCAAAGGCACTCACCATCTCTTTGACGGCTTGAACATCTCCAGGTGCCAGGGATGAACCAGCCAGAACCGTCACTTGGGATGGCATCCCTGGCATGGCATAGCTGTAGAACGGATCGATCGTATCCCCCTGCTGGCGACCGTCATCCTGACCATTGTCAGGAATATCTCTTACCAGTGCTTCTACCGCAGCTGCATAGCCATCTTGTAAAGCTCCCTTAAAGTCTGGTGTAGAGGCAAAGGCAATGGGTAACGATGCCAGCTGTGGGTTACGTTTACGCAGTTTTTTTAAGATCCCCTGCATATCATCGCCTCGGGTCTCTGTAAGCCCGGTGGTACATAGGCCAATAATCTTGGGGTTTGACTTCTCCAATAGGGTTAAAATTGCAGTTTCCACATTGTCTTCTCCCCCTAAAATAGTGGTTACCTCGGTCATGGCCGTGGTAGACAACGGGACAGCTTCGCGAAAATGTCGCACTAGCATTACTTTGGCAAAGGCCGTGCATCCCTGGGAGCCGTGCAACAGTGGCATAATACCTTTGACACCTAAATAGGCCAGGGCCGCACCAAGGGGCTGACTTTGTTTAAGGGGGTTAACCGCAACCGGTTTTTTGCGAGAGAGTACTTTAGTAAGCGCCTGCGCGGAGGATGCCCCATCCGCTCTGCTGAGTCCCTGTTCTCCAGCGCCAATACCTTCCCACGGGGCTTCGCGTCGCACCTGAGACCAAATTGGGCTGTGTAACGCTTCATCTAGCTCTTTTGCCATCTCAATCATACCGAGATAGCCCGCATAGGGATGGTGGCGCTCCTGGTTAATATCGAGAAAGGGAATTCTGGCTTTGAGGGCCGTGTATTGATTACGACCACCAGCAATTAGCATATCCGCTCTAGTTTTGGCAATCACCTTCAGCAGTTCCTGGGCATTGCCTTTTTGCATCATGATGCCGTCTTTACCCAGCAGATCTTTGATGCGTGCCTTATCTTCTTCGGTGCTTTTTTTAGTGCTGGTGGCCACGACCTCGATGCCCAAATCTTTGGCAGCAGAGATAATCGACCAGCTTTTAACACCGCCGGTATAGAGCACAACCCGCTTATCCTTAAGTCGCTGACGATAGGGGGTAAGGGCGATATTTAATTTATTAGTTTCTTCTTTAATGAGAGCCTCAACGCGGGCTTGCAAGTCAGGATCGCCCAGTTTTGCTGCAATGTCTCGCAGCAAACGATTCATATCTGCAATGCCATAGATTGACTCTTCAATGTAGGGAATGCCGTAGCGTTCCTCCATTTTGTGAGCCATATTGATCAGGGCTTTGGAGCAAATCATAACGTTGAGCTTAGCCCGGTGGGCACAGGCTACATCGTTATAGCGGGCGTCGCCCGTAATCTTAGCTAAGACTCGAATCCCTAGCTTTTCTAGCAGAGGCAGCATGCCCCACATTTCTCCGGCGATATTGTACTCACCGATCAAATTAATGTCATAGGGTGTCGTATAGCTGGGCTCCCGAGTACCCACAACGTACTCTAAGAGAGCTTCTCCGCCGATGCGGTTACCTAGATTCTTGCTGCCCACAAAACCAGGGGAGCTGACTGGGATAACCGGTACGTCAAACTTTTGGCTCGCCGCCTGACAGACCGCCTCTAGATCATCTCCAATCAACGCGGTTACACAGGTAAGATAAACAAAAACTGCAGCCGGATTATAGCGTTCCTTAACGTCATGAATGGCCTTATAGAGCTTCTTCTCTCCACCAAAAATAATGTCGTTTTCACTTAAATCGGTGGTGAACCCCATTTTATAAATCATCGGTCCAGAGGACAGACTGCCTCGGCTTCCCCAAGAGTTACCAGAGCAGGCAATCGGGCCGTGCACTAGATGCGCCACATCGGTGATGGGCACCAGGGCAATACTGGCTCCGTCAAAAGCGCATCCTCCTTGGGCAGCTCCAGGTTGTGCCTGTTGCTGGCAGGCTTTGTTTTTGCCCTGGCCCTCTTTTTTATGGTTGTGCTCACACCCAGGCTGGGTCAGGAGTTCGTTGATTTTGCCAGAGGTAACTGTCATGGCGATAAGGAAATAAGGGTTGAGGGTGATTCAAAAATGCTGCTGACGCTGCAGGCAACGTCTGTACACCTAAAAAGAAGCTGAAAAGACAGAAATCTATTAGCGGATATAGCCAGCTACGTCTTCGCCACAGATATCGGTTAGGTAGGCCAATGCCCGCAATCGCAGACTGACAATTTCGTTGTAGAGCGGATTGATTCTACAAAGGGCTGGGATATGGACAGTACTGCCAAAAAGAGAAATATCTCGCTCAAATGGACAGTGGCTAGGAATGACTCGACAAACAATGTGGGCAGTCCGATGATGGGTGACTTGAATTTGGTCAAGCCAGTTGCGAACTGGCCGTAAAATATCAACGTGTTTGTTTTGAGGGTTGTTTTGAGGCGCCGTTACGGGCTGAGAGTGAGATGTGAGGATAGCCATCGGTTTTTACCAATCGGGTTGTTCAATCAGGGGAGGACGATCTTCTGCTAACTCCAACTCTTTTTTGAGGCAGCCCACCACATAGTTAGTTTCTAAAAAATGAACAGAATAGATATAGGCTCGCTGTAGGTAGGTGCCAATACCGACGATATAGCCAACATCACCTTTTTTAGCGAGATGAAAACCAATATCTTTACCAGGGAAGGTGCCATCATTGCGGATAAGCTTGCGAACACGAACGCGATCGCCCATGTCATAAAAGGGGGGAGAGTCGATTTCGATTTCTTCGCTGAGTTTCATAGGGAGAGAATGTGAAAAGAAGGAGGAGAGAGGAGCAAAGGGGAAAGAGGGGGCAACTGACTTAGCCAGCGGTCCCCTCTTTGGGGTTACCGGATAAGATCAAAGGAAATATCCGTTTTGGCGGGTACGTTGGTTTTGTGGTCCAGGTCATCCAGAACAGTGTTGATAATCCAGTTGAACTGGTTGATGGCACCCTGGTAGCCAAGGGTGGCGT
>ERZ1740070.1540-NODE-1540-length-14335-cov-5.049580_pt1 | contig 14335 bp, 11 predicted proteins | sample MGYA00581734_ERZ1740070 | MGnify/ENA primary metagenome ERZ1740070 (study PRJEB43018, sample SAMN04849744) | marine metagenome | isolation source: floating plastic debris | place: Pacific Ocean | collected 2008-09-01 | study: EMG produced TPA metagenomics...
TCTCACCCAGGATGATCCGGTCCGGACGCATACGCAGGGCGTTCTTCACAAGGTCACCGATGGTGATCGCGCCCTGGCCTTCAAGGTTGGGGGGACGCGTTTCCAGCGGCAGCCAGTGCGGCTGTTGCAAGCGCAATTCCGCGGCGTCCTCGATCGTCAGAACGCGCTCGCCCGGGTCGATCATCTTCGACAGCGCGTTGAGCATGGTCGTTTTACCCGAACCCGTACCGCCCGAGATAACGATGTTCATCCGACACGCGCCCGCGATCTTCAGCGCAGTGCACATCTTGTCGGACATCGAGCCGAATTCCTTGAGCATGTCCAAGGTGATCGGTTTCTCGGAGAACTTACGAATCGAGATGGCAGTACCGCGCAGCGACAGCGGCGGAACGATGACGTTCACACGCGAGCCGTCTTTCAAGCGGGCGTCCGCCAGCGGCGTGGTCTGGTCAACGCGGCGGCCGACCTGGTTCACGATGCGCTGGGCGATCTGGAAAAGGTGCTGTTCGTCGCGGAACCGGATCGGCGCGATGACCAGCTTACCCTTCTTTTCGATATAGGTCTGATCGGGACCGTTGACCATGATGTCGGAGACGTCGGGGTCGTTCAGCAGCTCTTCGAGCGGACCAAAGCCAAGCAGTTCGTCAATCAGAACCTTTTCGAGCGCAAATTGCTCGCGCCGGTTCAGCGTGACCTTAAGCTCGGCCAGCACTTCCATGATGATCGGGCGAAACTCTTCGGAGAGTTCTTCCTTGGAAAGCGTCGCGGCGGCTTCGGGGTCAACGCGTTCGAGCAGGCGCGGCAGCACCTGTTCCTTGATCTTGTGGACGCTCGCTTCAAAGCCTTCCGGGCCTTTTTCCGCGTTTTGAACGGCAGCGGCGCGTTCGGCGAGGCGATCCATCGCTTCGGCGGTGCTGCCCTTTGCAGGCGCAGCGGGCGCGGCCGAGGCAGCGGGGCTTGCTTTGGGAGCGGCGCCCTCTTCGGGCAGCGGTGGGAATTGCTCACCGCCGTTGGCTTCTTGGGCCGCTTGGGCGCCGCCCTTCATCGGGCGAGCCACACCAAAGGCCGGGCGTCCGCCTGGCTTCATTCCGCCTGCGTTGCCTTTCTTGCCAAATGCACTCATTCCATGCCCCCAAGGCGTTCAATCAAACACAGCGCGTGATCGCGTTTCATTGCGAAGAGCGCTTTTCCAAATGTGGTGAATATTTGGGAAAGCTTATTTTTTCCCTAAGCTTCCAACTTGCTGAAACCGATCACCCGGTGGCATGTGACCATGGTTATGTCCGCTCAGGCCTCCCGACTGATGTTCGCAGCCCGTCAAAACGATCAATGGGGGCGTGCACGCGCTAGAATGGTCGTCGGGAAATGAGCGCAAAACTCGTCGCTTTTGGTGCGTATGACACGCGCAAGCCAAGAGTGCGTTTGCTGCTTGACGCGCTGCGTCGCGCGGGCGCGTTGGACGACGAGATCCTCATATCGGGCTGGGAGAGGGTTCCGCAAACCAATATCCCATCACGTGCGGCGGTTCTCAAAATTCTGCTGCGCATGGCGCTTTTCTATCCGGCTGCGATCTGGCGATTGGGGAAAACACGGCGCGGCGCCGCGATTTTGTTGCCCTATCCCGGCGTGATCGAAGTCTTGTTTATCGCGCCATTCGCCCGCTTGCTGGGCCGTAAAATCGTGCTCGACGCCTTTTTGCCGATCTACGACACGGTTGCGGGCGACCGCGCTCTGGTGAAGCGCGGGCTTGTGAGCGGGCTCATCTGGTGGTTCGAGAAATGGGCACTAGACCGCGCAGATATGATCCTGGTCGATACCGACGCGCACGGCGAGTATTTCGCGCAAGAATTTAATATTCCATCCGAACGTTTTGTGACGGTGCTGGTCGGAGCGGAAGCGAACTTTACACCGCTGGCGGCGCAGAATGACGCGGCGGTCGATATTTTTGGCCCCGTCAATGATGCGCCAATTGTCCTGTTCTATGGCCAGTTGATCCCGCTTCACGGTCTGCCGACGATCCTTCAAGCGGCGGCGTTGACCAAGGGGCGCGTTTTGCGCTGGGTGGTGATCGGACGCGGCCAGCTTGAGTCCATTCTGCGCGAGACGCTGGCGCAAGGCGATGCCAATATCGAGTGGATCGAATGGGTGGATTATGAACGGCTGCCCGCAGTGATCGGCCGCGCGCGTGTCTGCCTGGGCGTGTTCGGCGCCTCGGACAAGGCCTCGCGCGTGATCCCGAACAAGCTGTTTCAGCAGGCCGCGATGGGCAAACCGGTGATCACGCGATCAAGCCCGGCTGTCGATGGTCTGGCCGCGCGTTTTCCTTCAAGTGTGATCACCGTTCCGGCAAGCGATCCCGAGGCGCTGGCCGACGCGGTCGTTCACGCCCTAGAAGGCGAACGCGCGCTTTCGTCGCTTCCGCAAGAAGCCGTGCACGAGCTCAGCCCGGATGCCGGGGTGGCGCGCCTCTTGGCGAAGCTTTCGTCGCAGCCGGACGCCTAGCCTTGATCAGTCCTCGCGTGAAAAGAACAGTTCAAACGTGCCGCGATCGCCCTCGCGAATTTCATCGAGGAAGGAGGGCTGACGGATCAAGGACATCCCCGGTCGGTCATACTGGATGACGAGCGAGGGCTTCAGGCCACTTGCGTCAATCATATCAAGAACTTCACGGATTTCGTCTTCGCTCAGCAGGCTGCCGTGCAGTTCAATGAAGAGGTGGCGTACCTTCTTGAGCGTCTCGGTCGCGCCGCGCAGGACTTGGAGTTCGTACCCTTCGACGTCCATCTTGATGAAAGACGGCGTTTCGTGGGCTTTAGCGAAGGTGTCGATACGATGGCAGCCGACTTCGATGAAGTCGCTGCCTGAGCCCGGGTTTTCCTTGGCGGTGTGCCAATTCGACAGTTCCGAAGTGTAAAGCTTGAGCGTGCCGTCTTCTTCGCCAAAACCACCATGCTGGACTTCGATGTTTTCGTATCCGTTCAATTCGATGTTACGCTTGAGCCGGGCGACATTTTCGGGATGCGGTTCGATGGCGTAGATCTTGCGGCATCGGCTCGCCTCCATCAGCGCGTAATATCCGATGTTGGCCCCCACTTCGAGGACGACATCGTCACCTTTGAGGATCGAGAGGATGTGCCCGGTTGCCACGGGCTCGCGGATGCCATCGAGCAGAAGATCGCGGTCAAGGCCTTCTTTTTCGGGCATTAACTCCATTTTGGATCCCAGTATCGTGCGAACCTGCGGCCCGGACAGATCCATGCGGGCAAAGTCTTTCTTGCGCGAGCGATCTTCCCAGCGCGCGCGGGTGAAGTTGACGGTGCGCTCCAGCGTGGGCTGGATGCCGCGCGACTGCACCATTTCGACCGCCGCCCTGATCTCGTTCGCGTATTTCATAAGTGGATCGTCCCCAGTAAATCTGTGGCCGCTGAGGGCCTGTGCAAGACCGTGTTAACCATAAAGTGTTGCCAAAAAGGAAACGCGATTGGTGAAGCGAAATTCGATGCGTTTTTATAGGTTAGCCTCATGAAGGGGCGCCGGTTTTCCTCGATAAGACGGCGAAAAGGCCGGTGGCGATCCCGCTGACGACGAAGCCGATAAAGCGGTTTAGGCCAACGGCGAGAAACGCGGCTTCGGGCGGGATGGTCGAAAGCGTGGCGATGGCGGCCGCAACCGTCTCGCTGATCCCAAGGCCGCCCGGTGCAATAGAGGCCGCCGAACCAAGGATCGAGGCAAAGACAAAGGGATAAATCTCAAAAAAGCCCACTGTAATCGTGATCGCCAGAAACGCGGTAATGATCCGCGCGCCCGCGAGGCCGAGCCCGATCACCCGCATCGCGAGCGCAGCGACAGCGATACCGGGTCCGGCGCGCTTGACGAGCCAGGCGGTGCAGGCAATCACGCCCGCAACACCGCCAATTCCAAGAGCGAGGGCAACAGGCACCAGCGCCCCCAGCGCCAGCGAAGCGGCCACAGCGCTGCAGGCGATCCAGAGCAGCGCGTTGACGGTGACATGCGCGCCTGCGTCAAGAGTGCTCGTCCCCTCGCGCATCAACGCGCCGCCACGGACAAGGGCACCGCCGGGGATTGGAAGGAATTCGGCAAAGGCGGCGACGCACGATACTTTGAATGACCGGGAGAACGGCACCGACACACCGGCCCCGTGCGCCATGATCATGAAATTCACGGCGCCATAAAGCATGCTCGCCGGGATCACGATCAGCGCCAAGATTGCGATGTAGACAAAACCCAAATCCGACACCGCCAATTCGAGACGTCCCGCCGAATACGCAACGCCAGCGCAAAACAGCGCCGCAAATATGATGGTAAGCGGTGTACGGTGGCGGGCAAGAGCGCCCCTGGCGGCCCTTATCAGAGCTATCAAGCGCGGGCCGAGCGCGGCTGGCGCATCGGTGTCGGCTATGTGGTCAGGATGAATACCGGCCATCACGCGTTTAGAATCCGGTCCAGTACATATCCGGCGGTGTTGTCTGCGGGCGCTTGGGGTTCTTGCCCCAAACCAGCCGACCGGTTTCGTCAGAGGCGTTGGTCAGGTTGACCTCGCCCCGTTCGAGACGGACCTGCTGGCCGTCGGAATAGGAAACCCCGTTCACGGCGATCTCGCCTTCGATGGTGTAGACGCCCGGAACCCGCGCGTTCCACGCAAGGACGGCGCCCGGCGCGAGTTCTCTTCCGGCCAGGAAGATATCGCCCCAGAACCGGATATAGGTCTCAGTCAACGCCTCGGCGTCCTCTTCGAGGAACCGTCTCGCATCGCCCTCATCAAGCAGCGGAGCAAAATTCTGATTGTTGTCGATAAGCAGCGGCACAGTCTGCTTGCTCAGCGCATCGACATATTCGGGATGCCCGCGCTCGAGATATTTCAAGGTCCCGATATAAGTCAGGAATTCGTTGGACTTGATGTACGATCCCATCATCCCGCAGCAATCAAAATAGGCGACCTTTTCGGGCACCACTTCATGCACGGCGTCGACGAGGCTCTTCTGCTTGGGCAAAACCCCGCGTTCATCGACGGCCCAGACGGCAAGCGCGTTGAGGGCGATAAAGCCGATCACGAGAGGCTCGCCATAGCGCTGAACCAACAGGCGCAACGCAAAGGCGCTTACGATCGCGACCGGAGGCAGGAGGAAAGCGTAAACATAAGGCGCGCTGTTATGGTAGAACAGCGGCGTGAGAACGGGGACCCAGAGCCCCATGATCGCGATACGCTTTGCGACCGGCCATTCCATCCGCATCACAGTCGAAGGGACCATAAGCGCAGCAATCGCAAGCGGGATCGAGATCGCCGCCGCCTTTGCCAGCATGGAAAGGTAGGGCGAATGCAGCAGACCAAACATCTTGCTGCCCGAAAAGGTCAGCGTTCGCGCTGCGGCTTCGTTGGCCTGCGGCGAGGCAACGGAGGAGAGAAGCGCGTAAATGCCCGCAAATACGATCGCAGAGACAAGCGCAGCCGACACCCAGCGCAGCGGATAAGCCCTGTCGAAATCGACATCGTGCCAGCGCCAGAGCGCGATGCCCGCGAAAACCGGCAGCCACAGGACCATTTTGATCGTGACCATCGCTGCCAAGCCCATGAGCGCTCCGATCACAACGATCGACAGCCAGCCCAAGCGGCTGCGCGCTGCGATAGCCAGCGTGCCGGTCAACAAGGCCGTGACAATCGGGTCAACGCGGAAGGAGGTGCCGTGGTGAAGCACGAAGCCCGCGCCCAGATACGCAGCGACACACAGCAGAGCGGTGCGCGTGTCGGTGAAGCTTTGGGCAGTGACGTAGATTCCGGCAGCAATGGCTGCAAGACAACCCATCATAATCAATCGCGCGATAATGATGTGGTCGATCTCGCCTCCGGGCAGCAAGGGCAGCCATGTTAACGCACGCGTGTGGATCGTTTGCAGTGGCTGGATCCATTCCCCGCGCGCAACAACTTCAACCTGGCTGTAAAACCAGAACTCGTCCCAGTTGATCGCGCGGCCCAGCACCATGTTGAGGTGCAGCCCCGCCAGCAAAGCGACCAGAGTATAGAGCCAGGTGGTTGAAGAGGCGTCGGGCAACGCGCTCAGCCAGGCTGGGCGGCGCGATGCGGTGTCCTTGAAAGTGGTGGCGGTCATGCGCGGCGTCTCTCATCGCGATCGAAGCTTTCGGGTGTCGCGGGTGCGTCCTTGGCGTGCGTGTCGCCTTGAAGGCTTTCCAGCGTGTCTTCCATCTTGCGCAGCTTGTAGAGCGTGGCTTCCATCAGCTTGCGATTGGTGGCGATCAGATCGGCGAGCAAGCCCAAAGTCGCGACCAGCACACCTACGGTCATCAAAGCCCCGCCGATCACCAGCGACTGGATGTGACCATCGCCATCGCCATTCGCAAAGAACCACAAGAAGCGTCCGATGGGGAACAGCCCGACCAGCGTTGTTAAGAGGCCCAGCCCTACAAACACGCGCAGCGCGTTGAAGGTGGTGTAGGCGCGCAGGATCGTGACGCCGGTTTGCTGGATGAATTTCGGGATCGATTTGAACAGGCGCGAGGGGCGCGTCGCGGCGTGCGTGCGGATCGGGACCGATGCGATTGCCATGCGCTTGCGCCCGGCCTGGATCAGCATGTCGGTGGTGTAGCTGAATTCGGTCGTGATATTCAGGCGCTGCGCCGCGTCGCGGCTGATCGCGCGAAAGCCGCTGACCGCGTCGGTGATATCGGTTGCGGAAAGCGTGCGCACGACCAGGCTGCCAAGGCGTTGGAGCAAGCGTTTGCCCGCGCCGAAATGCTCGTTTTTGCCAACGCTGCGGTCGCCGATGCAGATGTCGGCTTCGCCCGCCGCGACGGGCGCGACAATCTTGGCGATATCCGCGCCTTCATATTGGCCGTCCGCGTCGGTGTTGACGATGATATCCGCCCCTTCCGCGAGGCACTTGTCGATGCCCGATCGAAACGCGGCGGCCAGCCCGCGATTGCGGCGATGGCGCACGATGTGATGCGCACCCCAACGCCGCGCGACACCGGCGGTGTCGTCGCTGCTGCCATCATCAATGATGCAGTATTCGATCGTATCCACACCCGGAACGCTGCGCGGCAGTTTCGCCAGCGTTTCCGGCAAGACCTCCGCTTCGTTGAGGCAAGGGATCTGGATGATGAGTTTCGTCATGTGCGCTTGCTTTGCGGCCCCCGGTTCAGCGCTTGGACAGCGCTCCATGGCGCTCGTGCTACAGGGAGGGGTTTAAGCAATCGTAAACTATGTCTGGACGCACATGGTTAAGGCGCGTTGTCGCTCCGAGAGACGCGGCTTGCCTCACGCCTTTGTCTAGCCCAAAGGGGGCGCCTATGGCCCCTGCCTCAGCCCACGCCTCACCCCCCACGCACGCGTCCGAAACCTCCGCTGTCAGCGGCCTCGCCTACGCGGTGCTGGGCTTTGCGATCCTGTCGTGCGGCGATGCGATCATCAAGAGCATGGCGGGCGCGTGGCCGGCCATTGCGGTGGCGGCTTTGCGCTTCTCTATCGGCGCGCTGGGGCTGGCGGTGCTGCTGTGGCGATCCGAAGGCCCGCGCGCCTTTGTGCCAAGCCATCCCTGGGTGCAAGTGGGGCGCGGGGCGTGCGTCGCTTTGGCCTCAATGTGCTTCTTCTCGGCCATCTACATCATGCCTTTGGCCCAGGCGATGGCGATCGGTTTTCTGGCGCCGATCCTGGTTCAGGTTTTCGCGGGGCTGTTCCTGGGAGAGCGGGTGTCCGCGCGCGTCTATGGCCTGTCGCTGGTCGCGCTGGCGGGTGTGGCGATCATTTTGCGGCCCAATCTGGCGCTGCTGGGCTGGGCGGCTTTGTTGCCGCTGATTTCAGCGGTGTTCTTCTCGCTTTTGATGGTGCTCAACCGGGTGAGTTCAGGCCAGACAAGCGCTTTGTCCGCGCAGGTCTTTGTCGCTGCTTTTGCCGCGCCGATCCTGATTATCGCAAGCCTTGTGGCCAAGTTTTCCGGCGTGCCCGCGCTCGATTTCGGTTGGCCGACTTGGGACACCGTTCTTCGTTGCGCGATGGTCGCGGTTACGGCCAGCACCGCGCACTGGCTCGCCTATATCGGCACCGCCAAGGCGGGCGCCGCGCGCGTCGCGCCCGCCATCTATGTGCAGATGCTGGTCGCGGTCACGTTGGGCTGGATAGCCTTCGGCGATGTCCCCGATATGTGGACCATTGTGGGGGCTGGTCTGATCATCGTGGCGGGCCTGTTCGTGTGGCGCGAAGGCATGCGCGAGGCGAGAGACGCCGCCAAACTCGCCGCACAAACCAGCTGAAACACGCGGGGTGCATGGCTGCTTCTTCAAGCCTATGTTCATCGCTTCACGCCTACAGGCACCGCTTCGCCGGTTAACGGGCTAACATTCAAAGGGGGCATTCACGCGATATGTGCGGAATTATCGGGATTGTAAGCGACACGCCGGTGACCGACCGGCTGGTCGATGGACTGCGGCGGATGGAGTATCGCGGCTACGATTCCGCGGGCGTGTGCGTCATCAAGGATGGCGCGTTGGTGCGCCGCCGCGCCGAGGGCAAGCTGGCCAACCTGGTGGACACACTGCGCGAAGATCCGACCGATGGGCTGATCGGTATCGCGCATACACGCTGGGCGACCCACGGCGCGCCGACCTCCTCCAACGCGCACCCGCACGCCACCAGCGAAGTCGCCATCGTGCACAACGGGATCATCGAGAATTTCAAGGAACTGCGCGCCGAACTGGCCGCTGAAGGACGCCGCTTTGAAAGCGAGACCGACAGCGAAGTCGTCGCGCACCTGATCTCCAGCCGGGTGGAAGCGGGCGACACTCCCGAAGATGCGGTGCGCGCTGTCCTGCCGCGCCTGCGCGGCGCGTTTGCGTTGGCGATCACGTTCCGCTCTGACCCTGATCTGCTGATCGGTGCGCGGCTGGGCTCTCCGCTGGTGGTCGGTCACGGCGAGGGTGAGATGTTTTTGGGCTCAGACGCGCTGGCGCTGGCCCCGTTGACGCAGCGTATCACCTATCTTGAAGAAGGCGACTGGGTGATGGTGCGCCGCGACCGCGCGCGGATCTTTGACGTCGAGGGGCGCGAGACGTTTCGCCCGGTGCAGGCCTCCGGCGCTTCGGCGGCGGCGGTGGAGAAGGGCAATTACCGCCACTTCATGCAAAAAGAGATTTTCGAACAACCCACCGTGGTGGCGCAGACGCTGGGATCGTACATCCACCGCCAGAACGTGGCCGTTGCCTTGCCGCAATTCGATGTTGATCTCTCCAAGGTCAACCGCCTGACAATCGTCGCCTGCGGCACCTCTTTTTACGCCGGAATGGTCGCCAAATACTGGTTCGAACAATTCGCGCGCGTGCCGGTTGATATCGATGTCGCGAGCGAGTTTCGTTACCGGGAACCCGTGCTGGAGGAGGGCGGGCTTGCGCTCTTCATCTCGCAAAGCGGTGAAACGGCGGACACGCTGGCCGCCCTGCGCCACTGCAAAGCGAACGGCCAGATCATCGGTGTCGTTGTCAACGTACCCACCAGTTCGATGGCGCGCGAGGCGGACCTGCTGTTGCCAACGCATGCGGGCCCGGAAATCGGTGTCGCTTCGACCAAGGCGTTCACCTGCCAGCTCGCCGTGCTGGCGGCGCTGGCGGCGCATATGGCGGTCAAAAAAGGGCGCATGACGCGCGAGGAAGAGACCGAGGTCGTCAAACACCTGCTGGAAGCGCCTGCAGCGCTGAACGCCGCGCTCAATCATGACGACGACATCGCAGAGATGGCGCCCCTGATCGCGCCCGCGCGCGACGTGCTGTATCTGGGGCGCGGTCAGGACTATCCGCTCGCGATGGAAGGCGCGCTTAAACTCAAGGAAATCAGCTATATCCACGCCGAAGGCTACGCCAGCGGCGAGATGAAGCACGGCCCAATCGCGCTGATCGATGACGACGTGCCGGTGGTGGTGATTGCGCCATCAGGGCCTTTGTTTGAAAAGACCGTCTCCAATATGGAAGAAGTGCGCGCGCGCGGCGGCAAGGTGGTGCTGATTTCCGATGCAAAGGGACTGGAGCTGGCGGGTGAGGGGTGCCTTGCCACTATCGAAATGCCGGTGGTTCACCCCCTGATCGCCCCGCTTGTCTACGCGATCCCTGTCCAATTGCTGGCCTATCATGTCGCCGTGGTGAAAGGCACCGATGTCGACCAACCGCGCAACCTTGCCAAATCGGTGACTGTGGAGTGAGCGCGCTGGTGCGGATTACGGGCGGCTGCCATTGCGGGGCGGTCCGCTTTGAAGCGCTCAGCGATCCGCGCCCCCATATGCTGGATTGCAACTGTTCGATCTGCAGCGCCTCGGGCTATTTGCACCTGTTCATCCCGCACGAACGTTTCACGCTTCTGGCTGGGAAAGATAACCTCACCAGCTACCGTTTTGGCAGCGGCAAGGCGGATCATCTGTTCTGCAAGACGTGCGGCGTTAAGAGTTTTTATCAGCCAAAATCGCATCCCAGCTGCTGGAGCGTGCATTGGAACTGTCTCGATGATGCGTCGGGTCTGGACCCCGTAATTGAGAAGTTTGACGGCCGAAATTGGGAGAAAGCCGCGCAAGACAAAGGCTTGCGTTTACAATAGCGGCGTTAGCTAACCCGGCGTTTTGTCTTTGAAATGGATGAGAATTCCAAGACATTGCGCCTGGATTATTTTACCGGGCCATAACCTTTAATCTCTACATCGGCGCATAGTGAACACGTCTATGCCGCCTCCACAGGAACCGCCCCAGCGCCTTTCCTATTCCGCTGTGCTCGGCTTGACGGGCGGCAGCGATAGCGAGTGGGCAAAGCTGCGCGGTATGCAATACTCCGCGCTTGCTGACGTCACCTTCTTGCGTGTTTTCGCGCACGCCATTCTGGCGGTCTTCGTCGCCCAAGTCTATTTGAACACGGTTCCTATCCTTTTGATGGGGGCGTGGATCGCGATGCTGGTCGGTCTGCATTCTGTGGGCGCGCGCCTTGATCGCAAGCTTGCGGATGTTGAGCGCCGCAAGATGACACGCAAGGAATACTACCAGCAGGCCGTCATCTCGATCGCTTCGGCGTTGTTGTGGGGCGCGGCGGTGTTCGTTTTTGGGCCGATGGGATCGCTGTCTGACCTGACGGCCCTGATTCTGGTCATCACCATTATCGCATCAGGCGCGGTGTATTTCCGCACTATGCCGCCGTTTGGCGCGGTGCTGTATGCGAGCGTGACGGGCGGTTTGATCGCGACCTATTTGGGATTTGGCGATCTGTGGTTCGCGATGACCGGGTACATCGCCTTCACCATCACCACCGTGATTGGCGCGCTGCAAGGGGGACAGACCTATCTTGAAGCGCGACTGTCGCAGACCGCAATTGTCGAGAAAGAAGAAGTGGTTTCGCTGCTGTTGCGCGAATTTGAGGAGAACGAGGCCGATTGGCTGTGGGAAGTGGATCCCCAGCGCCGATTGCGGTCGGTCAGTCCGCGCTTTGCCTACGCGCTTGGCGCGACGCAGAAGGAAGTCGAAGGCAAGGCGCTAATCGACTGCATCACCGGGCGCACCTGGGATGAGGGGCAATTTCCTGGCAGCCTGCACGAACTCGCGGATCGGCTCAAAAACCGGCAGAACTTTTCCACTCTGCTTGTCCAGGTCTCGATCAAAGGGGAAGCGCGCTGGTGGGAGCTTTCGGGCACTCCGATGCGCGACGAACGCGGCAAGTTTATCGGGTTTCGCGGCGTGGGCTCAGACGTCACGGAACGGCGCGAATCCGACGAGAAGATCGCCTATCTCGCGCGTTTTGACACCCTTACCTCGCTGCCCAATCGCTTGCAGTTGACCGAAGCGCTGGGTGAGGCGCTGCGTTATGCGGGCCAATGGCGCTCGCGCTGCGCGCTGCTGATGGTGGATCTGGACCGCTTTAAGGCGGTGAACGATTCCCTTGGCCATATGACGGGCGACAAACTGCTCGCGCAGGTTTCTTCGCGGCTACAGGCACTGATGGACGACACCGCCATTTGCGGGCGCCTGGGCGGTGATGAATTCGCCATCGTTGTGCGCGACGCCAGCGACACCGAACGCGTGCGCGAGCTGGCGCGCAAAGTGATCGAGAGCCTGTCGGAACCTTATCAGGTCGATCAGCACACGCTCTATGTCGGGGCCAGTATCGGGTCCGCTTATGGTCCGCGCGATGGAGAAAGCGTGGAAGAACTGATGCGCAACGCCGACCTCGCGCTGTACCGGGCCAAGGATGATGGCGGGGGCGAGCATCACCGGTTTGCACCGCTCTTGCACGCCTCAGCCGAAGAGCGTCGCCAGCTTGAGGTTTCGCTTCGCAAGGCCTTGGACCGCGAAGAACTGGTCTTGCATTACCAGCCCGTGGTCGATGCGCGCAGCGAAGAGATTGTTAGCTTTGAGGCTCTGGTGCGCTGGAACAGCGCGGATCATGGCTTCGTCAGCCCCGGCAAATTCATTCCGCTTGCCGAAGAAACGCGCCTTATCGTGCCCATCGGGTGCTGGGTGCTGCGCCAGGCGTGCATGGAAGCGCGCAATTGGCCCGACCATATCAAGGTCAACGTCAACGTCTCGCCCGAACAGCTTTTGGAGCCTGACTTCCCGCAGCAGGTCATTCAGGTTTTGGCGGAAAGCGGCCTTCGTGCCGAACGTCTTGAGATCGAAGTGACGGAAAGCATCTTCATGCGCGACGCGGCGGTGGCGCGCAACGCGCTGGAGCAGGCGATGGCGCTGGGCTGCTCGGTCGCGCTGGACGATTTTGGCACCGGTTATTCCTCGCTTGGCTATCTGCGCAAGCTGCGGTTCTCAACGATCAAGGTCGACCGCACCTTTGTGCAAGGCGCTTCGCAGGGCAGCAACGAAAGCCTTGCGATCATCAACGCGGTGGTCGCGATGGCCAAGAGCCTTGAGATGACCACGACCGCCGAAGGGGTGGAAAGCGCCGAAGAGGCCGAACTCATCCGCAATCTGGGCTGCGACAAGATCCAAGGGTTCTATTTCGGCCGCCCAATGAGCAACGAAGAGGCGCTGCGCCTGTTCAAGACCGAGCAGATGCGCCGCGCCTGACGCGTCGGACTGTGCGCTCTCAAGCGTCGACGAGGCTGGTCACGACGCTTTCAAACACACGCCGACCATCATCGCCCCCAAGGCTGGAGTGAGCGGCGGGCTGCATCGCGCGCTCCGGGTGCGGCATCATCCCAAGCACGCGGCCATTGGCGCTCAGCACGCCGGCGATGTTGCGCTGTGACCCGTTGCAGTCCTGCGTGTACGTGAACGCAATCCGGTTGTCGCCTTCCAGCGCATCAAGCGTCGCCTCGTCGGCGTAATAATTGCCATCGTGGTGCGCGATGGGAACGCGGATGACTTCGCCCGCTGAGAAACCCCGCGTGAAGGGTGAACTGGTGTTCTGGACCTCAAGCGACACGGTGCGGCACACGAAACGCTGGCCCGCGTTGCGCATTAACACACCGGGCAACAGGCCGCTTTCGCACAGCACCTGAAAGCCGTTGCACACGCCCAGCACCGGCACGCCGCGTTTGGCCGCCGCGATGATGGCGCTCATGATCGGGCTGTTGGCGGCCATGGCGCCGACGCGCAGGTAATCGCCATAGGAAAAGCCGCCGGGCAGCGCGATGAAATCAAGCCCTGCGGGTAAATCCGCCTCGCCGTGCCAGATGCGCTGCGGGGCCGATCCCGTCACCTGCTCCAGCGCCACCGCCATATCGCGGTCGCAATTGGAGCCGGGAAAAGTGATCACCGCCGCGTTAAAACCGCTAAGTCTGGCCACCATCACGCGCTCTCCGATTGGAGAGTTTCGATATCGAAATCTTCGATCACCGTGTTGGCGAGCAGTTTTTCGCACATCGCGCTCAGCGTCTCGTGCGAGGTGCCATCGGCCACATCCATCTCGATCAGGCGGCCCATGCGCACATTTTCGACGCCGTCAAACCCCATGCCTTCGAGCGAATGATGGACCGCGCGGCCTTGCGGATCGAGCACACCGGGCTTCAAGCGAACGAAGATGCGAACTTTCATGGGCGGCAATTCCTGATCAAGGGTGAGGGCGCGTTTGGCGTATGATGGTGCGTCTAGCTCTATTTCGCGCCAAAGACACCCCGTGCACTTGCGGTTTTGCGCAAGCGGGCGCGGCCCATTCGCGCAAAGCGGCGTAAAAACGCCCATGCAGCCCGATAAACGGGGCGAAGGCGCGGGTGGAAGATCCACGGCGATAGGGTGAAGGCATAAAAAAGGCTGGTGGGAGGCGACCCACCAGCCTTTTTTCGCACCCAAGCGCGGTTTATTCGGCCGCGGTTTCGCGTTGCGTCTTATCCGCG
>ERZ1740070.1541-NODE-1541-length-14333-cov-11.484872_pt1 | contig 14333 bp, 17 predicted proteins | sample MGYA00581734_ERZ1740070 | MGnify/ENA primary metagenome ERZ1740070 (study PRJEB43018, sample SAMN04849744) | marine metagenome | isolation source: floating plastic debris | place: Pacific Ocean | collected 2008-09-01 | study: EMG produced TPA metagenomics...
TAATAGCGAAATCTTTGGAAGCTTGCAATAGTTTCGCCTTATTGCGAATAATACCCAAAAGTTTGTTTGGGAGAATGAGAGCCGTTGTCTAGGTGCTAATCCTCTCTGGCCATAGGGTTCATACGATTTGGTGCTGCGGTCAGTGGGGTATTTGAAACTTTAGGGCTTTTGTTAAGGAAAAAACCGGGGTTTCCTACTAGAAGGGGGCAGTTCCCCTACTATGGTGATTGGGAACCTTTTGCATTAGTCAACACCCATGTTTTACAGAGCTGCACGTGTGTCCGTTGGTTTGCTGTTATTTGCGATCGCAGGCTGTGTCAATCAATCGCAGGAAGCCGCCGCTCCCACCGTGGTTAATGTCTATTCGGCGCGGCACTACGACGTGGACGACGCCCTGTTTGAGCGCTTTACTGAGCAAACGGGGATCGAAGTCAATGTGCTCGAAGGCAAATCAGACGAGCTGATTGAGCGGATTAAGTCCGAAGGGGAGACCAGTCCGGCAGATGTCTTTATTACGGTGGATGCGGGGCGGCTGTGGCGAGCGGAGCAGGCCGGTATTTTTCAACCGGTGTCGTCCCCGGTGCTAGAGGAAAACGTGCCGGCCAGCCTGCGTCATCCCGATGGGCTGTGGTTTGGGCTAACCAAGCGGGCGCGGGTGCTGATCTACAACGTGGATACGGTGGACCCAGCAGAGCTGTCCACCTATGAGGCCCTAGCCGAGCCGCAATGGGCGGGGCGGGTGTGTGTCCGCAGCTCTGGTAATATCTACAACCAGTCGCTGCTGGGGTCGCTGGTTGAAACCATCGGGCTTGAGGCCACCGAGACCTGGGCCGAGGGGCTGGTAAATAATTTTGCCCGCGATCCCGACGGTGGGGATGTCAATCAGATCAAAGCCGTGGCGGCGGGGCAGTGTGACGTGGCGATTGCCAACCACTACTACTGGGCGCGTCTAGCCAAGTCGGACGATCCGGACAATCAGACCGTGATCGAAAATACGGCCATCTTTTTCCCCAACCAGGAAGACCGGGGTACCCACGTTAATATTAGCGGTGCCGGGATGGTGGCTGGCACTGACCATGGGGAAAGTGCGATCGCATTCCTAGAATTTTTAGTCAGTCCCGACGCCCAGCAGGTTTTTGCCAATAGCAACAACGAATACCCGGTGGTGGACGGTGTTGCCATGGACCCGGTTGTATCGGAGCTGGGGGATTTCAAAGTAGATGAGGTCAACGTGTCTGCCTACGGGCGCAACAATCCCGAAGTGGTCAAACTAGCTGATCGCGTCGGCTGGAAGTAGGGCCATGCTGTTTCAAATCCCCGATGTCCTTGCTGCCGATGAGCTGGACCAGCTCCAAAAGAAAATGGGCGAGGCCAGCCTGATCGACGGCAAGGCCACCGCTGGCTGGTATGCCAAACAGGTAAAAAACAATCAGCAGCTCCAGAGCCGCGATGGTAAACCCCTGGAGACCCTGGTTAAAAAGGCCCTGCTGCGCCATCCCCTGTTTCAGACAGCGGTGCGTCCTAAACAGCTGCACACCCTGCGATTTAGCCGCTACGGTCCGGGTATGTCCTACGGTACCCATGCCGATAATGCCATCATGGACGGCGGGCGGGCCGATGTGTCTTTTACCCTGTTTCTAAATCAGCCCGCTGACTATGCGGGGGGCGAACTCGTAATTGAGGGAGCCGACAACGAACAGACCTATAAGCTGACTCCGGGTACCGCCATCGTCTATCCCTCCTCTACGCTCCATCGGGTCAACCCGGTCACCCAGGGTCAGCGGCTGGTGGCGGTGGGCTGGGTACAGAGTCAGGTGCGCGACCCGGCCCGGCGAGAGCTGCTGTTTGATATCGACACGGTGCGGCGTTCCCTGTTTGCACAGCATGGCAAAACCGTTGAGTTTGACCTGCTCTCCAAAAGCGTATCGAACCTGCTAAGGCGATGGGCCGAGTAGGCTGGTCGCTCGTCTTACATAGCTTCTGGCATAGCTTCTAGCCTCAGAATAAGCCGCGAGCAGCCCCTCAGGAATAAGCTGGTAATACCTGAGCCAGCGTTCATTCACCTGGTTACCCTGTTTTTTAGTCGCTCGGGTAATCTCCATGTCCGCCTGGGGCAGGTCCACACCGCAGAACGCGACGGTCTGACGGATAGTCCGATCAAAGTCTTTGACCAGGTCCTCATAGACAACCTCAAAAAAAGGCAGGTGGTTCTGTTGAAAAAATGATTGCCAGCTGCGATTGCGCCCCGCCACCCCCTGTTTATAACGGTAGATATTTAATGGTTTAAAGGAGAGAGATTGGCCGCTGGCCGGGTCATCGGCGGATGGCACGGCACCTTTTTTCTGCTTTCTATCCTTGAGAATAAGATAGACCCCGGTCTGCTTGCTAATTTCCATGGAAATTGCCTGGCTGACTAGGTTTTGACGCCGGATAAAAACAAACTTAGGGTTGGGAAACAGATACGACAAAATTTCGCTGTCTGGGTGCGATCGCAGGGTCGGATCGGTGCGCGCGATCGCAAGCAGCTCTCCCAGGTGGTCCCAATGCAGTTTGGCGCTAAAGACTCGGTTAGTCGTCTGACCCTGGGAATATACCCGAGCCAGGTAGGGATACAGCTCGCTAGCCAATGCGGTAACGCCGTTTTTGGCCAGCATATCGGAGCGAAAAAACTCTATCGGCTTGCCCAAACACCCAAGACTGCTAAGGGTCCGGCTCAGCAACGTGCTTCCTGACCTACCCGTCGAGCAGATGATGATGCTTTTTGTGGGCCGTAGATCCGCCGAGACTACATCAGCATAGGACATGGGGCTACTACTCAGCGCATTTTCTACTGATTAGAATAGCAGCCCAAGCCAAGGGGACTGTCTGCCCCGCTAATAGGCGTCCTGCAGCTCGTAGAAGTCCGGGGAAATATAGTCCTTACGCATGGGCCAGCCGGTCCAATCTTCCGGCATTAGCAGCCGCTTGAGATTGGGATGCCCTTCATAGATGATGCCGTACATGTCGTAGCTTTCGCGCTCTTGCCAGTCGGCCGCTTTCCAGATCCAATAGACCGAGGGCACCTTGGGCTCAGCCCGAGGGACATAGACCTTGATGCGAACTTCCTCTGGCCGGTCAGCATTGTCGCTAACCTTGAGCAGGTGGTAAAAGCTCACCAGGGGCTGACCAGGACCGGCATCATAGGCCCCCTGACACTGAAGGTAGTTAAACCCGTAGGCGTAGAGCGCCGTACAAAAGGGAATCAAAAACGCAGGTTCCACCTTAAGTAGCTCGACGCCAATATGGTCGCGCTCCATAATTTCATGATCAAACCCTTGCTCCGTCAGCCAGCTAGAGACTGGACCGGCTTCGACAAGCGCGCCTGGATCTGACCCATCCTTACTTTTCTCCTCAGCCATTGGTTTGCTCCTCCTGGGCCGTCTTCTCGGGCAGGTTCATGGGCGCACCCATGGCCTGGGTCAGCTCCTTGGGAGCCGACTGACGAGTCTCAGAGCGAATATATTTACCGGTGAGAATAGGATCAACCGCTGTCATTTTGTGGGCACGGGTGTAGTAGCGGTGGGTTTGCTCCAAGATGCCGCGCTCGCGCATGGACTCGTTGGCAACCTTCTTACGCAGCTTGATCACCGCATCGAGAATGGCCTCAGGTCGAGGGGGACAGCCGGGAATATATACATCCACCGGAATCAGCTTATCCACACCGCGTACGGCCGAGTGGGAATCCACGCTAAACATGCCGCCCGTGATGGTGCAGGCCCCCATGGCAATCACATACTTGGGCTCAGGCATCTGCTCATAGAGACGGACGAGGGCCGGGGCCATTTTCATCGTCACGGTGCCAGCCGTAATCAGCAGGTCGGCCTGACGCGGACTTGAGCGGGGAGCTAGGCCAAAGCGGTCAAAGTCAAATCGAGAGCCCAGCAGAGCTGCAAACTCAATAAAACAGCAGGCCGTGCCGTAGAGCAACGGAAACAAACTGGACAGTCTGGTCCAATTGTAAATATCGTCAACGGTGGTGAGAATGACGTTTTCCGAAAGCTCTTGGGTGACCGAGGGGGGAGCCGCCGGGTTCATCACCCGCTGACCGTCTTCAATCAGGGGACTACCTGAGGGGGATTTTATGACCATTCCAATGCTCCTTTACGCCATGCGTAAACCAGACCGATGAGTAAGATTGCGATAAAAACCAGGGCTTCAACAAATGCAAGCACACCCAGCGTGTGAAATGCCACTGCCCAGGGATAGAGAAAAACGGTTTCGACATCAAAGATGACGAATACCAGGGCAAACATGTAGTAGCGAATGTTGAACTGAATCCAGGCCCCGCCGATGGGTTCCATCCCTGACTCATATGTAGTCCGCCTGGCAACGCCCGTCCCCTTGGCTCCGAGGAGTTTAGCGGCTCCTAAAGCGGCCACAGGGACCAGACTACAGATAATCAAAAATAGTAAAAAATATTCGTATCCAGTTAGTACAAACACGCGCACTCCATGGTTTTCTCTTGCCGGGCGATCACCCTTAGTTAGCTTACTTCTATTCTAGTCAGCTGGGTAGGTCAATCCCCGTGGACAGGCCAAATCCGGCAATAGATTTTTTTTGGGATGCCCCATAGAGATCCCAAGATTTTTTTGGGATGGTCAATGCCCGCTTCATATATTTCAGGGGAGGTAGCTCAGTATGTAATAATTGTTTACAACAACGCTACCCGAACGCCCCATGAGTACTGAGCCTGACGATAAGCCAGTGGTGGATGCGCCCGAGACCGATGCTCCACCCGCGCCGCCTACGCCCTATGAGATGGATCGCTATGAATGCCGTCCCTGTGGCTATGTCTATGAGCCAGTTAAGGGGGATGGTAAATCTGATATCGGTCCGGGGGTGCCGTTTACCGATTTGCCGATTACCTGGCGCTGTCCGGTGTGTGGTTCGCGCCCCAAGTTGTTTACCAGCATCGGCCCCGCTGGCAAACCTTCGGGATTTAGTGAGAACCTGGGCTACGGTCTGGGGGTAAACGTAATGACACCGGGCCAAAAGAATTTACTGATCTTTAGCGCTCTGGCCCTGGCGTTTCTCTTTTTTATGAGCCTCTATGGTCTCAAATAGCGCTGGCTGATGACGACGATTGGCCTATTGTTCATGTTTAATGTGTTTACTAGCACTGGGTAGAGATGCAAACGGTTTTAACGGATTTTTTTAATGGGCAAGTGGCCACGGGGCTAAAGCGGCTGATGCTGGTTGCGATCGCAATCCTCACGGTTGGCTGCACCAAGTTTTTTCTGCCATCCCTGGGGGCCAACCCTTGGCAAATGGTTGCCTTAGAAACCGATGCCACGTTCTCCGACATTGCCTTTGCGGCAGATGCTGACCACGGTTGGCTGGTGGGTAGCCGCTCCGCTTTGTTTGAGACCACCGACGGTGGCCAGACCTGGGAGCAAAAGGTACTGGACCTGGGCGAACAGCGCTATACCTTTACCTCAGTCAGCTTTGCGGGGGATGAAGGCTGGGTGGCCGGTCTGCCCAGTTTGCTATTGCATACCACCGATGGCGGCAGCTCTTGGGCCAACGTACCCCTCAGCGCCCAGCTTCCCGGTAGCCCGCTGCTAGTAACGGCCTTAGACCAGGGCTCTGTGGAACTGGCCACCGACGTGGGGGCAATCTACAGCACCCAGGACAGCGGTCGCCACTGGACGGCGATGGTGCAGGCGGCGGTTGGCGTTGTGCGCAACATGACCCGCAGTGGCGATGGCCGCTATGTGGCCGTATCCTCACGGGGAAATTTTTACTCCACCTGGGAGCCCGGACAAGAGAGCTGGCAGCCCCACAACCGAGAGAACTCCAAACGTCTGCAGAATATGGGCTTTACCCGGGATGGCAATCTTTGGCTGATCGCCCGAGGCGGTCAAATGCAGTTTGGTGAACCTGAGGCCAACTACGAAGCCTGGGGGGAACCTGTGCGTCCTGAAATTGGCACCAGCTGGGGCTTTTTAGATGTGGGCTACCGCACCGATGAGGAGCTATGGGTCAGCGGCGGCAGCGGCACCCTGCTAATGAGTCCCGATGGTGGTGAGACCTGGCTTAAGGACGAGCCGGCTGGAGATGTGCCCTCTAACCTCTACCGAATCAAATTTTTTGGTGGAGACCAAGGCTTTATCCTGGGACAGCGAGGATACCTGCTCCGCTATGAGGGCAGTGACGTAGCGGTCTAAGCCACCCCTGTCGTAATTCTTAATGCTGCTTGGGGATCAGTCGATTGTAGCCAGGGCAGCAAAAATGTGAATTAATCCCTGATTGCTGCTTGATAGGACTATACCCTGTTCTCTATGATAGTAGTAACGCCTATTCGCTGTTAAGAGGAGACCGTGCCATGGCAGGTTCAACCGGAGAGAGACCTTTTTCAGACATTATTACAAGTGTTCGCTACTGGATTATCCACAGCATCACTATCCCAGCACTGTTTATTGCTGGCTGGCTGTTTGTATCCACGGGCCTTGCCTACGACGCCTTTGGGACCCCTCGCCCCAACGAGTATTTTCCCAACAATCAGGTACAGGTGCCGATTCTTGAGAATCGCTACAACGCGGACAAGCAGATTACCGAGTTTGGTAATTAGCAACCCCCTTGAAATTGTCAATTGAAATTGGAATCACCCTATGACCAGCAGAAATCCTAACGAGCCAATTGTTTATCCCATTTTTACAGTGCGTTGGCTCTCAGTTCATGCCCTTGGCGTGCCCTCGGTCTTTTTCTTGGGTGCCATTGCTGCCATGCAGTTTATTCAGCGATAGGAGCTACCCATGGATAGAATCCCAAATCCCAATAAGCAGCCCGTTGAGTTAAACCGAACTTCGTTGTTCCTTGGTTTACTCCTGATTTTTGTACTGGGCCTGCTGTTTTCTAGCTACTTCTTTAACTAGGCCATTTGACAGGTACGGGTGGTTGCTGTGGCCATCTGTAGCCCTTTTCCATAAAAGTAGGTGACAAGTAGGAGAATAGATACATGTTTGAAAACGGTCGAATTCCTCTTTGGATTGTGGCGACGGTTGCTGGTACCGGAGTACTCGTTGTTGTTGGTTTGTTTTTCTACGGAGCCTATGCGGGCGTAGGTTCAGGTGTGTAGCGCGAGCCATCGATTCTAGGCTGGCAAAGGCTTGATTAGGGTCGGTTAAGTTCGATTAATACACACAACAATCCCCCTAGGGCCGAGGTCCCAGGGGGATTGTTGTATGAAACTTTTGACTGGCCCAGGCTTAAACGGATGTTTCTTCCTGTTCTACATACAGGAACATGGCAATCATAAATGCAAATGCATGGACAACCACGATAGGCACCATGACCTGAGGTAAAAGGGATGTATCCATCTATAAAGTCTCCTATCTCTCTCGACGACGAGCCCATGCTCACCTAGGTTATAATCTACTGCGATTTGATCCGGTAAATGGCGATTGTTTCGAAAGTTTGCGGAAGATTGTAGAAATTGGCCGTGCCGTTACAAATTTAAATCATCAAACAGTGATAGGGACTCGTCCGGGGGCATTACCCGGCGATTTTGTACCACCTTGCGACTTTCCTGCAGGGTGGTCATGTCGACTGCGATCGCAGCAAACTGCAGTTCCAAACAACCATCTGGTATCTGCACCCGCATGAGGGTTTCCAGTTCGCCATCATCGTTGGGGGTAAACTGCATCAGCAGTCGCGGAGCATCAATCAGCGTACGGGTTTGTAAATCGTTCATCCACACTTTCACATAGGGCTGATAGCTACCGGTGGGAATGCGCACCCGAATGGCAATCCATTCCCCGGCCACCAGCTCCTGCTCGGGCACCTCTAGGGTGGGAGCCCATATTTCAATGGGCGGCATGGGCTGTTCTAGTCCAGGTTGCCCCGGTGATGCGGGCGGCTCGTAGGCAACAAACTCCTGGCTTTGGAAACTATCTGCTGTGGTCTCTAGGGATGGACTGCTCGGGTCTAGGGCCCGCTTCATCTCTAAAGACTGCTGGTAGCCGTCCTGGGTCAGCAGGGTGAGTTTTTGCCAAAACCGCTCCCGCAGCTGCAGCTTTTGAAACGCTCGATCAATGCTGGCGGTTTTTGGATCCTGGTTTGTGTCCTCGGGTCGAAGGGAGCCAACCTCTGGGGAGCTTTCTGGAACGGATAGGGGCGGATCGCCATCAAGGGCCGCCGTTGCTAGGGCTAGATCGAGATCGTCATCTTCAATACTGCCAATTTCAAATACCTTGGGTTCGGCAAACGGCTGCGGCTCCGTGGGCTCTGTCGGTTCTGGTATGGCCTCTGGTATGGCCTCTGGTATGGCCTCTGGGGGGGGCTGCTGGCCCTCGTCCACACCCTCGTCCACAGTGTCGGCGACGGCGGCGGGTGTCACCGGTTGGCTGTCTGTGGCGTCTGTGGCGTCTGTGGCGTCTGCCTTGGCAGGTTGAACAGGAAACTCGGGGAGTTCTGGGAGGCGATCGGGTCCGCTGGCCGGTTTGATTTGGGGTGGCAGGGTTAATCCCTCTGATGGGATCAGCTCCCTCGGGACAATCGGGGTGTCTCGTACCAACAGCGTCTCTGACTTTTTGGCGGCGGGGATAAAGGCTTCGGTGGAGCCTGGGAAAATGGAGATCTCTTCTTCGAACTCTAGATCCGGCTGATTTGCGATCGCGTCTAGCATTTTGGCTAACCCAATGGTCACGGTAAACGATGCCGACGCCAGGTCGGTGCCATCCCGGTCTAGCAGGGAAATCGCCCCCAAAATTACCTGGGTCGAGAGTTCATCCGGCAGGTTAACGGCCACCGAAAAGGGAAATGGCAGCGGCTGGTTTGGTAAAGCAAAGGTCGTCTCTTGGAGTGTGCTAGCTGTTTGCGGATCCCGCAGCTGTATCCACAGCTGATGATTGACCAGGGTGTCTCCGAGGTTGCGCGATAGGTGACCCGCTAGCGTCAATGTCTGCCCCAGCTGGGCGACATAGGCCTGCTGCGCAAGCTGGAGGGCCATAGCCGCTGGGGAATCCCCGTCCGCGCTGTCCTGTCCGTTGGCGGAGCTGACAGATTCCGGGGCCGCCGCCGGATAGCTTACTTTAGCGGCCTCTGACCAGCCCGGTTCCCAATCATCCTCATCCCGTGGCGTCACCTGGAGCTGTACGGCATAGTGCCACCCCTCCCCCAGGAGATCGTCCATCACATCGGGGCTGTTGCAGTCAATCTCCCAATGGCCGGGGGCTAGCTGTATAAAGGGAAATATAGCCAACAGTCCGGAGTCATTTGTCGTGGCCCTGCGCTTACGCACGCGGCGGCGAGGGGGCACTTCATCCAGCAGTAGTTGGCTCACCCGCACATCAACAGACGTTTCATAATGGCTAGTGTGGGCCGCCATCCGATAGCGACCTTCCAAGATTTCCACCTGTTTTGCTTCTAAAGGCAACCAGGTCTGATCGCCCTCTTGCTGAATTAGAAACTCCCAATAGCGCATAGTCGAAATACCTGTCAGAGACCTGCTCCTAGCACCTGTAGCCTAGGGGAACTGGCTACCTGCTGGCCACAGCATAGGGGCAATCGTAGCAAACATAGCCACAAATCTCACGTTTTTTAGCATTATATGAGGGGACGTGGGCGGCTGATGGCATAGCCTTGGGCATAGTCTATCCCCAGCTCCTGCACGGCTTTAAGGACAACCGGAGTCTCGACATACTCAGCGATTGTTTTTAACCCCATAATGTGACCAATGTGATTAATGGACTGCAGCATGGCGTATAGGACGGCGTCTGTCGGTGCTTCCCTAACAAAGTTGCCATCAATTTTTAGGTAGTCCACCGGTAAATGCTTTAAGTAATTAAACGAAGACATGCCGCTGCCAAAATCATCTAGGGCAAAATGACAGCCTATTTTTTTGAGTTCAAGGATTAACTCGACAGCTTTTTGGAGATTTGCGATCGCTAGCGTTTCGGTAATTTCAAAACAAAGGATTGCAGGATTGATCGGATACTGTTCCAACTGCTGTTTTAAGAAGCCCAAAAAACTCTCATCGTTGAGACTAGAACCCGACAGATTGACGCTGTAGATAGTGTGAGGATCGGGCGTATGGGACACCAAATAGCTAAAAAAATTGGTCACAACCCACCGGTCAATTCGAGGCATCAGGCTATAGCGTTCAGCCGTCGGCAGAAATGCCATCGGTGGAGACATTTTTCCAGAAACAGGGTTGGGCAGACGGAGTAAAATCTCACACAGCCGACTGTCCGTAGAGTCAGGCATAGCCGCCTCAATGGTTTGATAATACAGCTGAAACTGGTTGTTATCTAGGGCCTCAGTTACCCGTGAAAACCACTGGCTGTCTTTTGTCTGTCGGGTAATGCCAGCATCATCTGGGTGGTAGATTTGCACCCGATTTCGTCCCTTATTTTTAGCGGTGTAGCAGGCCGTATCCGCCAATCGCATCACCTCTTCACTGGTGGTACTACCAGATGTGATTGGCACAATCCCGATGCTGACACCAATGCTAAAGACCTTGCCATCATATAAAAAGCGAAACGCTTGAATACTGCTGCAAAACGACTCAGCGATATGAACCGCCCGCTCCAGGCTACAGTTGTACAAAAGCAACCCAAACTCATCCCCCCCCAGTCGAGCTAGGACATCGGTTTGACGAATTTGCCCGCACCACAGATCGGCCACCTGACGCAACAGCTGATCGCCAGCGGCATGTCCACAGGTATCATTAACAGCCTTAAAGTGGTCCAGATCCATGTAACACAGCATGTGCTGTGACCTTTGGGTGTGGAGTTCGTCAATAACCTTGTCTAAGGATTGAACAAACTTTTTGCGGTTGAACAATTCCGTTAGCGAATCATGGGAAGCCTGCCAGGCCAGCTGCTGAGCCCTTCCCCGCTCCTCCGTAACGTCATGAAAGACAAGCACAGTGCCTAAAACTTCGCCACTGGCAGAACGAATAGGGGCAGCCGAATCACCAATGGCAAACTTTTGTCCCGTTTTAGAAATAAGGATGGGATGATTGCTAAGACTGACCGCTCGTTTTTCCATGATCGCCTGAAGTGCCGGGTTTTGCAACAGTTCTCCGGTGCTGCTATCAACAATCTGACAAACTTCAGAAATTGGACGCTGTCTTGCTTCTTTTGCCTCCCATCCGGTCAGTTTCTCGGCAACCGGATTAAAATCTTTAATGTGACCATGCTCATCTGTCGTGATTACAGCATCGCCAATGGCATGTAGGGTAATTTGAGCCAGCTCTTTTTCCTTATGTAGAGACTGTTCCAATTTTTTGCGTTCAGTAATATCCGTTTGAGAGCCTGCAATCCGATAGGCTTGCCCATCTTCATCCCAGAGGGCCATTCCCCGGGTCAGCATCCAACGATAGCCGCCATCTTGATGCAAAATCCGATACTCACACTGAAACTGTGACCAGTGGAAATTTATATGTTCCTGGAACCTGCGCTCAAAAAGCGACCGATCTTCTCGGTGAATACGCGACAACCACTCGTCTGGACTGCTGCTGATATTACTCTCCTCAAGACCTAACATAGTCTGCCAGCGACGGGAGTAGCAAACCTGCTGGATCTTTAAATCCCAGTCCCAAATACCATCGTTGGATCCCTGTACCGCCAGAGCGTAGCGCTCTTCACTCAGCTCCAATTTTTTGGTTAGCTCTGTGCGCTCAATTGCATATTGAATACTTTTGGCAAGTAGATTGCCAACATCGACGTAGCCGAGGCGTTGAAGGCGCTCTGGGGAAAACGTATCTGACTTTATCAGATAGTCCTGGGCACCCTCTTGCAGGGCAGCTACCGCCACATTTTGATCCTGAATACCCGTGAGTACTACCACAGGCACTTTAGGAACAATAGTTTTAATTTGTTTCACAAGCTCTACACCTTGACCATCGGGCAGGCATAGATCCAACAAAACTATATCAAAGTTGTTGTGGGTCTCTAGGGCCGTAATGGCCTCATTAAAGAGTTCAGCGTGGTATAGCGTTGTTTCTATCAGTTCGGATGAGGTCAATAGCTCCTGAAAAAGCTGGGCATCTGATAAATTATCCTCAACCAACAAAGCATCTATCCCTTTCACCATATGTTTGCCTAGGTATATTAAAAACTGAAAGGAATTACGCTTACCGTAAGAGAGACCTCTGGGTGAACATTATCTAAACAGCGGTCTAGGGACATATTAGAAAAGTTTGTTACGACTTGTATATCGCAAAAATACCTATTCTTAAGGGGCAGCTATTGTCGTGTCTACGTATACTGCTCCTAATTATCACCGAGTTTTCACTGGCGAAAGGAAACTCTATTCAACGGTCTATTCACCTGGTAACTGTGCTGTTTTCAGCCAAAAGTCGTTAATTTTTTGGGCAACCAGCTGATATTCACCAAAACTTGTAGGCTTGGTAATGTAAGCATTGGCATGAAGCTGATAGCTTTTATCAATGTCAGTTTGAGTGGCAGAGCTAGATAAGATAATGGTGGGTATAGCCTGCCAAACAACATTTTCTTTGATTTCCCTTAAAACATCGTGACCTGTTTTTCCAGGTAGATTGAGATCAAGTAAAATCAGCTGGGGATGAACATGGGCGTTACTATCGGTTTGTTGTAGTAAGGCTAAAGCTTCATCACCGGTTTGGGCAATCTGAATTGGCCAGTGACAGCCAACCTCGTCAAATGCGGCGGATAATATGGCTGCATCGGTCGGCGAGTCTTCGACGAGAAGAATAGTTACATCCATCTAAGTAGTCAGCTAGGCTGACGCTGATTGGGCACCCAGACTCAATGCTAACTATGACGGTTAGGATCACACTGCCCCGTAAGCAAACCTTAAGCTTTGTCTTGGGCGCTATCAACTACGAGGGTAAAGTAAAATGTAGCGCCTTCTCCAGAGACTGACTCCAACCAAATATCACCCTGGTAGTGTTCCACAATTTTTTTGCAGATGGCGAGCCCAATACCATAACCTTTGTGCTTTTGCTGGTTATGCAGTCGCTGAAAGAGTTTAAAGATTCGTTTTTGTTGATCTTGTGGTATGCCGATACCGTTGTCTCGGACAGTAAAAAGCCACTTTTTATGGCTACATTGTTTGACCGCAATGTGGATGCAGGGTGGTTTTGGGCCTCGAAACTTGATGGCGTTACCAATGAGGTTTTGTAGCAGCTGGACGATATGGTTCTCGTCCGTATATAGAATAGGCAGGGTATCGTGGGTAATGGTGGTGTGAGTTTCTAACCGTATAAGCTTTAGATTTTCCAGGGCAGTTTTTAGTGCCCGTTCTAGACTAGTGGGGTAATTGCTAACCTGTGCTGCACTACTGATGCGAGAAAGCTCTAAGATGCCATCGATCATTGCTTTCATCCGAGTGCCGCCATCTACAATATGTTGAACATATCGTTGGGCAGCCGCTTCTAACTGCGGCTTATATCGCTGTTCCAATAGCTGGGAAAAAGCTGTCATAGCCCGTAGGGGTTCCTGCAGGTCGTGGGAAACAACATAGGCAAACTCTTCTAAGTCGGCGTTGGAACGTGCTAGTGCTTGGGCCTGCTGCGCTAGGACCTGCTCAGCCTGCTGCCGTTCTAACACCTCTGCCTGGAGATGTTTGTTGGCCTCTACAAGTTCTGCTGTCCGCGTATTGACCAAGTCTTCTAAGCGACTTTGATGATGGTCTTCTCGCTCAATTAAAACGGTTAAAAACTCTCCTATGTCACTGGCAAACTGGGTGCTAACAGTGATGGTGACGGTATAGGGCTGTGACCCTACTCGACAGCCGGTCTGTCTGGTGGTGCCAGCTGTTTTTGTTTGGGTGAGAGCCTCGCTCAGGGGGAGCCCCAGGGAGGCGGGCAGACATGTGAAAATATCTTGGGGAATATCGCTGCTGCCGGTGGATTCCCTCAGCAAACTGAGGGAATCCCCACAGATGTAAAGTAGCTGATGCTGTTGATTGACTAGCAGGTAGGTAGCCTGACGATGGCTCAATAAAGTCTGGAAAGCTTTGTTGAGCAGGTCAAGTTGCTGATTATGTTGCAATGGTTTCCACAGGGTGGGGATCTAAAAAACGGGTTGTTGGCTAGGTCGCCGGGGCAAGGACGCTAGCCAACAAACTGACTGGGTGCGATCGCACTCTGGGGCATATTTGCTTAAATCATAAAACCGAGGGGGTAGAATTTCCACCCCCTCGGCTCAGGCTAAACAACTAATCTCTACCGCTAATGGTGGCAGAGATTAGATATCTAAATTCTTTGGGTCGGCTCAGCCCGCTACCAGCTGGACTTGACAACACCAGGTAGTAAACCCTGGTGGGCCATATCCCTGAGGGCATTGCGGCAAAGACCAAAGTCACGA
>ERZ1740070.1543-NODE-1543-length-14323-cov-6.270606_pt1 | contig 14323 bp, 14 predicted proteins | sample MGYA00581734_ERZ1740070 | MGnify/ENA primary metagenome ERZ1740070 (study PRJEB43018, sample SAMN04849744) | marine metagenome | isolation source: floating plastic debris | place: Pacific Ocean | collected 2008-09-01 | study: EMG produced TPA metagenomics...
GAGGTATCTATATCACTTCATGACTTGGCTATTCTGTCAATGCGTAAGTCCTAAGGTTGATAATGTCTGGTTAGACTTTTCTTAACCTACCGTGCGTTCTAATTTGAGAAGATAAACGCACTTTTGTCGATGTTCAGTATGGTTCTCTGGGGTAGAGTCTGGCGTAATACTGCCATCGTCTGTAGTATTTCCTACCGTGGACATAACGGCAGTGCCCCTAAGCCTGAACTTAAGTCTCATACTTGACACTTTTTTCTCTTTCACATCATATTTTTTCAGGGCGTTAACGCCCTAGTAAGCTATAGTCTATTGGCTGAGCACAGCGGGTTAGGGCCAGAATGAGTGTGTAAAACCGATGCAACAGTCTATAGCGGGTCTTGAAAAGGTTGGCGTAACCTACGCGAATGGCGTCACTGCGCTTAAGTCCGTATCACTACAGCTAAACCGTGGTGAGTTTGCCGTGGTGCTGGGCTCATCAGGTGCTGGAAAATCCACCCTGCTGCGCACCATTAACTATCTAACCCCACCGACCCAAGGGAGGATCACCGTCGATGAGTTAGGTGACCTGTCTAATCCACAGGTACTGCATTTGCATCGCCAGCGCACCGGTATGATTTTTCAACAGCATCAGCTGATTGAGCGTCAGTCTGCCCTGCAAAATGTGTTAATGGGGCGCCTAGCCTACCATTCATTTTGGCGTAGCCTGCTCCCATTGCCCCAGACAGACCAGCAAATTGCTCTAGATTGTTTGGAACGGGTTGGTTTAATTGACAAAGCCCTAACTCCGGTTAGATCGCTGAGCGGGGGTCAAAAACAGCGGGTGGGCATCGCCCGTGCCCTGGCGCAACAGCCCCAGCTCATGTTGGCAGATGAACCCATCGCTAGCTTAGATCCGGCCAGTGCCCATAAGGTACTCTCCCTACTTCACACCATTTGTAAAACCGATGGCATCGCCGCGTTGCTGAGTTTACACCAGGTGGACTTTGCCAAAGAGTATGGCGATCGCATTATTGGTCTGGCCCATGGTCGCGTTATATTTGATGGCCCGCCCTCTGAGCACCACAATCTAGACGAAATCTATACTGATCGAGCGGCCGCGTGAGATCTCAATATTATCTATTGGAGAAAACCATCATGATTAGCATCAAGTTAAAACAAGGGCTTACTAGCAGTTTTTTAGTCGGTGTTGTTGTCTTAGCCGGCTGCAGCGGGTCAAACTCCTCGGCGGTTGATACAGCAAATCCATCCAAGTTGGTTGTGGCGCTCCTACCCGATGAAGACGCAGCTACAGTCATTCAAGACAACGAAGGACTTGCAAAGCATCTAGAAGACACCCTAGGTAAAGAGATCGAGTTGTTTGTGACAACCGACTATTCATCCATGATTGAAGCCGCCAGCAATGGCCGGTTGGACCTAGCCTATTTTGGCCCACTCTCCTATGTTTTAGCAAAAACAAGAAGTGATTTAGACCCCTTCGCTGCCCGTCTTAAAGAAGGCTCCACCACATACACCTCCATTATTATTGGCAGTGTTGATGCGGGTGTGGATGAGTTTAGCGACATTGAAGGTCAGACCGTTGCCTTTGGCGATCCGGCATCCACCTCCAGCCGTCTATTTCCTGAGCTGACCTTAGCCAATGCCGATCTCAAGTCAGGAGAAAATTATGAGGCCGTCTTTTTAGGGGGCCATGACGCTGTTGCGCTGGCTGTTCAAAATGGTAACGCGCAAGCCGGTGGTCTGAGCCGTCCTATTTTTGAATCTCTGGTGGCAGAGGGAATGATTGACCCCGAAAAAGTAACCATTATTGCCGAGTCAGACCCTATTCCTCAATACCCTTGGACAATGCGCTCTGATCTCGATCCAGAGCTAAAAGAAGAGATTCGCACCGCGTTTTTAGACCTAAACGATGAAGCCGTATTAGGGCCATTTAAGGCCGATGGGTTTGCTGCCATGGAAGACAAAGACTACGACAGTATTCGCAAAGCAGGCGATATTCTAGAGTTAGATTTAGGCGAGTTTGTGCAGTAAAGATTGTTTTCTAGCACATATTCAGAGTCTCACAGCCACTGTTGTCGCTTTTAGCGGACAGCCCTCAATTAGCGGCGGGTTTTGAACCCGGCGCGGGTTTGAGGCTCACAACCGACTGAAATTTACAGAGCAACAGCAGCAACTATGACTAGTATTCACAAATCCTCAGAATACTCTGCATATGACAGCATCCTACGACAGTATCAGCGGGGATGGCGTCAACAAACAGGTCGAGCACTGCTGTTGCTGGGTCTCATCATTATCAGCTTTGTTGTTGTTGAGCTGTTAAACATTGAGCGGATGGCGGAGGGTATTCCAGCCATTGTCAATCTGCTTGGGGAAATGCTGCCGCCCGACTTTAGTCGTCTTCCCAGGTGGATTGAGCCTATTTTTGATACCCTGGCCATGAGTATCGCTGGCACCGCCATGGCCATTACCCTCTCCTTACCCCTATGTCTTTTGGCGGCAAGAAATACAACGCCCCATCCCATTGCATTTCATATTTCTCGCACCGTTTTGAATGTGACTCGGGCTATTCCTGAGCTGATTTTAGGAATGATTTTGGTGGCGGCAGTAGGCTTTGGCAAACTACCGGGTACGTTGGCCCTGGGGCTACATTCTGTTGGCATGGTGGGTAAATTCTTTGCTGAGGCCATTGAGCTGAGTGACCAGGCTCCGGTCGAAGCGGCCCGTTCTGTTGGGGCAACTGGCCCCCAGGTTATTGTTCACAGTGTTCTGCCCCAGGTCTTTCCTCAGATGGCAGATGTTACCTTTTACCGATGGGAATATAACTTTCGCGCATCGATGGTATTAGGGGCTGTAGGGGCTGGGGGCTTTGGCTTGGAGATTATTAGTGCACTACGAATTTTAAAGTATCAGCAGGTTTCAGCATTGCTGATTGTTGTTTTGATCATGGTTACTCTGGTGGATGGGTTGAGTAATTATTTGCGGAAGGATTTTGTGAAGTAGAGCATTGGGTTTGTTGAAAATTAAACTTATGGTTTAGCTAAGAAAATAGCTTGGGCAGTTGGTTAAGTATTAAAGATGTTGCTTGGGGTCCCTCCGAGTTCCCCAAACCCCCTGGGCAGAGCCGTTAGGCCGCCCTACAACCCAACCTACTGAGTTATCCCTAATTGCATTGAGTTTGAGGTTACGGCGGGGTCGATTATAGATGTTCTATCCCCCTAGCGCAGGGAACTCTCTATTGGCTAACTATTTCTAAAGTAGGAGTCTAAAATTTTGAAGCCTAAAGTAGTCCTGACCCATTGGGTGCATTCAGAGGTTTTAGATTTTTTGCGTCAGTCCTGTGAGGTGATCGCAAATCCTACCCGCGATACATTACCTCAAGATGAGATTTTACGACGCACAAAAGATGCTCAAGGACTGATGGTGTTTATGCCGGACTCCATTGACGCCACATTTTTAGATGCTTGCCTTGAACTTAAGATCATTGCTGGCGCACTGCGGGGGTACGACAACTTTGATGTGGCCGCCTGTCGCGATCGCAACATTTGGTTCACCATCGTCCCAGATCTCTTAGCCGCCCCCACTGCCGAACTTACCGTTGGCCTGATGATTGGTCTTGGTCGGCGCATGTTAGAGGGCGATGCCCATATCCGCAGCGGTGACTTTGTTGGCTGGCAGCCGATTCTCTACAGCCCTGGGTTACTGGGCAAGACTGTCGGCATTGTTGGTATGGGTAAGCTAGGCCAGGCGCTGGTGCCACGGTTAGCCGGGTTTGACTGTCGTTTGATCTATAGCGATCCAGTACGATTACCAGCAGACCTAGAAGCACAATGGCAGCCACACAGTGCCAGGGATCATTGTTCATTCTTCCTCGGTTGAGCTTTCAACCGGTTGAGTTTGTCTTCAGCGTCCCCAATCTTAAGGTTTTGGTTGTAAAGCAGTGCGCCCGGCTCAAAAATCGGGCCGTCTTTCAAACTACCAATGTCTTGGGGAGCGAAGCCGATTTCTTCAATTAACCTTGCGACGGTTTTCTTAGCGGCGGTATCGTCGCTGGCAATTTGAACGGCTATCCGGTCATCTCCTGAGCGAAACGCTTGGTCCTCCAAAACTTTGAAATAAATTGAATTAAAAGCCTTGACCGTTTTGGCTCCGCTGAACTGACTCGCGACATATCCTGTCGCTGTCTGAGTCGCATCATCAATGACTTGTTGGGCTACCTCCCCATCGCGCTGGGGATAGGGGTTGGTCGCATCAATTAAAATTTTGTTGTCGAGCGTGCCGATTTTGCTTAACAGATCCGGAATCACACCAAAGGGAACTGCCAGCAAAATAATCTCGCCAAAGCGAGCAGTGGCTTGGACATTACCTACTTGCGCGCCTATTGCCTCAACCATATGTTGAAGCATCTCTGGGTTGCGGGAGCTAAACATCACCTCGTGTCCCGCTTTAGCCCAGTGTTTGCCAAGTGTCCCTCCAATCTTGCCTGAGCCGATAATGCCAATTTCCATGATGTTACCTCATGAGTGAATTTGTTTTGGAGAGCGATCAATGAATGAATTACGCAAACAAAGTATCGAGACCTGTGTGGGGCTTCAGTGGCAAAATCTCAAAATTTAAGAGGTTGTGCTGAGCCATTAGCAACGTAGCAATTAAAGATTTGACCGCTTCTAAACTGTCGGCCTCTAGCATTAAAACAGCCTCACTCATATCGGTAATGAAGTGAATCGAGCGGACAATATCGGCAGCGTAATAATTCCACACTTTCTCGGCTTCAGGTTTGACATTGGGCAAAACCTTCGTGGGCGAGATATCTTTATGGGGCGTGCGATCTCTAAAAATTGCATAATTGTCCTCATCGAATAGTCAAATAACTCAGATCATCTAATTTGGGTCGATGGCTCAGCCCACCCGAAAATAAAGTTAAGGAATATGAGTCTTAGTTTCTAAAAATAATTAAGCTTTGACAAGGGAAGATTGCTAAGTTAAGCAGGAAGTTTACAGTGTCTTGATCTCACAAGTTTCAGCTTGACAAGGCTAGATAATGATTTGCAAGGTTGAAAGAAAATCATTATTCAAATCTCTCCTGGAATCATGTCACTATTCGCCAAATCTCTCCCATTTTCAGTCGATTGTAAAGAAGCGAACCACCCGTAAACACATTGGGGCGAGCGACCAGGATAAACTTATTTTAGTGCTCACTCCGGTTCAAGATGGCAAGTTTCACGATAGGTGCTTGCTAGATGCGTCCATCTTGGTTGAAAACACCCCGAAGGATATTCCGATTCAAGGGGATTTAGGTCTTAAGGGACTTGAAGATGAGTATGACAACATTGGCCAGTTTAGACTTAACGTCAAAAGTATTTAAAAGACCCTTTGCCAGAGCAGGGCCTATGGCTTTTAGAACCATTAAGGAAGCAGACATAGACAGCTATTAGATGGGATTTTCCAGTAGAGCTGATTTAGAGCGATTCTAAATTATCCTTTCAGACCAAGGCTTTGAAATCGTACTTAAGTATAGATTTCGACATGCTACACTTCTAAATACGCCAAACTCACTCCTACAGGGTCAACCGCCGTTTTAATCCTTCTTTGATTGCGTTATAAACCTCCATAAAGACGCCAAAGGACTCCTGGGAAATGCGATCGCATGCCAGATCGTCTAGCACCCGCTGCAGCACCTCCTCTATCTGGTGCAAACTATCCCCATAGGAAAGACTATCCGCCTGATGAATCACCACCAGGTCTTGCATATATTGAGCCGTCGTATGCTGCTGAACAAATTGTCGATGTTGGGCTTTGGCCGTAATATCTCGCTCAATTTTCTCGCAGGCGGTGGTATAGGCTTCATTAAAGGTGCGAAACGCCTCCTGAGAGATATCCTCATCCACTAAACGTTGCGCCACCCGGTCAAAGATTTGATAGAGCTTCTTTTTACGATCTTCCAGAGTGTGTTCTTGGTTACTTTCGTCATCGTCATCCATAACTTTAATAACATCGCTAATGTAGCCTTCACAAAGGCTTTTTCCGCGTTTTTCAGCGCGCGATCGCAACTCCCAAATCCAGGATGCAATGGGAACAACAATCGATAATAACAACGCCAAAAAGTCAAAGTTCTTCGCAACAAAAGACGGGTTGGTTTTGTTTTGTTTATAAGCTGCAACGGCTCCAGGATGAATGGGAATACCAAAGCTGCTGCTAGGTCGACCAATATTTGCCACCAGCGGTTTTACTTCGACAGTATCCCGTGAAATAGCATTCGAAATCTCTTGGTGATGATCCTTTAGAATAGTTGCGATCGCCTGCACTACCTGCTTATTTGCCCGCTTGCTGGCATACAGCATCTTATAGACTCCCACTGTGGAAATATCCTTGGGAGGCACAATGGGGAAACTGCCGTGATAGGTACCTTTAGGGATAGTTGCCGCCTTAAATGCTGGATGCTTAATCTTCATCGCTGAAACTTGCTCAATGGGCAAGAGACGTCCACGGTGAAATTGCACCATGTCCTGGATTATCCAGTTCCCAGGAGCCCGCACCCGAAAAATCGCATCTACCCGGTCCGTCTCAAAGGCAAAGGCCGCTTCGTCATCATCTGCACCAACAAAGTCAAAGTCTTCAGCCGTCAGATCAAAATGGTTAGCAATTTCTAAAAATGATAAGAACTGCCCACTCTCGCGCTGTACACCAATCCGCCGTCCTCTCAGGTCTGTAAATTCATCAATACTGCTTTTATCCTGCACCAACAGCTGAAACAAATCCCGATAAAGCGTCGCAACAGCCTCAGCTTTGGGACCAGGGCTAATGTCAGACTGCACCGTAATCAGGTCGGCTTCCCCCGCTTCTAACCGATTGATGTTATCGACCGAGCCGACAGTTTCTAGCAGATCTAGACGAAGATTAGGATGATAGTCCTCAACCACCTGTTTAATCGCCTTACCCAGGATGTAGCTTTCCCCACCCGAGCTGCCCACAGCAAAGCTGACATGGTAAATCGGCCGATGAATAACATTAAAACTGACCGAATGCCATAGATCGACAGCGGTAAACCCAAACCAGACCGTCAGAGCCATCACTAGAAACAGCCGTAACACAACTGTCAACTGGTCCAGGGGCTTAAACAAACGGTCGTTTAAAAGCTTTAGAACCTGATCTAGCTGGCGATCAAGAAAGTTCTGCTTTTCAGGTGCTTCCGGCTGAGACATCAGGATTATCTGCTGTATGTTGGGTCTATTATGGCTATACAGCAAAATCTACCCAAGTTCCATAGCCGCTCCAATACACCCTTAATTAGACCAAGACGCACTAATTACAGCAAGGAGACCCAATCTTCAGAATAGAAAAGAGAGTTATCGCATGTTTTGCCCTGTTAGCTAGTGCGTCTAGATTAGTCAGCTAGGCTACCCGTACTCTCCTAGTTAAAATTGCCATTACCTCATTAGGTCGCCCGGTCGACATGGGTTTACTCCAGTCATTAGGCTCAGCATAGCGTTTACTGTGCAGTTCCTGAATGGTGAGCTGCACACCTGTCAGGCTACCAAAGAGCATATGGCGAACATTTTCAAACTGATGTTCGGGAAGGATTTCTGGGGCAGGCGAAGCTGTGGGCGCAGTGGCGCCCTGGGTTGGGTCAGTGAGCATAACCGTTTTCTCCGAAATACTTGTGGTAAAAACGTGCGTCAGGAGTACACCCGATCGCATAAATCTAGTATGCTCGCCAACCGGACATTAGTCAATAAACTATTGTTGTTCTGACAATGTTTTTTGAAAATCAGCCTGTTTGGCGATGAGTTCTAAGAACTTTGTGGTTGAGCGATCAGGATCGTAGACACCGTTCTCCCATTCACTGACCGTTTGTCGCCGCACTCCTAGCTCTTGTGCAAATTGGGCCTGGGTCAGGGTCATGTGTTTGCGCAGTGCTTTGATAGCATCCTGTTGCCAGACAACAGCACCGTCTTTTTTCTGAATGTTGTACTCTGCCTGAAATTTACAAAAGGTAACTATTTGTTTCGTTAGATCAACAGCATCAATATGATAGCCTGCGCTTACCCAGGCTTTAGCCTGCAGAGCATTGGCACTATCGCGATTGCTCCACCAGTTTTTCTTTTTAAATGCCGACGTGGGTAGTGAGTCATCGAGCACTGTTTCGACTTCTTTAAATGTGAGTGTCGTTTCTTCCCCATGGCATTTTTGTAAATGCTCAAATAGAGGATAGTATTTGCTACCAGGCTTAACAGTCATCGTGGGCGAGTAGAGCAGCTACGGGTCTATGATACGCGATGATTTGCCCGCTGGGCGGACACCCTAGCCAGCAAACAAGCGGTCACCCGCAAGCATTCAATACACCGGCTATCAAAAAGCCGATCAGCGTCTGTAGGTGCTGATCGGCTTTTTGATAGGGCTACCGTAAGACTATCTATGGCACATATAGAAATCCTGTTTTCAAGATTTCAGCTTAATCAAGCCTGCACCCTTATACCCAAGACAGCGTTGGTCAGAGATGACACATCTACCTGGCATTTACGATGTCAATCTCTGCACTGTTATTAAAAACTGATGGATTAAATAGTAAAAAGAGGCCAAAGAGGTTAAAGCAGACCACCATTAAAACCAGAACTTTGATAAGTTGTGGACTATCAGCTAATTTCTCTTGACTGTTAGCGATCATTAGAAAATCTCCGTATCTGACATCTATTCATATCGGCAAGTAGTTAGAACCCTTGAATGCTATAGCGGATGAACAGTGGTGAAGCTAGAGTTAACCTGCGAAAAGATACTGATATGTGGTGTTTCTAACAGATCAATTCATCCTCTAAATCAGCAGCGGTCAACGCAAAGAGCGCTAGCGAAATCAATTTTTCTTAAAAGATAGACCAACGTCTGCACTATACGGCTACTGGTATTCGGCAGGTAAGCGACTGTTTATTCAAAAAACTCCAGAGAGATTTGTATCTACAAACGTGCAGATATCTCTTTATCTGCCTGTGCTTTTTATGGTGCACAAACAGAATTTGGTTACAGGTTTTATTAGAACAAACTCTCCGAGAGTTGTCAAATATTCATGCATATAGTAGCAAAATTAACACTATCAAGAAAACGATGGTCGAAGAGAGCTTGTAAAATTAGGGGAAGTCCATGGTTTCCATAGACTTATGGTATGGATGAGAGAAAGTGTGCCTAGGTAAATCTCTTTCGAGGTGACGTTTAGAGATAGTTAAGTTTTTACCTGAGTATCTTGACTGGTGGTCATGCGATCGCATTTACCCGTTCTTTAATGCATTGTCAACACAAACAGGGTCTACAAAACCAACGTGTCTGTATTGGGCTGATGCCATTTGTGCTGAAATTTCTCCACCACAATCGGTTTTACTAAAAATTTAAGCGGGTTACCAGCTTTAACCTCAATCCGCAAACAGGAATAGGGACGACGCTTTTTGCTCCCCTGGCCGTTGCGACCAATATATAGGTGTGAGGTGGCCACCCGCTGAGATTTGCCATCAATAATCTCAGACACCTCTGGCCCATTGCTGCGCTGCCGCCGCAGGCTGTAGCCACTGCCGCCGCACACCAAGCAGGGAATATTAGCGTCGGCAAGCCCGTTATTAGCGGTGCGCAGATACTCTAGACAGTGGGCATGACCGTTAATAATTAAGTCTACTAAGGGTCTGTTCTCGGGTAAGCTGCCTAGCGCCTGCTTTACCTCGGTGAGCACCTGACGCAGGTTTTGACGCACTGCCAGCGTTTGGGCCTGAGACCACTTGGTCGCCTCTGTGACATAGGGGGGATGATGGAAATATAGCAGTCGTCCGCGGCAGGTGGAATCTTGCCATGACGCAATCAGTCGATCTCTTAGCCAGTTGAGCTGTTCGGTATCGTTGATGTCCTCAGCTGGTGAGGGCTTTAGCTGTTTGGCAATATCGCGGATCTCTTCTTCTAGCTGTTCTGCTTCACCCGAGAGATCGCCAATTTGTTCTGCCTGGTCAGGGTCGTTGGAGTCAAGTCTGGCGGCTTTCTCTAAAAGCGCCAATCGTTCTTTCTCCAATGCCGTCTGACGCATCGTTAGCCGTTCTCGATAGTCTAGCCCGGCCTGACCTGCCGCAATCGGCGGCGGGATATTAAAGGTGTTGGAGTCTAGGGCAAAAAAGTCGATGCCACCGTAGCGGAAGCTGTAATAGCGGTTGGGTAACCGGGTAAACTCACCCGGTATATAGCGTAAACAGGTGCCATCGGCGGCGGTGTAGTGGTTATTTAGGTGAGCCTGTAGCTGGGGTTGATCGAGGTTAATTAGACAGTCCATAAATGCTTGAGCATAGGCCTTACCTGTATAAGAGCCGTGCCAGCCAATGTCTAAATCGACGTAAGAACGCAGCAGCTTGCGGATAGGATTGCTCAGAGCAGAAACTGCCCCAAACAGAAATGGCAAATTATAGTAGTCGTGGTTGCCCAGGGTAGGTAAGATTGGCTGCCGAAACACCATTTGATCATAGGCGATGGTTTTAGGGTCTTCTCCACCCATCAGCCACTCACGATAGGGACTGATAAAATTGTCAAAATATTGTTCGCTAGACCCCACTAGATACACTACGTCGCCCGTATGGAGACAAAATCGAGCATCGTTTCCTTGCTCCATCATGGCTTTAGCAACGCGTCGTTGGGGGCTGTCTCCCCGATAGCGACCGGTGCCGCTGTCCCCCAGCACCATAAAGGAAAACTCTGTATCGTCTGCGCCACCATCGTCGATAAAAAGCTGGGTTTGGTCGATATTACGCTCTGCTATCAGGGGATGTTGCCAGCGAACGCGAGCCTGCATTTTGCGAATCTTAGTGACGACGGACGCATCTGTGGCTAGCAGCATAAAGGGTGAAACACTAATTCCTAGAAGATAAAAAAGAGAAAAGTTAGGGTCGTGTACTCCTGACAGCGGGTTAGCTGCTACGCTGACGCCCCGGTTCGATGCTTGTACCATCGATACGATAGCCAACTTATTAGCAACAGTGCCAGCGTAATGGAGACGCCTTTACCCACAGGCGCTAAAAATTGGGCAATTTTGTCATAGCTATCTCCAAGATAGTAGCCTGCGACGGTTAGCACCGTGATCCAGACAACAGAGCCCAGAGCTGAAAAGATTAAAAAGGGCAGAAATGGCATTCTGGCGATACCTGCTGGAACAGATATATAGGTGCGAATGCTGGGCAGCAGGCGTCCGAAGGCGACACTCCAGTAGCCGCCGCGCTGGCTAAACCATTTTTGGACAGCCATGACATCTCTGCCAGAAACGCCCACCCATTTGCCATAGCGGCTGGCCAGTCGATAGATACGTCGCAGTCCTAACATTTTTCCAATGTAGAACCACACTAGGGCGCCGAGTAATGTACCGATGGTTCCCGACACAATCGCACCGGTCATGCTCATCTCACCGCGCGCGACGGCAAAGCCTGCCAGCGGCATAATAATCTCCGACGGAATTGGTGGGATGACATTTTCCAACAGCATCAGCAGGGCAACACCCCAATAGCCAAAATGTGCGATCGCATTAGTAATCTGTTCTAAAAAGTCCAAACCCAGCTTTAATAAACATGCATTTCTATGATGGGCGGTAGCTTTGGCCCCTGTCGTCTATCAATGGGCTAATATGTAACCGCCAGCCAGCCGGATGCCGCCGCACTGACACCGGATAACAATAAGCTACTAAAAAGCCACCAGGCTGCGATCGCAACCTGCCCTCGAGCGGCATCGGCCTGGGTCTGCAGATCGGCCTTGACCGCATTAGCTTTGGTCTCTAAAGTCTGCTGGGCAGCAGAGAGACCCTCTGTGATCTGCCGTTGGGCGGTACCGACTGGGGTTTTAGATGCCAGCGTTTCTTGCACCTCTGACCACGAGGTTTTAGCCCAGCTATTGACCTGTTGAAAAGCCTGCTGCCAGGCAGATTCAGCCCCGGCTAAAGTCTGTTGAATCTCATCAGCGGTCATATCCCGGCGTTTTTCTAGCGCCTGCTGCCAAGTAGCCTGATCAAAGAGGGGGTCAGGTAACCCATCAGACAGTGAACCCAGAGATGCTTTGGTCATCTGGGTCAGGTCGCGAACCATCTCAGCCGGTTGAAAGGCGGACTTATCTCGATGTTGCAGATAGTAATTTACCTGCTTGGTCAGCCGCTTGGTCAGGTGCTGGGCGGGTTGTCGAACAGCCCAGCGTCGGGGAGCAGACAGCGTGGGCTCTGGTGAATCTGGCAGTGCCGACCGCAGTGCCGTCATTAGCGTTTGCTGCTGAGCGGGCTTAAGCCCTCGTCGTCGCTCGAGTACAGCTTGAATGGTATCTAAATCTATCTGCTTAGCTACGCTAGGGCTATTTTCAAGGGAATGCTCGGCCAGCTGAGCGGCTAATTTTTCTACTAAATTATCAGCGCTCAGGACATCTAAATTGGTGTAGCGACAGTAGGCAATTAGCTTCTCTTGCACTTTTTTAACCGCTGTCTCATCGGCTGCCGGTTCTGAGCGAGATGATGAAACCATTGTTGTCACTGAGTCTTTTATGTGATTAAGCTGGTTGGCAACAGCCTCAATCTGGTCAGTAGCCAGGTCACCTCTCTCCTGTAGCCAGCTAACAAAATGCTCGTGGTCCAGCTTAGCCAGCTGTGTCTTAATCTGTTCGGGGGCAGCTTTGGGGTCATAAATTCGCTCATAAAATGTTTCTTTAAGAATCTGTGGTTGAAACATCCAGACCGGTGTCTCCCGCAGATAATCCACTACGTCAAGTTCGATAACATTTTCCGAGTCGTCTGAACGTATCTGATGCCAGAGGGTTTGAATATCAATATTAGATGTGTCTACTTGATCAATAGCATGCTGTAGAAGCTGTCGTCCGCTTGGCAAATTTAGGCGAGACATCAGACTCGATGGCGTCAAACCAGCCGTAGCATTTAGCTCTTCCACAACGGGGGATGGCACAGGCTGGTTGGTTTGGATGCCGCCATTATTAAAGACCAGCTCTTTAATTTCAGCCAGCAGCGCTTCTTGCTGTGTCGCTAGATGCTGAGGAATTTGTTTTTGCTTTTCGGCTAGCTCAGAGACTTCTTTAGCCAGGTCTTTAAGCATTGTTTGCTCCTCAGGCTCTGGTTCACCCAGCTGCTGGCCAATGGTTTTGATCAGCCGACGTCCGCCCGCTAGGGCCGTACCCAGCAGAGAATCGGCAAGATTTGAGAGCGTTGTTGAACTAAGCCAAACAAACAACAGCCAGTAGGTGGCCCATAAAATAATGCCAAAAATAAGCCCCCGGCGCGGGTCTAAAATTTGACTAAACTCAGTGGTTAGTAGCCCCGCTGCAAATAACACTGTCGAGAGGCTGAGGGCGACGCCAAACCCCAGTAGGTGGGTGATGGGTAGCGACACGCTTTTACCGGACGGCGATTGGCCAGGTGAAAAGTTAAGCACTGTTAGCCCCAGCGCAATCCCTAAATTCGCTAGCAATAGCTGCAAAGCAAATGCAATGATTAGCCCAGCAATTAGGGAAAAAAGTATCTCCATCCTATCTATATGCCTATGCCTATGCCTAAAGGTACAAACTGGTTGATTAGCTTGTCATCTATCTGAGGCATGAGTCTTTTGAGCATCAAGCGACTTTACCCAACAAAGCAAAAGCCAGCAATGGGCAGACCCCATCACTGACTTTTGCTGGCTTGTCTCTCTATGGATTCCGTCTACGATTGCATCTAAGACACATCGACCGGCTGAGCAACCTGAGGCTCACTAAGCTTTACTTGAAAAACTCGATTGCGTTCCCCATCTGCTTTGGGAATCACTAAGGTCAGCATGCCGCTGTGCATGTCTGCCTTTACCTCGGTGTTCTTTACCTTAGTGTCTAAGCCAATCACCCGACGGAATTTTCCGTAGAGAAATTCAGTGGACATCACTTGCTCTGTCTGTTGCGGCTCTGTCTGACGACGCTCACCTGTAATTAAAACAGCTGCCTGTGAAACGTGAATATCAATATCACTGGCTTCAAGACCGGGCAGTGCCACTTGCACTTTAACAAAATCATCTGTCTCACGAACCTCCACTGCAGGTATCCAATCCTGCTGGCGGGTCCACGACGAAACACGGGTGGCATCTACACCATCAAACAGTTTGTCCAGTCGGTAGCGTAACGCGTTACCTTCACTAAAGGGGTCGAGTCGGATAATTGCCATAGGCGTTAATCCTCCATTAAATTCAACAAATTGCGGGTTCACATACTCGTATTCTCCTAACATCGGAGACTGTGAATCAACGCAAAGTTGAACTGAGGGGATTTCCCATAAAGAAAGTACCAGCTAAGCTGGTCGAATCAAAATGTCCCA
>ERZ1740070.1545-NODE-1545-length-14309-cov-4.512488_pt1 | contig 14309 bp, 13 predicted proteins | sample MGYA00581734_ERZ1740070 | MGnify/ENA primary metagenome ERZ1740070 (study PRJEB43018, sample SAMN04849744) | marine metagenome | isolation source: floating plastic debris | place: Pacific Ocean | collected 2008-09-01 | study: EMG produced TPA metagenomics...
CTGGCGACCGGTGCGCGGGCTCAAGACGACAGCCGGGCCTTCGGTCGAATCGAACCGGGCGGCGCGCCCGTCGAGATCGCTGACGATGCCCCCCCCGCGGGCGCGACGTGGGAACCCAGCGGGCCGATCTCGCCGGCATTGCTCGAGCCCGCGCCGGCGCAGACGCCTCAGCGCCCGGCGCAGCCTGTCGTCCCCGCTCGCCCCGCCGATGACCCCGTGCTCCGCATGCTCGAGGCCGACCTTCGCGCCGCCGAGGCCCGCACGCGCACCGGGGCCGGGGCTGCCGAGCCGGTGCGCCCGCACCCGGGCGATACAGCTTCGCTCCCGCTCGGCGCGCCGCGTGCCGCCCAGCCGCTGGGCACCGCGCAGGAACGCCCCCAAGGCGGCTCCGGCTGGCCCGATCTCGCCCGTACGGGCGTCGCGCTCGGCGCGGTGCTGACGCTCGCGTTCGGCATCGCGTGGGCCGCGAAGAAGTTCGGCATCGCAGGCGGCTCGGGGCGCGTGCTCGAGCGGGCCGCGAAGAGCCCGACCGGGCTTCTGGAGGTCCTCGGGCGGTACCCCATGCCGGGGCGCCAATCGCTGATCGTGCTGCGGTTTGATCAGCGGGTGTTGCTGCTGCGCCAGCGGGCCGGCGGCGACATGACGACGCTGTGCGAGCTCAACGATGCCGAGGAGGTTGCCAGCGTGTTGTTGCGCGTGCGCGATGCCGCGGGCGATACCGCTCACGCAGCGTTCGAGGAAGCGATCTCGCAGGCCGACGCGTCCTACGACGACGCTTCGGACCACGACGCGTGGGAGCCGGACCCGCGCGAGCAGGCCGAGGCGATGCACGCGCTCGGGCGCGTATACACGACCGAAGAGGGCGACCGCGCCGAGCTGGCGTTCGCCGCGGCCCCCGCCGGCGGGCGTGAGGCTTCGCTCCTGACCGCCCTGCGGAGCCGTCGCGCGTGAGGCAGGTCATCGCCGCCATCCTGGCGCTCGCGGTGCTGAGCTGCACCGCGCTCTCGCAGACGGGCGACGGCCCGCCCACGGCGCTCCCCGAGCGCATCGAGAGCAATCTCTCGAGTGATCCGTTCGGGACGCAGACGGCAGAGACCAACCGCTTTGCCGATGCCCTTGGCGGTGCGCTCGAAGACGGCATCGGCGGCGTCGCGCAGCAAGCCCTCCGCGGCGCGGGGCTCAACCCCAACACGCTCGAAGCCATGAGCGGCGACGCATCGCCCGGGGGCGCGTTCAACCCGCTCAACGCGCTCGCCGACGTGGGGCGCCTCGTCCCGGCCGCCGGGAGTGCGCCGGCGAGATCTGCAGGCGAAGGCTCCGAGCCCGGCCTCAGCACCGCGATCAACATCCTGCTGGTGCTCACCGTCGTCTCGATCGTGCCCTCGATCATCCTGATGAGCACGAGCTTCATGCGCATCCTGATCGTGCTCGCGCTGCTGCGCCAGGCGATCGGCGCGCAGTCGCTCCCCCCCGGGCAGGTCATCACGGCCCTCGCGCTCTTCCTGACGGCCTTCATCATGCAGCCCACGCTCGAACGCGTCTGGAACGAGGCCGTCGTGCCCTATCAGCAGGGCGAGATCACCGACGTCGACGAGCTGTGGACCGCCGGCACCCGCCCGATGCGCGACTTCATGTTCGACCAGATCGAGGCGACCGGCAACTGGTCGAGCCTCTACATGCTCATGGACTACCGAGGCATCGACGTCTCCGACCCCGGCGAGCTGACACGAGGCGATGTGCCCACGACCGTGCTCGTGCCCTCGTACATGCTCAGCGAGCTGCGGGCCGCGTTTGTCATGGGTTTCCGCGTCTACCTGCCGTTCCTGGTCATCGACATGGTCATCGCGAGCCTGCTGATCAGCATGAGCATGATGATGCTGCCGCCGGTGCTCATCAGCCTGCCGTTCAAGCTCATGCTCTTTGTCATGGTCGACGGCTGGACGCTCGTGGTCGCGAGCCTGCTCGACAGCTTCGTGCTCGAGGGCGGAATGGAGCGGCTCAGCGATGAGCCCGCGTCGGCGGCGACCGCATCGCTCGTGCTTCTCGCGCTCGTCTGTTGCCGACCGCCCAAGCACCCGTCCAGGCACCCGCCCGAGCACCCGCCCAACCACCGCCCCGGAGGGCTCAAGCATGTGGCACGATGAAACACCCGTCCAGCTCGTGCGCGACACGCTGCTGGTCGTGCTCAAGATCGCCGGCCCGATCCTGCTCGTGGGGGTGATCATCGGTCTGGTGATCAGCCTCATCCAATCGGTCACGAGCATCCAGGATCAGACCATCGTGTTCGTGCCCAAGGTCGTTGGCATGGTGCTGGTCGCGGCGTTCCTGCTGCCCTGGATCACGATGCGTCTGGTCGACTTCACCCGCGAGATGCTGCTGCTGTTCTGACTCGCCCGGGAGCCGCCGCCCGGCGCGACCAGCGCCGGGCCTCGCTATGGATTTCGCCACCGCGCTCATCCCGCACGCCGTCCCGTTCGCGTTGGTCTTCGCCCGCGTGACGGGGCTTTTTCTGCTCACGCCCATCCTGACCAGCGGTTCGATCCCGATGCGGGTGCGCGTCATGCTGGTGGTGAGCTTCGCGGCGGCGACGTACCCGTTCGTGCCCGCGGGCGTGCTGCCGGACACGATCGGGAGCGTCTGGGTGCTGGGCCCGTTGCTGGTCAGCGAGTTGGCGATCGGGTTCGTCCTGGGCGTGTTCGCGCAGCTCCCGCTGGTCGCGGTGCAGATGGCCGGGTACATCATGGGCTACCAGATGGGGCTGGCGATTGCGTCGGCGTACAACCCGGAACTTGATACCGAGTCGGGCGTGATCGGGCAGCTGCTCTTCTTCCTCGCCGCGATGGTCTTCGCGCTCATCGGCGGGCTCTAGATCCTGTTCATCGCGCTGGCGACCTCGTTCGAGACCATGCCCATCGGCGGCTTCAGCGGCGGGGCCGTCCCGGTCGAGCCGGTCGTCGATCTGCTGCACACCGGGTTCGAGTTCGCGCTGCGCCTCTCGATGCCGATCATGGCGGTGGTCATGCTGATCCTGCTGGCGATCGGCTTCGGCGCCAAGACCATGCCGCAGCTCAACGTCATGACCGTCGGCTTCGCGCTCAAGATCCTCGCGGGCATCGGCTCGCTCGCGGCCGTTGCGATGGTGCTCGACGCCGAGATCGCCGACGAGCTGCTCCGCGTGCTCGACCTGATCTTCGAATGGGCCAGCAACCCGCTGGAGGCCGGCGATGGCTGAGGGCGAGCTGGGCGAGCGCACCGTGCATCCGACTTCCAAGCGCCTCGGGAAGGCGCGCAACGACGGGCAGGTGCCCAAGAGCCAGGACCTCTCCGCCGCGTTCACGCTGCTCATCGGTGTGATGCTGTTCGCCGTGCTCGGCAGCACGCTCATCGCCGGCTTCACCCGCATCATGGCGCGCGAGCTGGGCGGCAGCGGCCCGGGCTTCGGGCCCTGGGCCGAGGGCATCCCCACGGGCACCTACACCGTCGCGATCGACGCGGCCCAGCTCGCGTTGCCCTCGATGATCATCATCTTCATCGCCGCGGTCATCGCGCAGCTCGCACAGGTCGGCATCCTGTTCACGACCAAGCCGCTGATGCCCAAGCTCAGCAAGCTCAACCCCATCCAGGGCGTCAAGCGTGTCTTCGGTAAACGCGGCCTGGTCAAGAGCGGCATCAACATCCTTAAGCTCAGTGTGCTGCTGGGCGTCGCGACCCTGGTGCTGGTTGTCCGCCTCGAAGAGATCGGCGCCCTGCCCAGGCTGCACCCCGCGGCGGCGTACGCCGTGCTCCTGCGCATGCTCGTCGAGCTGGCGCTGATCCTGATCTTCGTCCTGCTGCTCATCGCGATCATCGACTACATCTACCAGCGCTGGCAGCACAAGCAGGACCTGAAGATGACCAAGCAGGAGGTCAAGGACGAGCGCAAGAGCATGGAGGGCGACCCGCAGATCAAGCAGGCCCGCATGCGAGCGGCGCAGGAGATTCTCAAGCAGCGCATCGGGCAGTCGGTCCCCCAGGCCGACGTGATCGTCGCCAACCCGACGCACTTTTCGGTCGCGCTGCAGTACGACCGAGAGACCATGTCCGCGCCGACGATCACCGCCAAGGGCGCCGACGAGGTCGCGCTGCGGATCCGCTATCTCGCCGCCCGGGCCAACGTCCCGATCGTCGCGCGCCCGCCGCTGGCGCGGGCGCTCTACTTCGGCGCCGGCGTGGGCGAAACCGTCGCGCCCGAGCACTATGAGGCCGTCGCCGAGGTGCTGGCGTACGTCTACCGCATCAACGGCACCGCCGCCGAGCAGGCCGACGAGCTGTCGCGTGAGGCGCAGCCCGAGCCGGCCCTGGTGGGCGCGTGATGCGTGAGACGACTTCTATCCTGCCACCCTGGGTCGAGCGTCTGCACGCGCACCGCGGGCTGATCGTGCCGCTGGGCTTTGTGTTCCTGCTCTCGGTGATCCTGGTGCCGCTGCCGCCTGTCGCGATGGACCTGCTGATCAGCCTCAACATCTCGCTCGCGGTCATCGTGCTGATGACGACGATCTACATGAAGCGTGCGCTCGACTTCAGCGTGTTCCCGTCGCTGCTGCTCGCGACGACGCTGCTCCGCCTCGTGCTCAACATCGCGTCGACGCGTCTGATCCTCACCGCCGACGCCGATTCGCCCGAGGCCGCGATGGGCGTGGCGGGCCAGGTCATCAGCGCGTTCGGCTCGTTCGTCGCGGGCAACAGCCTGTTCGTCGGCGTGATCATCTTTACGATCCTGATGCTCGTGCAGTTCATGGTCGTGACCAAGGGTGCCGGTCGCATCGCCGAGGTCGCGGCCCGCTTCACGCTCGATGCCATGCCCGGCAAGCAGATGGCCGTCGACGCCGAGCTTGCCAACGGCATCCTGAGCGAAGACGAAGCCAAAGAGAAACGCGAAGAGATCGCCCGCGAGGCCGATTTCTACGGCTCGATGGACGGTGCGAGCAAGTTCGTCCGGGGCGACGCCGTCGCCGGCATCATCATCACACTGGTCAACATCGCCGGCGGGTTCGCGGTCGGCATCATCGAGCGCGGCTGGCCCGCGGGCCAGACCGCCGAGGTCTTCACCAAGCTGACGATCGGCGACGGGCTCACGAGCCAGATCCCCAGCCTGATCATCTCGATCGCCGCGGCGTTGATCGTCACGCGCTCGGGCAGCAAGAGCGAGCTGGGCGAGGAGCTCACCGGGCAGCTCACCAGCCAGCCGCGCGGGCTGACGATCACCGCAGGCTTCCTCGCGGCTCTCGCGATCACGCCCCTGCCGACGATCCCGCTGCTGGCGACCTCGATCGCGCTGGGCGCGCTGGCGTTCGGCATGTCGCGTGTCTCCAAGCGACGCGCCGCAGACGACGCCGTCGAGCAGCGCGCCGCCGCGGCTGCGCCCGCCTCAAGCGAGCCGCCGCCCGTCGAGTCGCTGCTAAAGGTCGACGTGCTCGAGCTCGAGGTCGGCTACGGGCTCGTCCCGCTCATCGATCAGCAGCAGGGGGGCGACCTGCTCGACCGCATCACCGCCGTCCGCCGCCAGCTCGCCGCGGAGATGGGCCTCGTGATGCCCCCCGTGCGCATCCGCGACAACGTCCAGCTCGAGCCGACGGCCTATCGCGTCAAGATTCGCGGCGCCGTCGTCGCCGAGGGCAAGAGCCAGCCCGGCAAGCTGCTCGCGATGGACTCGGGCCTGGTCAGCGGCACCATCGGGGGCGAGGCGACCAAGGAACCCGCCTTCGGCCTCGACGCGGTCTGGATCGAGCAGTCCCAGCGCATCCGGGCCGAGTCGATGAACTACACCGTCGTCGATCCGACCAGCGTCATCGCGACGCACATCACCGAGCTCGTGCGCACGCACGCGGACGAGCTGCTCACCCGCGAAGAGGTCAACAACCTCGTCGAGGGTCTCAAGGAACGCTCGCCGCGTTTGGTCGAAGAGGCGATCCCGGGTCTGGTCAAGGTGGGGGAGATCCAGAAGATCCTTCAGAGCCTGCTCCGCGAGCGTGCGCCCATCCGCGACATGGAGGCGATCGTCGAGACGCTCGCCGACTGGGCGCCCAAGACCAAAGACACCGACGTGCTGGTCGAGTACGTGCGCCACGCGCTCCGCCGCTCGATCTGCCAGCCCTACCTCAGCCGGGGCCAGACGGGCGATGAGAAGCTGCTCTGCGTCACGCTCGACCCGGCCTTCGAAGACGTCGTCAACGCCTACATCGACCGCGGGCAGCAGGGCACGGTTGTCAGCATGCCCGCCCGTGTCAGCTCGCAGCTCAGCGCGGCCGTGCAAGAGGGTCTCGCCAAGCTCTCGAACCAGGGGTACCCCTCGGTCGTGATCGCGAGCCCGCAGGTCCGCGCCGTGGTGCACCAGATGCTCTCGCCGCACGTGCCGGGCGTCGCCGTGCTGGGGTACAACGAGGTCGCGGGCGTCGCCCCGGTCGAGTCGCTCGCGCTGATCACCCCGCCTGTTGATGGGGCCTCGCCCCAGGCGCAGCAGCCGGTCGGGGCGGCCTGCGGGCACGCGCGGTTTGCCGTCGTGCCCGCCCGGGCAGTAGACTCTCGCTCGGCGGGGATGGAATCCCCGCCCCAGCGCACCCGCTCGCACAGATTCGCGAGTCTCGGCGGAGCCACGGATGGATATGCGCACCTTCCGAGCGCCCTCAATGGCACAAGCCCTGCTCGAGGTGAAGCGGGGCCTCGGCCCCGACGCCGTCATCCTGCACACACGCAGCGTGCGCACCGGCGGCGTGCTCGGCATCGGCGGACGCAGCGGTGTCGAGGTGACCGCCGCCTCACGCCGTGCCAAGACGCCCGCGCCGCGAGCGACCGCGTCAATGACCGGGACTGGTTCCGGGCCAAAGCCCAAGGCGCAGGCCCAACCGCGCGCCGTCGCTCAGCCCGCTCGGCCGGTGCGTAAACCGGCCGCGGCACCTCAAGCCAAGGCCCAAGGCAAGTCCCAAGCCAAGACCCAGCCCAAGGCTGAGCGCAGGGCCGAGGCGAAGCCCCAGCCCCAAGCGACCCGCCCGGCGCCCACGGATGTGCGCACGAGAGCGCTCCGCGCCGCGCACGTCGAGCCGGCGCCGGAGCACGAGCGTGCGCGCGCCGCGTTGCACGCCGAGCTCGACGCGGTCAGGTCGATGCTGCGCGACGTGCTCGCCACCCGCGCCGCGCAGGCTGGCGTCGGCGGCGCACTCCCAGAGCCGCTCGCCCGCGCGTACGCGCGTCTGCTCGACCAGGACACCGACCCCTCGCTCGCCGCCGAGGTCATCGGACGCGCACGCGACGAGCTCTCGATCGGCGAGATGGGCGATGACCAGATCGTCGGCGACACGCTCGTGCGCCTGCTGAGCGCCCGCATCGCCGTCGCGCCGACGCCGCCCGCGAGGGCGGGGCGTGCGCGACGCATCCTCCTGATGGGGCCGACCGGCGTGGGCAAGACCACGACGATCGCCAAGCTCGCCGCGCAGTTCGCGGTGCGCAGCCGCCAGCGTGTCGGGCTGCTGACGTGCGATACCTACCGCATCGCCGCGGCCGAGCAGCTCCGCACGTACGCATCGATCATGGATCTGCCCGTCGAAGTCGTCGCCAAACCCGCCGACATCGAGCACGCGTGCGCACGGTTCGAGGGCTTCGATACGATTCTGATCGACACGGCGGGACGCAGCCCGACCGATGCCCGGCGCATCGAGGAGCTGGCACGGTTTGCCGAGGCATCAGGTGCGGATGAACGCCACCTGGTCGTGAGCGCGACCTCGGGCGAACGGACGATCGTGCGCACGGCCGAGCGTTTCGCGCCCGCCGGCCCCGATCGGCTCCTGCTCACCAAGCTCGACGAGGCCGACGCGCTGGGCCCGCTGCTGAGCGTCACGGCGAAAGCCGGTCTCCCGCTGCGGTTCGTGACAACAGGGCAGGAAGTGCCCGATGACCTCGAGTCGGCGCGCGCCGAGCGCCTGGCCCGGGCCGTGTTCGAGGGGCTCTCGCCGCAGCGGGCGGAGCGAGCGCCGGCGCAGCCAGCGGCCCGCGAGGCGCGGCGCGAGCGAGCGAACGCCAACCCCGCGCCGAGCGCGGCTGAGGCCCCGAAGAAGACCCCCGAGCGCGTCTCGTGACGCACGCGTCGCTGGCGCCGTCATCGGCTCGAGACCAGGCCGACGGGCTGCGCGATCTTGTCCGCCGAGAGCAAGCGGGCGACGCGTCGGCGGAAGGCCCCCGCGCGCGCCCACGCCCGGTGGTGATCGCGATCGCCAGCGGCAAGGGCGGCGTGGGCAAGACCACGCTGGCGGTCAACCTCGCCGTGGCGCTCGCGGAGACCGGGCGGCGCATCGCGCTGCTCGACGCGGACCTGGGCACCGCCAACGCCGACGTGCTCTGCGGGCTTGCCCCGCGTGTCCGCCTTGACGCCGCGCTGCTGCCGGACGCCCCCGCCTTGCCCGCGATGCTCCACAGCGCACCGGGGGGCTTCGCGTTGCTGCCGGGCGCGGTCGGCGTCGGCAGCGGGGGCGAACTCACGGGCCACCACGCGGACCGCCTGGTCGGGCGTTTGCCCGAGCTGTACGGCGTCGTCGATGTGCTCGTGATCGACACCGGCGCCGGCGTGCAAAAGGGCGTGGTCCGCTGGCTCGAGGCCGCGGATCACCGCCTGATCGTGACCACGCCAGAGCCCCCGGCGATTGCCGACGCCTATGCGCTGATCAAGGTGCTCTCGCGACGATCGGGCCTGCCCGAGCCGGGGCGATTGGTCGTCAATCAGGCGCGTCACGAGCGCGAGGCCGTCGACGTGCACGCGCGCATGCGAGCGGTTGGCGAGCGGTTCCTGGGCGTCTCAGTCGCGATGCTCGGGTCTGTGCGTCGCGATCGGCGTGTGGGCGAGGCGGTCCGAAGGCAGCGCCCGCTGCTGGCGACCGGCGCGCGCGGACCGGCGGTGCGCGATATCCGGCGTCTGGCACGCGGTTTGTACGGGGCGATGCGGCTCGCCGCACGAGCCTGAGCCCGTCCCGGACGATGACCGGGTGCAAAGACCTCGCTTTCGCGCACGCGTCAGGCCCGCTCGGAGCCCGTGTTGGACACCCCATCGAAGACAGTCAGCGGTGTGCTCGGGCTCGCGGCCTTCGCGGTCGCGTGCCTCGGCGGGCTCGCCGCCCGCGACACGCCCGATGTCATCTTGCTCCAGGCCATCATCGCGATGCTGATCGGGGCCGTGCTCGGGCGCATCATCGGCGCGATGGGGGCGCAAGGTATGCGCGAGCACGTCGAGCGGCACATCGCGAGCAACCCGCCTGCTGAGGAACCACAAGAGTTACTCGACCTGCGCGAAGCGCGCGGCGAGGCGCCGGGCAACAACGCGCGCGGAGCGCCCCCCCCGACTCAGGGCGCGCGAGCCGCATGATTGCGCACGATGCCCACAATTCGCGCGGAAAGTGCTCGCGGATCGCCCCGCAGCGCGCGCATGTTCGGGTATACTTTTCCGGACGGCGCAGGGATCGCGCCGTCGCTGGCAGCGGACGGGCCCTCGGCTCGCTCTCCGGCCCTTGCGTACCGCGGGACGCGGCACGCAAAGGCAGCGGTAGTAGGAGAGCACATCGGGAGAGCCAGCGGGGGATCGCACCGTCCGTTGCGCGGGGCCGTCCTGGCCCCTGGGGTACGTTGGGCTTGCCCGAGATGGGCCCGCCCGGGTGCCGGCAAGGTCAAGGAGTCGACCGATGGCGATGACACGCACGCGCGCAAGGCTCGGGATGAACCGCGGTGGACGCGGTGCCGCTCGGCACGCCGAATCAAGCAACACGCCCTCCCCGTTCGATGACCGGACGATGGACGCCAACTGGCGTGCCTTCCGTGAGAACCGTGATGAGGCGCTGCGCAACTACTTCGTCGAGAAGTTCTTGCACCTCGTGCGATACAACGCCGAGCGCCTGTACGCCCGCCTGCCCGACGAGGTCGACATCGAGGACCTGATGTCGGCCGGGCTCTTCGGCCTCATGGACGCGATCTACTACTTCGACCCCGATCACCTGGTCAACGGTCGCCCGGTGAAGTTCGAGACCTACAGCGCCACGCGCATCCGCGGGGCGATCCTCGACGAGCTCCGCAGCATGGACTGGGTGCCGCGCCTGGTCCGCCAGCGGAGCAGCAAGGTCGAGGCGGCGCGGCAGCAGATCCAGATGCGCGAGGGACGCAAGGCGACCGATCAGGAGATCTCCGATCACCTCGGCGTCGATGATGAAGAGTTCGAGAAGCTCACCCGCGACTCATCGGCGGTCGGCGTCACGAGCATCACGAGGCGGTGCTTCCCCTCCGACGGCTCGCGCGAACTGCGGGAGATCGACGTCATCAAGGACGACCACCAGTCCGACCCGGTGATCGACACGCAGCGAAAAGACCTGCGTGACCTGATCACCAAGGGCCTGACGCGGGCCGAGCGCCTGATTGTCATTCTCTATTACTACGAGTCGATGACGATGAAGGAGATCGGCGCGACGCTGGATCTCTCCGAGAGCCGCGTCAGCCAGATGCACAGCTCGATCGTCGCCCGCCTCAAAGCCCAGATGCAGCACCGGATGCGCGAGCTGGAGCCCGAGGACTGAGCACGCTCGCCGCGATCGCGCTCGGCTCGAACCTTGCCCGTCGCACGGCGTCGGGTGCGCTGGCCGATCGTCTCGATCATCTGCATCACGCGCTCGAAGCGTTGCGTGTCCATCCATCGCTGCGCGTGCGCCGCGTGTCGCGCATCATCGAGACCGAGCCGATCGGGCCGCCCGGGCAGCGCCGGTATCTGAACGCGTGCTGCCTGGTCGAAACAACGCTCGGCGCGCGCGCGCTGCTGGATCTTCTGCTCTCGGTCGAGGTCGGCGCTGGCCGCGTGCGCGCCGGCGAGCGGTGGGGGCCGCGGACGCTCGATCTCGACCTGCTCGTCTTCGGCGACGAGGTTACTGACGAGCCCGGGCTGATCGTGCCACACCCCGAGCTGCACACGCGCGGATTCGTGCTCGAGCCGCTGGCGCTGATCGCTTCGGGGATGATGGTCCCAGGGCGCGGGCGCGTCGCGGACCTGCTGCGTGCGCTCGAGGCGGGCGACTCGCCGGCGCCCTGATCTCGGGCTCGCGTTCGGACCCCGCTCGGGAGGACTCAGCCCGCTTCGGCGCGGGGGTGGGCGTCGCGGTAGCTCTCGTCGACGCGCTGGTTGGACAGGTGGGTGTACACCTGGGTGGTGCTCAGGCTCTGGTGGCCCAGGAGTTCCTGCACGCTGCGCAGGTCGGCGCCGTTGTCGAGCAGGTGGGTCGCGAAGCTGTGACGCAGGGTGTGCGGGCTGATCGAGGGGTCGAGCCCGACCTCGCGGAGGTACTTATCGAGCTTGCGCCGGACCGAGCGTGAGCTGAGGCGCTTGCCGTGCTTGTTGAGGAAGAGCGGCGCGGGCTCGCCCCCGGCGTTGCGCCAGAGCTGCCCGTAGCGGTCGTCGTTGCGCACGAGCTCCATGTAGCGTGTGATCGCGGCGAGCGCGTGCGAGCCGAGCGGCACGAGGCGTTCTTTGCGTCCTTTGCCGACGACGCGCAGGGCGTCGTTGTCGAGGTCGAGGTCGGTGTGATCGAGCCCGACGAGCTCGCTGACGCGGATGCCGGTCGAGTAGAGCGTCTCGAGCATCGCGCGGTCGCGCAGGCCCAGCACGTCGCTGTCGCCGGGCGCGCTGAGCAGGCGTTCGACCTGGTCGACGGTGCTCGCCTTGGGCAGGCGCTTGGCCTGGCGGGGCGTGCGGATCAGCGTCATCGGGTTGCCGGTCGCGACGCCCCGGCGCAGGGCCCACTTGTAAAAGGACCGCAGGGTCGCGATCTTGCGCGCCATGGTCGCGGGGCTGTACTGCTGATCGGCCAGGAACGCGAGGAACGAGCGGATCAGCTCGACGTCGCCCCGGCAGATCGCGTGGGTGATGGTCTTGGGCGGCGCGTTCGTGCCGGCGGGCTCGGGCGTGTGCTGGAGGGTCTCGAAGGCGTCGAGCTCGGGGTCGCGGTCGATCGCGATGCCGAGCTCTTCGGTGAGGAACTCGATGAACTGGCGCAGGTCGGCGCCGTAGCACCGCGCGGTGTAGGGGCTGAACCGGCGTTCATCGGTGAGGTAGCTGGCAAACGATTCGACGAGCGGGAGGGTGGTCATGCCAAGGCTCCGGTGCTGCACATCAGGGCGTTCGCGCGGCGCATCGCCCGCGCGGACGCGTCTCGGATCAAGAAGAGGTTGGCGCTGCGGCTTGCTGCGTGCACGCGTCATCCCCGGCGGTCGGCCTCGCCGGGGGTCTCGCCCCGGGTCAGCCCTGGTCTGCTCGCCCGCGCTCTCGGGCCAGACGCAGCCACTCGTGATCGAGCAGCTCGTCCACGGCCCGGTGTGCCGCGAAGCGTGTGTACAGATCCATGCTCGCCAGATACATCCGCCACCCGATCGCCGAGTGCGCCTCGACGCGCCCGTCGGCGAAGGTCCGCAAGCGCATCTGCACGTCGTGGTTCCGCCCGTCGAGGTGGATCGACGTGCTGGGCCCGGGCTCGGTGCCGAAGTTGGACGCGGGCCCGAAGTCGGCGTCGCTGTACGCCATCGTGAGCGCACGCGGGTCGATGGTCGCCCGGCTCGCCGGCGTGTCCAGCGTGTAGAGCGCGAGCGAGAGGCCCAGCACCGGCGGGTCGTAGGGGTCGTAGGCGGTGATCGATCCGACGATCACCCCGTCCGCCCCAAGGGCCCGAGCCAGCGCGAGTGCCTCGGCGGGCGAGGTGATTGCCCCGTCCGCGTCGGTCGCCCGCAGCGTCTCGAGCGTGCGGTTGAGCGGCAGGCAGCGGATCCCGCGGACCTGCTGGATCGCCGCGACGATCTCGTCGCTGATCACCAGGGTGTCGGCGGTGCTGGTCCCGCTCTCGTTCCGCAGGGGGACGACCGCCCACAGCGGCTCGCCCCGCACGGTTTGGTACGGGCTGGTCAGCACGCCGGGGGCGGTGAGTTCATCGCTCGGTGCGCACGCGCCGACCGCCAGCATCGCCAGCAGCAGCGCGAGAGCCCGAGCGCTCTTGAGCATGGTCTGTGCACTTGTCATGGCGTCCCTGCCAGCAAACCGCGGGCCTCCGTGCCCGGGCTTCGATCGGTGCCCCCCAATCCGTGGAGGGCGTTCTGCAAAGACCCGGGCCGGCGGTGGGCCCGCCCGGGCGGAAAGCTCGTTCAGTCTTCGAACTGGCTCTGCGTGCCGCCCTCGGTGGGCACGTTGGCGAAGGGGCGGCTGGTGCCGCTGCGCCGGTCGATGGCGCCGCGCTGGGCGCTGGCGCTCTGGAGGGCACGGTTCATGTCCATCGCCCAGAGGTTCTCGACGCCGCTGCGGTTGGAGACGAAGTAGACGCGGTTGTCGGCGCCCCAGCTCGGCATGAGGTCGATCGTCGAACCGGAGACCAGGTTGACCCGTCCGACGCCGTCGGCACCGATCATCCAGATGTTGGTCTGCTCGGGGGCGCCGTTGAAGGCGGGCCCGGCCTGCTCGGCGGGGACCTCGGCGTAGAGCAGGAACTCGCCGTCGGGGCTCCAGCTCGGGTTGATCAGGGCGCCGTCGGCGGCGCTGATGATCTCGGTCTCGTGCCCGGCCTCACCGATCGCGGCGTCGTAGTCCATCGTCCACACGCCGAACGCCCGGTCGCCGCGCTCACGCGAGCGCTGGAACGTGATCTGGTCCGTCCCGTTGCGCCCCGTCCCGGGCACCGGGCTCCACTCGGGGAAGAGCCCGTAGCCCACGAACTGCACGGCGTTGGGCGACTGGATGTTCATCACCCACAGCTCCCACCGCCCCGAGCTCTGGCCCAGGCGGCTGAAGACGATGTTCTGCCCGTCGGGCGAGAAGCTGGGGTGCAGGTCGTGGGTGTTGTCGCTGGTGAGCTGCACCGGCTTGCCGCCCTCGATCGGCATGAGGTACAGGTCCCACGTGCCGCTGCGGTCGGAGGCGAACGCGATGAAGCGTCCGTCGGGGCTGACCGCGGGCATCACGTCCTGGGCCGGGTCATCGGTCAGGCGTGTCACGGTGCGGCTGTCGGCGTTCTTGATGTACAGATCGGCGGTGGGGCGGTGCTGCGTGCTCGCGAAGACCACGCGCGACCCGTCGCGCAACACGGCGGGGTCGAAGTCGGCCCCGGTGTGCGTGAAAGTCACCTGGCGCACGTTCGCGGTGTTCTTGCCCTGATCGAAGACATCGGCCTCGCGGGGGAGCTGGGTCCCGAGCACGTCGCCGTACATCCGGCTGGTCAGGTCGTTGGAGTCGGCCCGGGGGGCGTTGTTGGACGTGTTGAAGGCGTTGGTGCTTGATC
>ERZ1740070.1549-NODE-1549-length-14298-cov-5.563786_pt1 | contig 14298 bp, 13 predicted proteins | sample MGYA00581734_ERZ1740070 | MGnify/ENA primary metagenome ERZ1740070 (study PRJEB43018, sample SAMN04849744) | marine metagenome | isolation source: floating plastic debris | place: Pacific Ocean | collected 2008-09-01 | study: EMG produced TPA metagenomics...
GACCGTCGAGCATGCCACCTGCGGCCTCGATGATATCGGTGATGGTGGAGCCTGCGGGCAGCAGATGGACACCGGGGTTCTTCACGCGGCCCGACACGGAATAGGAGCGCAGGCCTTTGCGGCCGTTCTTTTCGACGCCTGATAGGATCTCTTTGCCTTCGCGCAGCACGCGGGCGACCCAGTAGAGGGTTTCGATGTTGTTCACCAAAGTGGGGCGGTTGAAAATGCCCACTTGGGCCACGAAGGGCGGGCGGTGACGCGGCAGGCCGCGTTTGCCTTCGATCGACTCGATCATCGCGCTTTCTTCGCCGCAGATATAGGCCCCGGCCCCGCGGCGCAGGTCGATATAGCCTTTTTCGACGATGCCTGCATCCTCCAGCGCTTTGATTTCTTCCGCCAGGATGTGCAGCACGGCGGGGTATTCATCGCGCATGTAGATGAAGCAAGTGTCTGCCTCGACCGCCCAAGCGGCAATGAGCATCCCCTCAAGGAAAAGATGCGGCGTGCGTTCGAGGTAGTAGCGGTCTTTGAATGTGCCGGGCTCGCCTTCGTCGCCATTGACGGCGAGGTAACGGGGGCCAGCCTCCGCCCGGACAAAGCCCCATTTGCGGCCCGAGGGGAAGCCCGCGCCGCCCAAGCCACGCAGACCGGAGGCGAGGATTTCGTCTTGAACCGCATCGAAATCGCCACCCGCACGCAGCTCAGCCAGTTTGGCGTAGCCGCCATTTGCGCGGTAGGCCTCAAACGTCTCGTAGTCGGGGATATGGGCGTGGGTGTCGCCCGTCATGATCGCGGTCTGCACCTTTTCAGGTGTGGCGTGATCGATGTGATTGTGGCCGATCTCCAAAACCGGGGCGGTGTCGCAGCGGCCCATGCAAGGCGCGCGCAGCACGCGGACCTGAGACGGGTCGAGACCATCCTCCAGCGCGGCTTTGAGTTGCTGTGCGCCGGCCAGTTCGCAGGACAGGGAATCGCAGACCCGGATGGTCAGTGCGGGCGGGGGCACCTCCCCTTCTTTGATCACGTCGAAATGGGCGTAGAAGGTGGCGACCTCATAGACCTCAGCCTGCGAAATGCGCATCTCTTCGGCCAGGGCGCGCAGATGGGCGGCGGAAAGATGGCCGTATTGGTCCTGAATGAGGTGCAGGTATTCGATCAACAGGTCGCGGCGGGGCGGGGTATCGCCCAAAAGCGCGCGCACCTCATCCCAGGATTGATCTTCGAGCTGGCGTCCTTTGGGCGTATGGCGCCCTTTGCCGCGTCCTTGTTTCCAAACGCCGCCTCTTTCGTCGAGTGCCATGGTGCCTCCGGTAAATGCGCGTGTGACCGTGGGTGTTGTATGCATCGGTATGGCACCGCTAAACCCTTGGTTCAAATCGTCATTCCTGATCGACTGATAAGCAAAACTTATCAAGAATACCCGATTATTTCACTAGGGATTTGTTTTGCGGATGGCCGCCGGGGGTCAAAGACCCTGTCGCACCGCCTCGCGCAGCTCATTGAGCATGAGCGTTTTGGTGGCCTGACGGGGCACGACGAGGGCAATTTTTTTCTCCACCACAGGCTCCACCAGATCGAGCACGGTGATATCGCCCTCATCGCCCAACTCCTCGATCAGGACCTTGGGCACGATGGTGGCGGCGGTGCCTTGTTTGGCGATCACGATGGCGGCGTTAAAGCCGTTGGAGTCAAAGATCACGCGGGGCTGCGCGCCCGCATCCTGGAACACGCGGTCAATGATCTTGCGGTTCTGCATGGCGGGTTCCAGCAGGCTCAGCGGCAACTCTGCGGCCTTGGCCCATGTGATGTCGGATTGCGCCTCCGGGACCATCGCCTTGGGCGCCACGAGCACGTAGGTTTCATCATAGGCCGGGTCGATATGCATCAGGTCAGAGGACACCCCATCGGCATAGGTGAGACCGGCGTCGAATTGGAGGTCTTCGATGCCTTGTTGGATGGACAGCGATGAGGCGGTGATGATGCGCGTTCTGAGGCCTGCGTGGTTTTGATGGAGGCGGATGGCCAGCTGGGCCGCGACGGCCACGGCGGTGGGCACAACGCCCAGCACGAGCGAGCCTGTCACCTCACCTTTGGAGGCTTTGAGTTCGCGTTCGAGATTTTGGGTGCGCTCAAGAATATCGCGGGCATGGGCCAGCACCTTTTCGCCTTCGGGCGTGAGCTGCTGAAAGCGGTTGCCGCGTTTGACGATGGCGACGTTGAGATTGTCCTCTAGGTGACGGATTCGCATGGAAAAGGCCGGCTGTGAGAGGCCGCATTCTTGGGCCGCGCGGGCAAAGTGCCGCGTGCGGGTGAGCGCCACCAGGCATTCGAGGTCTTTGAGATCGATCATGAGGCTTTATGGGACGAAGGATGCGCGCGGGCAAGCTGCGTCTCACGCCAGAGCATGAAGAGCCCGGAGCTCACCACGATGGCGGCGCCCAAAAGCGTGATCGGTGTGGGCCAATCGCCGAACACCGCGTAACCCAGGATGAGCGCCCACAGGAGGCCGGTGTAGCGGAAGGGGGCAACAAAGGCGATATCGCCCACGCGCATCACCAGCGTGGCAAAGAGATAGGCCCCGATGATGAGGACAGAGGCCGCCGTGATCAGACCCCAGGACCGATCGCTCGTGACCTGCCAATCTTCCGTCAGGCTGAGCGCGCCGAACACCACCATAACCGCGACCGAATTGGTCAGAACGATCAGCATCGTGGGCACAGTGCGCGACATGCTGCGTGTGATCAGATCACGCGCCGTCACGCAGGCCACGGCGGCCAGACCGTAAAGCGAATAGAGGGTGAAATCCGCGGTGCCCGGACGGATGATCAGCAGGACGCCCACCAGACCCACGGCAATCGCGGTAAAGCGCCGCCAGCCCACAGGTTCGCCCAGCACGGCCCATGCGGCCAAGGTGATGGTGAGCGGCAGCGCCTGCATGATGGCCGTCACATTGGCCAGCGGCATGTTGAAAAGAGCGGTGAGAAAGAAAAACGCGGTGGCGGTGTCGGTGAGGCTGCGCAAGGCCAAAAGCCCGGCGTCCCGGCGGGTGATGCGCGTCAGAAACGCCCCCATGCGCCAGGCGATGGCGGCCACCACGAGGGTGGTCATGACGCCGCGCAGGAAGAGAAGCTGATAGAGCGGCACGTCACCCGCCATCATTTTCATCAGCGTGTCATTGAAGGTGAACGCGGCCATGGACGCGGTCATGAACCCGGCGGCCAGCAGGTAGTCTTTCAGGGGTGTGGGGGTATCAGCCACGGGCAGCGGTGGGGGCCAGCCCCGTCGCCATTGTCGCTCGGACCAATGGCGCAACAATGGCGACCCCCGGGATATTTTCAGCCAGAAGAAACAGCGGCGGTTTTCGCATGGGTTAGATCGAGAATGTCAGGCGGCTGGCGATCTGGCTGTGCAGATCTGCGTTTGCGGCAAGCACGCCGGCGACCATGGGTTTGGGATTGTTGAAGTGCAGCGGGTGGCCTGTGCGATCGGAGGTGATGGCGCCGGCCTCGCGCAGGATCAGGTCTCCGGCGGCCACATCCCATTCCCAGCTGGGGCGGAAGGTGATCATGCCGTCAAAGCGCCCTTCGGCCACGAGCGCCATGCGGTAGGCCAGTGACGGGCGGTAGGCGCGGGTCACCTCGGGCGGGGGGCCGTGCCAGAACTCAGGCTTGAAATTGTGTTTGACGGACAAAAGCTCGGCTGTGTTGAGGTCTGCCGTGTGGCGGATGGCGATGGGGGTGCCGTTGAGTGTGGCCCCCTGCCCCATGGCGGCCGCATAGAGCATGTCGCGTTTGGGCAGATAGACCACGGCGGCGCGCGGCCGGCCGTTTTCGACCACGGCCAAGGAATGCGCCCAGGTGTTGGAGCCTTCGATGAAGCTGCGGGTGCCGTCGATGGGATCGATGACGAAAAGCGTGTCGTGGGACAGGCGCGCCGGGCTGTCTTCGCTTTCTTCCGAGAGCCAGCCATAGTCCGGGCGCGCGGTTTGCAGGATGTCGTGGAGCGTGTCGTTGACGGCCAGATCGGCCTCTGTCACCGGGCCTGCGCCATCGGGCTTGTCCCAGGTTTTGGTGTCATCCGGCGCATAGCGGCAGGCCACCTCTCCGGCCGCGCGGGCGGCTTGGATCAAAAGCTCCAGATCAGGCGCCGGCAAGGGTCATCCCTTCGACGAGAAGCGACGGCACGACCCGGCTGAGATGGGTGCGGGCGTCATTGGCGGGGATCAGGCGGCGCAGCATGTCCGGCAGGTGACCCGCGATGGTGCATTCATTGACCGGATAGGCAATTTCACCGTTCTCAATCCAGAACCCCGAGGCCCCGCGCGAGTAATCCCCTGTGTTGGGGTTGATCGTGGCCCCGATCATGGAGGTGACCAGAAGGCCAGTGCCCATGTCAGACAACAGCTCTTGGCGGGTTTTGCGGCCTTGGGTCAGCGCCACATTCCAGGTGCCGGGGCTGGGCGGGCTGGAGGTGCTGCGCATGGCGTTGGCGGTGGAGGCCTCCCCCAGTTTGCGCGCGGTGGCCAGATCGAGCGTCCAGCCTTGCAGCACGCCGTCTTGCACGATGGCGCGGCGGGCGGTGGGCAGACCTTCGGCGTCAAAGGCGCGCGAGGCTGCGGCGCGGGGGCGATGCGGATCCTCAATGAGGTCGATCCCGTCGGGCAGCACAGCCGCGCCTTTTTGATCGCGCAACCAAGAGGCGCCGCGCGCAATCGCCTGTCCGTTCACAGCACCCAGCAGATGCCCGATGAGAGAGCTGGCGATGCGTTCGTCATAAAGCACAGGGTACGCGCCGGTTTTGGGTTTGCGCGCGCCCAGCAAGGCGACGGCCCGTTCCCCGGCGCTGCGGCCAATGTCATCGGCCTGGCGCAGATCGGCGCGGAAAATGCGGCTGTCGCCGTCGCTGTCACGCTCCATGCCTGTGCCTTCGCCCGCGATGGCGACACCGTAGAGAGAACTGTCAGAGCGATGGTAGCCTGCCGAAAACCCGTTGGTTGCGGCCAGATGGACGCTGCGGCGGGTGTGGCTGGCCACGGCCGTGGAGACTTGGCTGACGCCGTGCACATCGAGGGCTGCGGCCTCAACCGCCAGCGCGGCCTCGCGCAGAGTATCGGGTGAGGGATCGGGGCTAGGATCGTTGAGATCAAGCAAAGCCGGGTCGCAGCCCTGACCCAGTTGCGCGGCCTCAGCAAGTCCCGCATGGGGATCTTCGGGCGCTTCGCGGGCCATGGCCACGGCCCGTTCGGCCAACGTTTCAATCGTGGCCTGTGACGTGTCAGAGGCCGAGACGCAGGCCTGCCGCCCGCCGATCAGCACGCGCAGGCCGATATCGGTGCCATCCGCGCTTTCAGCCTGTTCCAGATCGCCAGCCCGCACGCCGACGCGCACCGACGTGCCGCGGACGGCCACGGCGTCGGCGCTCTCTGCCCCGGCCGTTTTGGCGGCGGTCAGAAGCGCATCTGTGAGCGTGTCGAGGGATGTGGTCATGAAGCTGTCTTGCCTTGGCATGGTGCGGTGCGCCCACAGGTAGAGCGCTGTTTGAGGCGCTGCAAGCGTCGGGTCTCAAAAGTCGGCCAAAAAAAGGGCCGCGCGGATGGCGGCCCCTCATTTTGGTGTTGGCGTTTCTGGTTGCGCGAAACTTACTGAATGCGCTGACCGTTGGCAAAGATCTGACCATTGCCCTGCACCTCAATGGTGGAGGTCAGCGTGTCCGGCTCAGAGCCAGGCACCGCGAAAAGCCCCATCATCATGCGCACGCCTGAGGCCTCTTGATCCGGGATGAGGCCCATCGCCACCAGTTTGTCCAGAAGGCCATTGCCGCCTGCCAGCGCGAGGTTCAGTTTACCCGTCGGCGCGGGCAGGCCGTCAAAGGTGGTGAGATCGGAATTGTCGAAGGTGAACGCACCGTCGCCCAAAAGCTCAGCCCCTGCGGCCCGCACGGTGAGGCCTGTCACATCGAGCGAGTGCAGCTCACCGGGTTGCGCGCCACCCACACTGGATTGCGCCACGGCCATTGGATCCATGATGTCAACCAGCAGCTTGGCGGTTCCGCTGAGTGCCACAGCCACTGTCGCGGGGTCGCGCGGCAACTGTCCGGTCGGGTCCACAAGGCCCCAGAGCAGATCGGACATGACGAAATCCGCGAGTGTCACGTCCATGCCAAAGGGCTGCAGCTCATCCCGGGCAGAGACCGGCATTTGCAGGCTGAGCCCGTTTTCCTGGGCCGACAGCTCCACCGGGAAAGGGATATCCGTGCCCGCGACAGAGATATCCTGCGCGGTGGAGGAAATGGCATAGCTGAGCCCGTCTTCGTTCATGGCGACGCCAAAATCGCTGGTGTCGGAATTCGATTTCAGCTGAAAGATCTCACCGGTGTCATTGAAATTCACATCCATGCTGCCGCCGGTGAAAGACAGCGTCGCATCCACCGCAAAGCCCTGTTTCAGCATCGCACCCATATCGTTCATATCGCCATCGGCTGGCAAAGCGGCGACCACGGCGGTGTCCATGCTGTCGGCGCTGCCTTGCAGGATCAGCCGCCCTTCGGCCCCATCAGGATCGGTGGCGTCCACCACGTAGGACACGGCGCCCGCGGTGATCTTTTGAGCGATTTCGTAGAGTGCGCCGCTTTTGGAGGTGGAGGAGCCTGCGATATTGGCCACGCTCATTTCCGCCTTGCCGATGGTCGACATGGGCAGCGTGACCTGATCGACGGTGATCTCGTCAATGGCCAGCCCCAAAAGGGCCGCGGAATAGGTGTAAAGGATGTTGTCCGGGTCGCCCGAGACCACACCGGACCAGTCCTTGGTGGTGTAGCTGGCGGCCACGTTGACCGGGTCTTCGCCCTCCGCCTCAACCAGAACGCTGAGCGGCAATGTTTCCGGCAGACCGATGGAGACCGTGCCATTGCCGTTATCGGTCAGGGTCATTTCGGCCATGTTCAGGGTGATCGACACGTCCTCTTCGGGGATTTCGGTGACCATCACGATGTTGGTGATTGCCAATTCATCACCGCTGCGCGCCTCTGTGGCGGTAAGCGTGTAGCCGGAGGCCGCCATATAGGCCTGCCAATCAGACCAAACCTGTTCGGGTGTCACATCCGCATAGGCACCCGTAGAAGACACAAGAGCCACCAGGGCTGCACCACTCATCATGTGAGACTTAAAGGACGTCATAATCGACCCTTCCGTTTTTTGCGTTCCCGTGTAGCTTCTGCCCAAGAACCGTGAGGGTCAAGCGCTAGTTGGGGCCTTTTGACCACAGATAAGAAGGACAGCCGTGATGGACATGACCGGAAAAACCACCCTGATCACCGGGGCCAGCCGCGGGATTGGCGCCGCAGCGGCGCGGGTTTTTGCCCAAGCGGGCGGAAATGTGGTTCTGGCGGCGCGAAGCACTGCAGAGATTGACGCGATTGCCAGTGAGATTGGCGACACGTTTGGTGACAGGGCCCGCGCGATCGCCTGTGACGTCAGCGATTTTGACCAGGTGGCGCAGGCGGTCGCCCTCTGCCAGAGCAGCTTTGGCGGTCTGGACGTGCTGATTGGCAATGCCGGGATCATCGATCCTATTGGCCCGCTGGAGGCGTTGGATCCGGGCGATTGGGGCCGGGTCATCGATATCAACCTCAAGGGCGTGTTCTACGGGATGCGCGCGGCCATCCCGGTGATGAAAGCCGCAGGCCACGGCACGATCATCACCATCAGTTCCGGCGCGGCGAGCAACGCCCTTGAAGGCTGGAGCCATTATTGCAGCTCAAAGGCAGGGGCGGCGATGCTGACCCGCTGCGCGGATCGCGAAAATCGCGAAGCGGGGCTGCGGGTGATGGGGCTCTCGCCCGGCACCGTGGCCACGCAGATGCAGCGTGAGATCAAATCGAGCGGCATCAACCCGGTGGCGCAGCTGGACTGGTCCGATCACATTCCGCCGGACTGGCCCGCGCGGGCGCTTTTGTGGATGTGCAGCGCGGAGGCGGATGAATTTGTTGGCCAGGAGATAAGCCTGCGCCAAGAGGACATTCGCCGCCGGGTGGGCCTGATATGATCCGTTTGGAGAAGGACGGCGGGCTGTGGATTGCCACGATTGATCGCACGGAAAAGGCCAATTCCCTGACCGAAGCGATGCTGACCGAGCTTGCCGAGATTGCCGAGGCCGCGCAAGAGGCGCGTGTTCTGGTGCTGACGGGTGCGGGGTCGGTGTTTTCTGCCGGTGCGGATCTGGAGGCCGCGCGCGCGGGTCTGGCGCTGAGCCCGGTGTGGGAGCGGCTGTCGGGGGCTGTGGCCGCCCTGCCCTGCCTCACGATTGCTGCGCTCAATGGCACGGTGGCGGGCGGTGCGATGGGCATGGTGCTGGCCTGTGACATGCGCGTGGCCGTGCCCCGGGCCAAGGCGTTTTACCCGGTGATGAAGCTGGGGTTTTTGCCGCAACCCTCGGATCCGCCGCGCCTGGTGCGGCTCTTGGGGCCGGCGCGGGCCAAGATGATCCTGATGGGCGGGGTGAAACTGGAGGCGGCGACGGCCGAGGCTTGGGGCCTTTTTGACCAGATCGCGGAGCCAGAGACCCTGATGGAGACAGTGCGCGCCTTGGCGGCTGACACGCTGGCGGCCACGCCAGAGCACGCCGCCGCGATCAAATCCATGTGCGCGGGCGTATCAAATGCGAGACGCGACCCGCAAGGGGAGCGACGAGCGCGGCATTATCGCCGTGCGATCAACCGCGCCATATCGATCATCCGGCAGGAAAACGCCCATTCATTGTCGTACCAGCCAAACACCCGCAACAGCCCCCCGGTTGAGACCGATGTCTCCGGCCCGCAGATCACGATGCTTTCCGGCCGGGCGCGCAGATCGGCGCTGACCAGAGGTTTTTGCGTCCATCCAAACACGTCAGATCCTTCCGCCGCGGCGCGCAAAACGGCGTTCACTTCCACCTCCGAGACCGGTTTTTCGGTCTGAACGGTGAGGTCGATGGCAGACACGCTCGCCGTTGGCACCCGAATGGCGCGCGCCGCAATCCGGCCTTTGAGCCGGGGCAAGACCAATCCGGTCTGGTGCTGCGCGCGCGTGGTGGTGGGCACCATTGAAAGCGCGGCGGCCCGGCTGCGTTCAGGTGCGGCGCGAGGTTTGTCGACGGTGGGCTGACTGCCCGTGTAGCAATGCACAGTGGTCATCTGTCCGCTGACAATGCCAAAGGCGTCATCCAGCACCCGCGCCAAAGGGGCCAGCGCATTGGTCGTGCAAGAGGCGTTCGAGATGATCCGCTCTTGTCCCAGCTCGGCCTCATTGGCGCCCATGACCAGCGTCATATCCGCCTCTGCGGCGGGGCCTGAGACCAGCACCGCCGTGGCGCCCGCCAAAAGCCCGCGTTCGGCCACCGCGCGGGTGCCGCCCATCCCGGTGCATTCGAGCACGAGATCCACGCCCGTCAAATCAAGCTTCGAAAGGTCGGGTTCGGCGTGAAACGGGATTGTCTGCCCATCGACGCTGAGCGCGCCGGGCGCGGTGCTGACATCCCCGTGCCAGGGGCCAAAAACGCTATCATATTCAAAGAGATAGGCGCAGGTGTCCAACGGTTCGATATCGTTGATCAACACGATCTCAAAATCCGTGCTGTGCCGCAGCAAAACACGCAACAGCGTGCGCCCAATGCGGCCGAACCCGTTGATGGCGATGCGGATGGAAGGGTGGGACATGGGGATCACTTGATTAGGTCAGCAATGCTGCCTTTTCGCACGCGCAAAGCGCCGAATCCACCCGTGTAATGAAATTTGATCAAATTGTCGGACGGGTCGAAATCAGGCGCTCAGCTTTTTCAACGCCGCCGCCGATTGATCGCGCACGCCCTTGAGCTCTTTCATCGCCTCATCCAGCTCTGCGCGTTGCTGTGCCAGCGCGGCCAGCTGCATATCCGCCTGTTCGATCCAGATTTCCAGCTGCGCCTGGGTGCCCTCTTCTTCGTAGATCAAAAGCCATTGGCGAATTTGTTCCAGCGCAAAGCCCCATTTCCGACCTCTGAGGATCAGCGTCATGCGCGCCACTTCACGCGGGCCGTAAAACCGAGAGCGCCCGTCCCGCGTGGGATTGAGCAGTTCGATATACTCGTAGTAACGCAATGTTCGCGGCGTCACGTCGAACTTTGCGCACATCTCTTTGAAAGAAAGTTGCGTCTCTGACATGTGTCCTCCCATTGGATAGAATACGGGCAGAAGCGGTTTCGGGCAACTGTCGCTATTGCCCATGACCTCTCGACGCGGTCATATAGGCGTGAAGCGACCCGGAAAGACCACCATGTCCAAGACAGACCCGCCCACAGACCAAGACGCCCAATTGGCGGCCACGCAGCGCTTTATCGAAGCGTTGCCTCATTCCAAGGCCCTGGGAATGCGCGTGATTTCGGCCGGGCCGGGCACGGCGGAACTGGCCATGGAATATGACCCCAAATTCGTGGGTGACCCGGAAACAGGCGTCATTCACGGGGGCGCGGTGTCGGCCCTGATGGACACCTGTTGCGGGGCCGCGACCATGGCGCATCCGGATGTCAAAGGCGTGACCGCGACCATCGACCTGCGGATTGACTATATGCGCCCGGCGACCCCCGGTCAGTGCATTCGCGCGCAAGCCACCTGTTACCATGTCACGCGCAACGTGGCCTTCCTGCGCGCCCGCGCCATTGACGATGATAAGGACCGCCCTGTCGCCTCGGCCCCCGGGTACAGAAGGCACAGACCGATGAGCCGCCCCAAGCCAGAGCCGGTGAAGGTCGTCAAACACCGCCGCGATGCCGCGCTCACCAGTTTGGTGCAGGGCGTGCCCTACATCCATTTTCTGGGCATCGAGTTTGACCGCCGCGGGGATGAGTTGACGGCCATCTTGCCCTATGCCGAGCACCTGATTGGCAATCCCGCCCTGCCCGCATTGCATGGCGGGGCCACGGCGGCGTTTTTGGAAGTCACCGCGATCATCGGGCTCAGCTGGTCCATGCTGTGGGACGGGGTGGAACGCGGTGCGCTAGACCTTGAGGCGATGCAGGCCGGTGATCTGCCGCGTCTGCCCAAGACCATTGGGTTCACGGTGGATTACCTGCGCTCTGGCCTGCCCCGGGACAGCTATGCCCGCGCACGCGTCAACCGATCCGGCCGGCGCTATGCGTCGGTGCATGTGGAGGCCTGGCAAGACAACAGGATGCGCCCCCATGCGCAGGCCACCGGGCATTTCCTGATGCCACGCCGGGATGGCTGACACATACACCGCACACAGCCCGCTGACCCATGCCCGCGTCTTGCGCATTGCGGTGCCGATTGTTCTGTCCAACAGCACCGTGCCTTTGCTGGGCCTGGTGGATACGGCGGTGGTGGGCCAGATGGGCGAGGCCGCACCGATTGGGGCGGTGGGCATTGGCGCCATCATCCTGACGTCTCTCTACTGGCTGTTCGGATTTCTGCGCATGGGCACGATCGGCCTGGCCAGTCAGGCCAAAGGCGCGGGCGACACGGCCGAAGAGCATGTGATCCTGACCCGCTGCATGATCATCGGAGCGATGGGCGGCGCGCTGATGATCTTGCTGCAATGGCCGCTCTTTCACGGAGCGTTCCTGATCTCTCCGGCCAGTGCCGAGGTGGAGAACCTCGCAAGCGACTACCTTGCCATTCGGGTCTGGAGCGCCCCTGCCCTGATCTCGCTTTACGGCGTCACGGGCTGGCTGATTGCGCAAGAGCGCACGGGCGCGGTGCTGGTGCAGCAATTGACGATGAACGGGCTCAACATTGCGCTGAACATCTGGTTTGTGCTGGGGCTGGAGATGGGCGTGGCGGGTGTGGCTTGGGCGACATTTGTTGCGGAATGGGCGGGGCTGATCCTTGGGCTGTGGTTCTGCCGAGGCGTTTTCCGTGGCCCCCATTGGCGCAACCGGGCACGGGTTCTGGCGCGCGGCCCGCTGATGCGCATGGCCCTGATCAACCGCGATATCCTGCTGCGATCGCTGTTCATTCAGGTGGTTTTCGTCTCGTTCGTGTTTTTCAGCGGGGACCTGGGCGATGTCACCTTGGCGGCCAATCAAGTGCTGCTGCAATTCGTGTTCCTCACGGCCTATGGCCTCGATGGGTTTGCCCATGCGGTGGAGACATTGATCGGGCAAGCCATTGGCGGGCGGGATCGCGCAGGTCTCAGACGCGCGGCGTGGCTGGGGTTTCAATGGGCCCTGTTGGTGGCGCTGTTGATCACCGTGAGTTTTGCCGCGTTGGGCAGGCAGATCATCGCGCTCATGGCCACATCTGAGGCAGTGCGCGCAGCGGCGGGATCCTACCTGATTTATGTCATCGCCACGCCGATGACCTCTGTCTGGTCCTTCATGATTGATGGGATTTTTGTCGGCGCCACGCGGGCACGCGACATGCGCGACACCATGGTGATGAGTGCGGTGCTCTATATGGTCTGCGCCGTTGTCTTGTTGCCGCTCTTTGGCAATCATGGGCTGTGGATTGCGCTGCTGATCAGCTTTTTGGCGCGCGCCATCACCCTTGGCCTGCGCTATCCTGCCTTGGAGCGGGAGGCGTTTGACTAAAGCTCTTCGCTTTGCAGCTGTTCGGCGGTGGCGCGGCCCAGAAGGTAGGACAGCTCCTCATACATCTGGTCAAACACGGCAAAGAGCGCGGCGTTGAAGGCGCGGCCCTCATCGGTGCGCCAGAACGCGGCATAAGCCTCCAGATCCTGCTCAGGCAGCGCGCCATAGGCGGTCAGGAAATAGCCCTGGATCCAGCCGGTGCTTTCTGAGCGCACGCTGCCTTCCTGGGTCCAGACATCGCGCAGGATATCCTCTTCGCCCAGATCAATCGCGCCGCCATCGGCCAGACCGCGATAGAGCATCAGATTGGCGTTCATGATCCCCATGACGTTGAATTCGACCAGATCGCTGTCCTCCATCATGGTGGTGATTTGCGCGATCAGCGGGTCGTCATTGTCTGTGAGGTCTTCGAAGCGGTCGCGCGCGGCCATCTCGACCTCTTCATCGAAAAACGCCTCGCGGGCGGCAAGCTCCAGCGCGATGATTTCCGCGCCCAGTTCGGACGTGAAAAAGGCCACGAGCGGGTCCAGATCGGTTTGCGCCAGTTCGGCCTCAAGACCCGAGGTGAGCAGATCATACATGCGCGCCTCGTCATAGATCAGCCCCACGCGCAGCCGCCAACCGGGCGTGTCGGCATCCATCATCATGTCCTGGATGAGGGTCGCGCCGTATTGCACGCCTTCGTCATGCATGATGGCGACCGTGTCGGTCATGCGCAGCGCATCCATCAGCGCGTCAAACTGCGCGGCCCGGTCGGCCAGCGCGGCTTGTGCCCACAAAAGCGCGGCCATCGACATGCCCGTCAGCGCAGAAAGACCGGAAGTCAGGCGCGTGGCCACGATCACAGTTCCTCCGCCGGGTGCAGTTCGGCCAGTTTCACGGCCAGTGTTTCGAACCGGTTGGCCATGATTTCATACTGGACGGCGTTCATCAGCTGATAGACCTCTTGCATGGTGGGATGTTCCAGTGCCTCGGCATAGGCGGCCAGATCCGCATCCGTGATATCGCGGTAGGTATAGGCCGCACTGGCCAGGCCACCGGCCTCCATATCCGCGATCATCTCCTCTTCGTCTTCTTTGATCAGCAAACGCAGCGTGTCTTCATCAATCTCGTAGCCCAAGGCCCCGGCATGGGAGGCGGCCATCAGGAAGCGCACCATCACCTCTTGCACCGCGCGCACGCTTTGGCCCGAGGCATCCACCGCCTCCATGAGGCGCATGAGCGATGTCAGACGCGGGCTTTCCGGGCCCATATCCTGCAAAAGCGTGACACCGTGGTCGCGCTTGGTGTCCGTGTCCGCATCCGCGTGGGAGGCATTTTCGACCTCCACCAACCGCTGCCCCAGATCGGAGGCATAGAATTCAGCGGCGTGGCCCAGATGATCGGGCGTGATGGTCTGGGAAAGGATGTCGACGGCCATGCGCTGCATCTCGCCGCCGTCAAACACCTCGCGGGAGACGCGCATCCAATCCTGGCCGAAATCATCGGGTTCCTGGCCCAAAAGCGCGGGCGCATGTTCGGCGGAATGGGCAATAGCATCGAGCGCCACGTCAAAGCCCGTGATGTGCAGGAATGCCTCCACATTGGCGCGGTCGGCGGCGCGGGCTTGCACCGCGAGCGTCAGCAAGACGCAGAGGCCCAGGCCATGCAGGGTGGTGAAACTGAAGATTTGGCGCAGCGGCTTCATCCGATACTCCCATTCGCGGCGTATGGGATACCCTAAGGTGTGAATGGAATGCGG
>ERZ1740070.1550-NODE-1550-length-14294-cov-5.202613_pt1 | contig 14294 bp, 10 predicted proteins | sample MGYA00581734_ERZ1740070 | MGnify/ENA primary metagenome ERZ1740070 (study PRJEB43018, sample SAMN04849744) | marine metagenome | isolation source: floating plastic debris | place: Pacific Ocean | collected 2008-09-01 | study: EMG produced TPA metagenomics...
GCGGGCCGCTGTCGCTCTACACGGTGACCTTGGGACATCTCATTGTCTGTCTGCCCTTTGCGGTGGCGACTCTTCTGCCCCGGTTCGAGGGATTTGATCCATCTATGGAAGAGGCCTCTGCCGATCTGGGTGAAAACGGGTGGTGGACCTTCTGGCGCGTGACCTTTCCGATGGTCTTTCCGGGCGTCGTGGCGAGCTTGCTGCTCACCTTCACCATCTCCTTTGATGAGTTCATCATGGCGTTCTTCCTCACCGGGACGGACCCGACCCTGCCGATGTATATTTGGGGTCAGCTGCGCTTCCCTCAGGAGTTTCCGTCAGTGCTCGCGCTGTCGTCGCTCATCCTCTTCATTTCCTTCATCCTCGTGTTCATCGCCCAGCGTGTTGGGCGGATGGGCCTGGAAGATTAAGACACAGGTGCCCTCATGACCAACGACGCCTTCATTTCCATCCGGAACGTCAACAAGTTCTTTGGCACGTTTCAGGCCATCGACAACGTCAGCATGGATATTGCGCAAGGGGAGTTCTTTTCCCTGCTGGGCGCGTCGGGCTGTGGCAAGACCACGCTTTTGCGCATGCTGGCGGGCTTTGAAAGCACGTCCAACGGCGAAATCCTGATCGACGGGCAACCCTCTGCGGATGTGCCGCCGCATCACCGCCCGGTCAATATGGTCTTCCAAAGCTACGCGATTTTTCCGCATCTCAATGTCGCCGACAACATCGCCTATGGTCTGCGCAAGCAGCGTCTCTCGAAAGAGAAGAAAAAGGAGATGGTCGATGAGATGCTCGAGCTGATCAAGCTCCCGGGCTATGGCGCGCGCAAAGCCAATGAGCTTTCGGGCGGGCAACGGCAGCGGATCGCTTTGGCCCGTGCGTTGATCCTGCGGCCCAAAGTGCTTTTGCTGGATGAACCTCTGGGCGCGCTCGACAAACAGCTGCGCGAACAGATGCAACTCGAATTGCGGGCGTTGCAGCGCCAGGTGGGCATCACCTTTGTCTTCGTGACCCATGACCAGGAAGAGGCGCTGACCCTGTCGGATCGCATCGCCGTGATGTCAGGGGGCAAGGTTTTGCAGGTGGACACACCTGAGGGACTTTATGAAGCGCCCAAGACCCGCGAAGTGGCCAGCTTTATCGGCAACATGAATTTCTTCCAAGGCACCGTGCGCCGCAATGGATCCGCTGAGGCGGCGATTGAAACCCAAGGCCTCGGTAATATTCCGATTTCTCTGGACAAGGTGACCAAGCCTGATGGCGCGCCGGTTCAGGTGGCCCTGCGCCCGGAGAAATTTGAGCTCTTTGAAGAGGAACCCAAGAGCGGGCATTTCGTCACCGGCAAGATGGATAAAACCGCCTATATGGGTGAGCGCAGCCATTATTATGTGACCCTAGATGGCAAACCAGAGCCGGTGGCTGTGTCCAGCACCAACCAATTTGTGGCCCGCGATGATGATCGTTGGAAACAAGGGGAGCCGGTATGGCTTTCTTGGTCGCCCGAGGCGGTGGTTGTTTTGGACGCAGACTAAGGGAAGACGCGGCAAAGGCCGTCTGACGGGACCATGAACAAAGTTACAAAGCTGGACAAACAGCTGTCAAAACCGACCCCAAAAACCGCGCGGCGCACGGAATCCAAAGAGGTGCGGCGCAAGCAGTTGATCGATGCCACAATCGAGTCCATCGCGCAGAACGGGATTGCCGGAACCACCATGTCGACGGTCACGGAAACTGCGGGGCTGTCGCTTGGCATTGTGAATTTCCACTTTGAGAGCAAGCAAAAGCTCTTTGAGGAAACGCTGGTTCATATCGCCAAGGAGTATCATCAGCACTGCTTGCGTGCCTATGAACAGGTGGGCCCGTTTGCCCGTGAAAAACTGGCCGCGCTTGTGGACGCCCATTTTCACCCCGATGTTTGCACTCATGAGAAACTGGCCGTGTGGTACGCGTTTTACGGGGAAGGCAAGAGGCGCGCGATTTACCGCGATCTCATTGACCACATTGATGATCAGCATTGGGATATCGCCACGGAGCTGTGCCAGGACATCATTGATCACGGTGGCTATGATTGCCCGCCCGCCAAACAGGTCGCACGGACGCTTGAGGCGCTGCTTGATGGCATTGCGCTCAACATTCTGATGTACCCTGAAAGTTACAGCCCGGCCGACGGCCGCAAACAGGCGCACACCTATCTGGCCGCGATGTTTCCCAAGCACTTTGATATGCCCGAGTTTTAAACCTTTAGATGTAACCTGAGCCACGCAGAGGGGGAGGCATCCCCTGTCCCGCAAGTGGGAACGGAGCAACGAATATGGCAAGAGATCCACGCTACGACATTCTGTTTGAGCCGGTCAAAATTGGCCCTGTCACAGCGCGCAACCGGTTCTACCAGGTGCCTCATTGCACCGGCATGGGGTATGTCCGTCCGCGCACTTTGGCCGCGATGCGCGGCGTCAAAGCCGAGGGCGGTTGGGCCGTTGTGAACACGGAATACAACTCCATCCACCCCACTTCCGATGATCTGCCTCACCCTTCCGCCTCGCTTTGGGATGATAGTGATGTCCGTGCGCATTCGCTTATGACTGATGCCGTGCATGAGTTCGGGTCGCTCGCGGGTGCGGAACTTTGGTATGGTGGCGCGCGCTCAGCCAATATGATGACGCGGCTCGTGTCGATGGATGTCAAAGCCATGCCCAATACCGCAGGCAAACCCTTTTCGACCCGGGCCATGGACAAAGAAGACATCAAGACCTTCCGCCGCTGGCATCGCAGAGCGGCGCTGCGGGCCAAGGAGGCCGGCTTTGACGTTGTGTATGTCTACGCCACCCATGGCTACCTGCTTTCGAATTTCCTGAACCCTCGTGTCAATGACCGCAGCGATGAATATGGCGGGTGTTTGGACAATCGTGTGCGGCTGGTCCGAGAGCTGATCGAAGAGACCAAAGACGCGGTGGGGGATCGCTGTGGTGTCGCGGTCCGCTTCTCGGCGGATGAAGAGATTGGTGTGGATGGCCAGCCCATCTTTGGCGAACGCCGCGAGATGTTTGAGATGCTCGCCGAGCTGCCCGATCTGTGGGACATCAACATCGCCAATTACTCGGTCGAGATGGGCGTTTCGCGCTTTACCAAAGAGGCCACGCTTGAGCCGTATATGGAGTGGGTGAAGTCAAAGACGACGAAACCTGTTGTTACCGTCGGTCGCTTCACCTCCCCCGACACGATGGTGAGCCAGGTCAAGCGCGGGGTCACGGATTTCATCGGTGCCGCGCGACCCTCGATCGCCGATCCATTCTTGCCCAAAAAGATTGAAGAAGGGCGGTTGGAGGACATCCGAGAATGCATCGGTTGCAATATTTGCTATTCCGGGGACAGTATCGGTGTTCCCATCCGCTGCACCCAGAACCCCACTATGGGGGAGGAATGGCGCCGTGGCTGGCACCCCGAGTTTGCCCAAGACACTCCGCAGGAAGGCAGCGTCCTGGTTGTTGGGTCTGGCCCGGCCGGGTTGGAAGCCGCCCGCGCACTTGGCAAACGCGGCTATCAGGTGATGCTGGCCGAGGCGGAGCTTGAGATTGGCGGGCGCGTGACGCGCGAGGCATCTTTGCCGGGGATGAGTGAATATATCCGCGTGCGCGACTATCGCGAACAAGCGCTGAAAAACATGCTCAACGTTGATATTTTCCGTGACAGTAAAATGACCGCTCAGGATGTGTTTGACACTGAGGTCGATCATGTCTGCATTGCCACCGGGTCAACATGGCGGCGGGAATGCTTTGACGATGAAACCTTTTACTCCATTGCCGAAGGGGATGCCCGTGCCCGCGTCTTCACACCCGATGACATCATGAACGGCAAACTGCCGGACGGGCCGACGCTGATTTTCGATCAGGACAATTACTACATGGCGGGCGTCATCGCAGAGCGGGTGCGCCAGGACGGGCACGAGGTCATCTATGCGACTGAGGCTGATAGCGTCTCAAGTTGGGCTGGCAACACCTCTGAGAGGTGGCGCGTGCGGACCCATATGACAAAGCTCGGCATCAAGATCGAAACGGCGCAGTCTCTCACGCATTTTGATGGCCAGACCGCGACGCTCGAATGTGCCTATGGCGGAGGCGAAAAGCAGGTCCAGGTGACCAATATCGTGTTGGTGACATCGCGTGCGCCCAATGATGCGCTGTATCATGAGATCCTCGATCATGCGGGCGGGGCGCCTTTGCCCTTTACCCTGACGCGGATCGGCGATGCCGAAGCGCCCGCCATCATCGCCGCTGCGGTCTATGCGGGGCACCGGTATGCGCGGGAATTGGACACGGAGGTCGATATTGACGTGCCATTGATGCATGACCGTGTGGATGTTGGTGCGCAGCCCGGCACGGTTGCCCCCGCCCGTTGGAAATAAGGGAGAATTTTCATGCCGTCGCAAGCCTATTTCGACACGTTGGTGCAGTATTACGAAGAAGAGGTGGAGGGGGAGGCCTATTTCGCTGAGGCTGCCAAAGCCTACAAAGACAGCCTTGTGCGCGAGAAGCTGGAGCTGCTTGCCGCCTGCGAACGTCACGCGGCCATGGCGGTTGAACCGCTTATTCGCAAATATGGGCTGACCCCCAAAGACGCCGGTGCATTGCACGAAAGTGGCCGCAAAGATGCACAGAACACGCCCGTCGATTGGGCCAAGATGGTCGATGGTATGAACGCGACCTATCCTGGCTATGTGGACGATTTCAAAGGGCTGGAAGCTCTTGGCCCGGCGGAGGACCAGCAGCGCCTGAATTTCCTGACCGAGCATGAGATCGCCGCCATTGCGTTTTTGCGCCTTGAGGCCGTTGACCCCAAGACCAGTATGGCCCCGCTCAAGGCATACCTGGCCACTGACCCGTTGGATTGGGTGGTGGCCGCGCAATGACCCTGCTGCGCGTGACATTGGTTATGTGCCTCATGGTCGGCGGTGCGCAGGCTGAGATCAAAACTGTGGCTGACATTGAGGCAGAGGCGGTCTCTTGCGACACCTGTCAGGCGCGACAAAATGGCAAGCGCGCACTGCGGGAGTATCTTGCCCAAAAGCGCGCAGAGGAAGGGTCTGACGGCCAAAATGATGACACAAGCGATGACTGAAACACCGAAAGCCGCTGGGTTCTCCATGCCCGCCGAATGGGAGGCGCATACCCGCACCTGGATGATGTGGCCCTGTCGCAATGTGGTCTGGCCGGATATGGAGGCCACGCGCCGCAACTACCGTGATGTGGCCCATGCGATCCGCGATTTTGAACCGCTCACCATGGTTGTGCGTCCCGAAGACATGGAGGGCGCACGCAATCTGCTGGGCTCTGACATTGAGCTTATGGATCATCCCATTGATGACAGTTGGGCTCGCGATGCCGGGCCGAATTTCCTCAAGAATGCGGCAGGAGACGTGGCCGGCGTGGCGTTCGAATTCAACGCCTGGGGCGGAAAGTATGACCCCTATGATGGCGACAATGCCGTGGCAGAAGTGATCCTGAATACCGCTGGCGTGCCCGCTTTCACCTCGCGCCTGATCGCTGAAGGGGGTGGCATATCTGTGGATGGGGAGGGCACCGTTCTTACGACCGAAAGCTGCTTTCCAAACGCCAATCGCAATCCGGATTGGACGCGCGATCAAATCGAAGAAGAACTTATGGAGGCGCTCGGCGCGGAGAAGGTGATCTGGCTGCCGGGCAATGTCGAAGAGACCGAGACGGACGGTCATGTTGATGGGGTCGCCGTCTTTGCCGCGCCCGGCGTGGTGCTGATTCAAAGCGATGAAGAGGAGGAGCATTACTGGCGCGACATTCACCGCGCCAATGTGGCCGCACTGGAGGGGCAGACGGACGCGAAGGGCCGTGAGATCAAGCTGATCAAAATGCCCGACGCTTGGCGCTTGCAAACCGGTGTCGAAGGCGAAGAATTCTGCGACAGTTACGTGAATTTTTACATCTGCAACGGCGGTATCATCATGCCGCATTACGATATCCGCGAAGACGGTTTGGTGGCGGATATGCTGCAAGATGCTTTCCCCGGGCGCCGCATTTCACAGGTCCCGATCCCGGATATTGCGGGCGGCGGGGGCGGTATTCACTGCATCACCCAACAGGAACCAACCCCCGGCGTGTGATCCAAACCACACCCGCCCCGGACTTGATCCGGGGCCTCATTCTTTCGATCCAAGAGGTCCCGGATCAAGCCCGGGACGTGTCGCGCAAGGGGCCTTGGTCAGACACCTTTGTCCACGGTTTCCCCCCGCCGTTCCGCGGATTTCATCGCGTTGAGCTCTGCTTGCGCCTGGGCAATCTGTGCCGAGGCCATGGCCGCCACATTGCGATCCACCGAAGACGGCTCCGCCGGGGCCAGGGCGGCCGCCTTCACGACCATCATCTTGGCAATCGTCGCCGCCGGATCGCCCGGGATCGCGGAGGCATCAATCTGCACCTGTCCCCCAATGGCATAGCGCTGCCCATCCGGTCCGGTCTGATAGCTATAGGTGGGGGCCGAGGCGTAGGGCCCGCCCACGCGTTTATGCGCTTGCTCATGATCGCGCACTTCGCGGTCGCGCGCGCGCAGTTTCTCAACCACCTGTTGCTCTTCTTCGCTCAACCCATCCGCGCGGCGATTGTCATTGCGGGTGCTATTCTCAGTCTCGGGGCCTGTCGCCGCGTTCACCTTGGCCGCACCACTTTCCTGCGCGCGGGCGGCGAGTTCGGCCTGCCTGGCACGGATCAGACCAAAGAGCGCGCTTTCCTGGGGCGCTCTGACAAGGGTATCGGCGTCAATATCCATAACCCAGGCACGCTATCAGCCGGGCCTTAACGAGAGATTGATTGCGCTGCCCCTATAAGACTGTGAGCCGTAGGTCAGAGATTGCAAAAGGCGGCATCCAACCCTTCGGCCACCTGATCGACATCCTCCAGTGACAGGCAGAGCGGCGGGACCATCCGAAAGGTCGACTGGAACGGCCCGGATTTCGACAGGATCAGCCCGGCATCACGACAGCCCTCAAACACAGCGGCTGTGGTCTCCTTATCCGGTGTTTTGGTGGCGCGCTCACTGCCCATTTCGACGGCCAGCATCACCCCCTTGCCGCGCACATCGCCAATCGCCTTATGGCGTGATTTCAGCTCTTCCAGGCGCGCCAGCAAGGCCGCACCGACCTCTCGCGCATTCTCTTGCAACCCCTCATCGCGCATCACGGCCAAAACGGCGCGGGCGGCGGCGCAGGATGTGGGATTGGCCCCGTAGGTGTGGAACATGAACCGTTCCGCCATCGGCTCGGCAACCGCCTTGCGGGCCACAACAGCGCCGATGGGAAACCCATTGCCCAGCCCTTTGGCCATGACCACGATGTCGGGCACAACGCCATCGGCCTCAAAGCCCCAGAAATGCGCGCCTGTCCGACCAAAGCCCGATTGCACTTCATCTGCGACATAGAGTCCGCCTGCGGCGCGCACCCGCTCTGCCGCCCCTGACATGTAACCTGGTGGCATCTCGATGATCCCGCCATAGCCTTGCACACTTTCCACAAACATCCCCGCCACTTGGCCCGAGGTGGCTGATGCGATCACCCGGTCAATCTCATCCAGATAAGGCTGTGTTCCCGGGCCAAAGACGCCGCGGTACTGATTGGGTTCGGCCACGAAGGCCACGTTTCCGGGCATGCCCGGGTGCCGCCAGCCAGAGATGCCGGTGATGGATTGCGCCGCCGCTGTGGGCCCGTGATAGGCCGTGCGCAGGGCCAACAAATCCAGGTTGCCCGTATAGGTCCGCGCCATGGTCATCGCCAAGTCGATGGCCTCTGACCCGGAATTGGTAAGATGCACCACCCAGTCTTCGCCGGCGGGCATGGTCGCGGCCAGCTCCTCGGCCAGATGCGCCGGCGTCGGGTGATAGAACATGGTCGTGCAATGGGTCAACTCGCGCGCCTGCTCCATCGCCGCCTCCACCACCCGAGGGTGGGAATGACCCACCGAGATACACACATTCATGCCCAGCAGATCCGTGTAACGCCGTTCATCAGTGTCCCATAGATACTGCCCCCGCCCACGCTTGAAGACGATGGGTTCACGGAACGGGACAAACTTTGTCAAAGACGGCGAATAATACTGATCGCGCCGGGCGGAGGTTCCGTCAGAGGACCAATCCGTGTGCAATGGGTGATCTTTCATGGCTCAGCTCCTTGTCTCGCTCTGAGGGTCTTTCAATCGCAAATTACCAGGGTCGTAGGGCACTTCGTCCAAGATGACCGCCGCGCGCCGCTCTCCCAGAAGGGAGACAGTCAACCCGTCGTCTGCAGTCGGATCGCGCAGATAGGCAAAGGCCAGTGTCTTACCCGTGCGATGCCCATGGGCGCCGGATGTCACGATGCCTACGGCCTTGTCGCCTTGCCACACGGTGTGGGCGTAAAATGGATCTACCTCACCCGGCACGATCTCAAGCAAGACCAGACGCCACGCCTCTTTGCGCATCAGGCCCACGCTTTCGCGCACAAACGCGCCAAGCCCCGCCTCCAGCGGGCTACGCTCGGTCGTCAGGTCCGCGCCCCAAGCCGGGTAGCCTTTTTCCAGCCGCATCGCATTGGCCGCAAACGCGCCAAAATAGCCGATGTGGTGCATGGTGCCCGCGGTCTCCAGCGTCAGGAACACCCGTGCGGCGTTTTCGGCCTCAATATGCAATTCCCATCCCGGCTCGCCGATATAAGACATGCGCATCGCAAGGCAGCGCTTGCCCGCGATGGTGATCTCTTGGTGGGAGAGCCACGGAAAATCGATCGGGTCGTCACAGACATGCGCCAGAACCTTGCGCGCGCGTGGCCCCATAAGCGCGATCACGGCAATGTCTTCGGTGACATTTTGCACGTCCACATCATGTGCCTCGGCCAAGGTGCGCAAGAGGTCAAAATCAATCTCTTCTGCCGCGGCCGCCGAGGTGAGATATGCGCCCGTATCGCTGATGCGGACCACGGTGAATTCCGAAAGAACGCCGCCGGCCGGGGTCAATGCGTGGGTCAAACCGATCCGCCCGGGTCGTGGCGGGCGATTGGCGCCGAGGGCGGATAAAAAGCCTTCAGTCCCCGGCCCTGTGACGCGGAACTTGGAGAAGACCGACAGATCTGCCATCGCCACCGCCTCTGACACCGTGCGGCATTCGCGGCGGACATGTTTGAACCAGTTGGGCCGGGTAAAGCTCAACTCTGCCTGATCGCCCTTGAGGTCAGAAAACCAGTTGGGCCGCTCCCAGCCATGGGCGGCCCCCATCACCGCACCCCGTTCGAGCATCAGGTGATGAATCGGCGATTGCCGTATGTCGCGCGCGGCGGGCCGTTCGTCATACGGGTTATGCACGCCGAAGTGCAGCCCAAGAGATTGCAGCGCCTTGGCAGCGGGGTGATGGCGATCCGCCCAAGCCCCAAAACGGCGGCTGTCCACGGCCATCGCGTCCATGGGCGGTGCACCATGGGTCATCCAATGGGCGAGGAACCACCCCGCGCCGCCGCCCTCCATCACCCCCATGGACGAGCCGGTCAGAAGCCATGCGTTCTTTAGCCCATGGGCCGGCCCGATCAGGGGGTTGGCATCGGGTGTAAAGGTGATCGGCCCGTTGATCACGGATTTCACCCCGCCTGTGGCGAGCGCCGGAATGCGGGCCATCGCGGCCTCAATGATCGGCTCCACACGGTCAAGGTCAGGCGGCATGAGGTCTGCGCCAAATTCCGGTGGCACCCCATCGACCGACCAGACCTGCGCGTCTGTCTCATAAGGCCCTAGGATCAGCCCGTCGCGTTCTTGCCGGACATACCAGCTTTCATCCGGGTCGCGGATGATCGGCAATTCGGGCAACCCCTCGGCCACCCGGGCGGCCACATCCGCCACGGTGTCGGTCACCAAATACTGGTGCAGCACCGGAACGGACGGGATGTTGAGCCCCATCATTGCACCGATTTCCCATCCCCAGGTGCCAGCGGCGTTGACGATGTGCTTGGTACGGATCGAACCGCTCTCGATATGCACGCGCCAGGCATCCCCGTCGCGTGCGATGGCTTTGACCGGGCTGAACCGCTTGATCACCGCGCCCTTTGCTTGTGCCATTTGCGCCATGGCATTGGTGGCAAGCGTGGGGTCCACATGCCCGTCATCGGGCTCATAAATGCCGCCCAGAAGCCCTTCAAGTTTGGCCAGCGGGTGCAATTCTGCAATCCGGTCTGGCGTCAGGATTTCCAACGGATACCCTGTGAAATCCGACAGCCCGGCAACATGGCGAAACTCATCCATGCGGTCAGGGTTGCGGGTGACCCGCATGGCCCCGGACGGGTGAAAGCCGCAGCTCTGCCCTGTCTCATCCGGCAGGATATCACGGTAGAGCCGCACGGACGTGGCGCGCAATTCCTGAATGGTTGGGTTGTGGGCAAAATGCGTACACAGCCCGGCGGCATGCCAAGTCGAGCCATGCGTCAGATCGTTCTTTTCCAAAAGCATGACATCCGACCAGCCCATCTTGGTCAGATGATACAGCAGCGACACCCCCATGGCCCCGCCGCCGATGATAACCACCTGCGCCTCGCTCATGCGCGCATCCTTTCGCCTGTGGGATCAAAGGGGGCACGCCGCAATGGCTTGGCTGGCATGTCCTGGCCTGCGACGCGGACGGTAAACTGACGCGCGGTGGTCTCTGCCAAGGTCTCTCCGAGCGGTGTTTCAATCAGACCGAAGGTAAGGTTCTTTCCGGTCCGAGGCCCGCGCGCACCCGATGTGGTCAATCCCACATGCTGGGCCGCCTCATAGATCGGTTCGTCATGGAGCATCAGTGCGTCTCCCTCGACCTCAAACAGGACGAGCCTCTGCGAGACACCTGTCTCTTTCTGCTGACGCAAGGCCTCTTTGCCCGCAAAATCCTTTTGCCAATCAATGGTAAAGCCAAGGCCTGCCTCCAGCGGGGTGATTTCAGGGCCGAGATCATGACCCCAATGTTTGAACCCTTTTTCGATCCGGCACCCGTCGAGCGCGTAATGTCCCATGGGTCGGGCACCGGCGTCGCGGCAGGCATCAAAGATCGCGCCGGCCTCTGCTGACGGCACCGTCAGTTCATATCCCAGCTCGCCAACAAAACTGATCCGGGTCGCACGGACCCTATGATTGGCAATCATGATCTCCGCCGAAAACCCAAAGGCAATCTCTGGCGGGTTTGGGACGAGCCTGTGCAAAATATCCCGGCTTGCCGCACCCATCAGGCCGATGGTGCAATAGGCCTCTGTCACGTCCTCCACAGGGCCAAGATGGCGCCGCAGATAGGCCAGATCGCGCAGCCGGGTTGCGGCGCCGGATGTGATCTCAAACCGGGTCTCATCCAGCCGCGTCACAGTGACATCCATTTCGATCCCGCCGCGGGGGTTCAGGATTTGGGTGTAGGTGGCGCGGCCCACAGCGTGATCCATCTGGGCGGTGGTCAAACGGTTGAGCGCGTCCAAACCGGTCACCCGGAACTTTGAGAAGGGGCTGAGGTCGAGCAACACCGCGCCGCTGTCCATCCTTGCGGCCTCGCGTTTGGCCATCGGCCACCACGGCTGCGCGCCGATGGAGTAGGGCAGGTCGCATTCATCAGGGTTTTCGGCGTACCAAAGGCCGCGTTCCCACCCTGCCGTAAGGCCGAACACCGCGCCCTCAGCTGCCCAGCGGTCATGCAATGCGGACCGGCGCAATCCCCGCCCTGCGCGCGGTTGTTTATAGGGCCAGTGCATCGCGAAAAGATCGGCCACGGCCTCTTTCATCCGCGCTTCCATATGGGCGGGTGTGGCGGTCTGCGGATCGACACGGGCGACATCGACCTCCCACATATCCATGGGCGGGTGGCCATCCATCACCCAATCGGCCAAGGCCCGCCCGATGCCCGCAGACGACATCACACCCACGGAGTTCATGCCGCAGGCCACAAAAAGGCTCGTCGCTTGAGGCGTCTCGCCCACCAAGGGCCGCGTGTCGGCGGTAAAGCTTTCAGGGCCGTTCATGAAGTGCTGAATGCCCACGTCTGCCAGCGATGGCATCAGGTCTAATGCCGCCTCCATGAAGGGGGTAAACTGTTCCCAATCCTCAGGCAATTCCAGGAACGGCCGCGACCCTTCGGGCCCGTATGGATCCCAACATTTGGCATCGGGTTCAAATCCGCCGATCACCAGTTTTCCCGCATCACCTTTGATGTAAATCCCACGGTCGAGATCGCGGATCACCGGGATCGGGTCCGGCAGGTCGGGGATAGGTTCGGTCACCACATACATGTGCTCGACCGCTTGCAAGGGCAGGGGCACACCCGCCGTCGCGGCAAGTTCCCGGCTCCATGCGCCAGTGGCCAGAATGACGCGATCGGCCATGAGGTCTGTCCCGTTTGAGAGGGTGACGCCCGTGACGCGACCGCCTTGGGTCAAAAGCCGCTCGACGCCTGTGCCTTCGCGTATCTCGACCCCGGCGGCCTTGGCACCGCGTGCATACGCCATGCACAGGTCCACCGGGTTCACATTGCCATCTTCGGGCACATGAAGCGCGCCTACGTGATCCGCCAGATCAAGCCCCGGCATCGCGACATCGCGCGCATTGATCATGCGCGGCGTCAATCCTTGGGTCACGCCCAGATCGGCAATGCGCCGCAGTTCATCCAGCCGCTCGGGCCGACGAGCAAGCCAGTAGCCGCCCGTTTGCCTGTAGCCCGTGGCAAGCCCGGTTTCTGTCTCCAGCCGGGGGAAAAGCTCCAACGCGTAGCTCGCCAACCGGGTCATATTGGGTGTCGCGCGCAGTGGCCCCACAATGCCCGCTGCGTGCCAGGACGTGCCAGAGGTCAGCTGATTGCGTTCCAGCACGACAACATCGGACGCGCCCCTTTGGCCCAGGTGATAGGCAATCGAAAGCCCGATCGCGCCGCCTCCGATGATCACGATACGGCCCATCAAAAGTAATCCCTGTCCGGCACTTCGGCTTTGCGCATCGCGATGTAATCTAGAAGCTCTGCGTCAATCTCCGGGTCCAATCCAGGGTCTTGGTAGCCGGCCAGTTGCTCTTTCCACCTTGCATTGGCGCGCGTGGCGGCGTCTTTTTCGCCCTCTGCCTGCCATTGCTCAAAAGAGGCATCATCCGCCATCCATGGGCGAAACAGGGCGGACATGAAATTGACCTGCGTGTGGTCACTGCCCAAGAAATGCCGACCAGGTCCGGTCGCGGCAATGGCCTCCATCGCCTGGGCGTTTTCGCTGAGGTCGATCCCGTCGAAAAACCGCGCAAGCTTTCCGCACAGGTCATGATCGAGCAAGGTCTTTTCAAACGAGGTCACCAACCCACCCTCAAGCCATCCGGTTGCGTGGTTGATCAGATTGGCCCCCGCGAACAATGACATCATCAGACCCCAAGTCGCCTCTTGCTGACTTTGCCCGTCGGGGAGTTTGGACGACGACAGCGTGCCCACCGTGTGCAGCGGCACGCCCAGACGACGCGCCAATTGCCCGGCCCCCAAGACCATCAGACCCGCCTCGGGCGTGCCAAAGGTCGGTGCGCCGTTTTGCATCGACATCGTGGAGGCAAACGACCCCATCAGGCAGGGCGCGCCGGGATTGATCAATTGCACAAGCGTCAAAGTGGCGAGCGCTTCGGCCAGGACTTGCGACAGGGTGCCCGCGACCGTGGTGGGCGACATCGCACCTGTCAGGACCCAGGGCGTGCAGGCCACAGGCTGCCCCGCGCGGGCATAGACCTTGAGTGACCCAGACATATTGGCATCCATCACCAAGGGCGCGTTGGTGTTGCACACGGCGTACAGCACCGGCTCGTCCGTGTCGCCAAAGACGATCCGCGCCATATCCACGGCGTGACCTGCGCGTTCCTCCCCGATGAAGGCACCCATGAAACAGCGATCGGACCAGCGGATATGGGCATAGAGCATATCCAGGTGGCGCTTGTTGGCGGGCAGGTCGACAGGTTCGCACACCACACCGCCAGAATGATGCAGCCAAGGCAGTGTCTGGTGCAGTTTCACCAACCGGGTGAAATCGTCATAGGTGGCGTAGCGGCGACCCCGGTCGAGATCATGCACAAAAGGCGGGCCCCAAGACGGGCAGAGCACGGAGGCGTCGCCGCCAAGCACCACGCTGTTGTCCGGGTTGCGCGCGATCTGAGGGAAAGACTGAGGAGCCGTGGCCTGAATGGTGCGGCGGCAAAACCCGGGCGCAAAACGAACGCGCGTGCCATCTACGTCACATCCCGCGGCAGAAAAGATATTCAGTATCTCGGGATCGTCATGAAACTCCATGCCGGTCT
>ERZ1740070.1551-NODE-1551-length-14288-cov-7.147615_pt1 | contig 14288 bp, 11 predicted proteins | sample MGYA00581734_ERZ1740070 | MGnify/ENA primary metagenome ERZ1740070 (study PRJEB43018, sample SAMN04849744) | marine metagenome | isolation source: floating plastic debris | place: Pacific Ocean | collected 2008-09-01 | study: EMG produced TPA metagenomics...
AATTTGGAGCAATTTCTAGAGCCGTTTCTTGAGCAACGTCATAGACACGGGCATTGAGGATGCGTTTGAGATAGTCAGCGTGCATGGGAGAGCGTCTTAGATTACATGACCTAATGAAAAATATACAACCCCATCTTGATCGGTTGGGACCGTCTCCAACGTTGATACGTTCTAAAGTGTTCAGCTGTACTACCCTGGCGTATCCAAGCGTTCAGATATAACAACGTCGGCCCTATAGTCTTTTTATACGAAATCTCTCGTCAAAGGATTGTAGATTGTTGCAAGGTTCTAGGTGGGGTGCATCTTTTTTCAAGCTGTTACAAAAGCCATGATGATGCGGTCTTGGATAAAGAAAGGGGCTGTGGGTATTGCGATCTTAATCAGTGCCACCATCCATACCCTAACCCTGCTGGGCTCAGGTCTCGTTTGGGTCATTATTTATCTTCCCATTGCCCAGGTGGAATATAAACGCTTTGCCAGCCCCACGGACGACTATGAAGCGGTTGTCACCTATTCCAAGATTTATCACGTTATTCCAGCCATGCCGGGTCAGGGCAGCGATATGAGCGGCACAATTTCTATTTATGACCGTGACGGCAACTTTTACGGCAGTGGCTCGCTAGACTTTGTGCGCGACGGTTATGAACTGGAGTGGACTGAGACAGGCGCGACGTTAGACTTTGTTGGCGAATGGGATTTTGAAGCGGGGACTTTTTCTTACTGGTCGGAGGATGGCAACAGGCGCATTGTTGAGCAAGTGCGAAGGTAAACTGTTTTTTGTATTGTTACTTTACCCAATAGAGCGGACCCATTGTCTTAGGGCTAATTCAGCATCCACCTCATCTTGTCTAGCCGTTGCTAAAAACTCATAGAGTTTCACCTTAGGTACTAACGGGAATGTAGGACTCTCCTCAACTTCCTCGTACTTATCATCACGCAGAGCATAAATTCGCCAAATTTCGCCATTATACCGCCAAAATTCTGGGACTCCCATGGCAGCATAGAGCTGTAGCTTATTGATATCGGTGTGGGTAATATCGACCTCCACAACTAAATCTGGCGGTGGATCGCTCTCCAGATCGATATCCCGACCAGCAACCAAGGGTTGATTCTGGATATAGTAGGCATCATCAGGTTCAGCGGATTTGTCCAGTATCTCCCTACTTAGGGTAGTTGAGCCCATAGTTTTTACTTTCATACCCAGCTCCACTACCAATATCCAAATGAATTTCTCAATCAATCGAGCAGAGAATTCATGAATTTCAAGCGGCATGGTAACTTCGAGTATTCCGTGCATGTAGGTAAAACGAACGTTGCGTTCTTGACTCAGCGTTTGGCGTAGGGTCTGGTAACGCGGCCAGTCAAGTGATCGAAACAAGAATCGTTTTTCACCGACGGGCGGTGGAGGTGGCTGTGAGACAATCGGGGCGACACTGATCATGGCGGGAAATCAGACGGAATTAATTCCAATCATTCTAGCAAGCGTAGAGATATCGGTCGGGTTAGCCGACTGCATGTGGGTACAACAACTTTGCTAAAACTTGCTTGACTCAAAAATCTGTGCCTGATAGCCTACTCAATAGGCAGTTAACAGTTGTCTTTCCGCACCCAAAAATTTAGCTGCGCGGGGTGGTAGTGCTACCAACACCCCCACCCCGCTAACCCGCCCAACTGGAGCTAGCAGTTGGTGAGATGTGAGCATTTTACAGCCACCCTGAGTTTAGTTGCAGGGTGGCTAACTTTTTGGGGGCGTTTCCTCCCTGTCGTTAAACCTAAAGGAAAACGCCCCTATGACTTTCTCAAACCCCTCAGCAGGCACACCTGTGCCGCCCAGTCTGCCTGCCGACTTTTCCAGCAGTCTGCCCCCCAGCGGTTCCATTCGTCACATTCTGCTGGGTCATCCTGACTATATCCGTCAGACCATCCATCTGCTGCACAATCTGCGCTATGTGGAAACAAGCCAATGGAGCCCGCTGATCGAGGTGCCCAACAATCGGCTGATCTTGAGACCCCAGCCAGATGAGGTGCTCAGCATGCTGGTGCGGTGATTGTAAGAATGTAACAAAAACGTAGGTTGGGGTTGAGCCCGCGAAACCCAACGCGCCAACCCATCATGGTTCACCGCCGATCTCTGAAAACAGAACCAATTCACGAAGGTTCTTTTGTGGGGCGTCTAGCGAAACCCAACGCGCCAACCCACAATGATTTACCTTCAACATCCGACGCTAATAAATAGGACAAAATTCGTAGTTGTTCTTTTGGGGTGGGGCAATGTTGGGTTTGCATAGATTTTGATAAATCTTTAGTGTATGGGTAGAGCGCAACCCAACCTAGGTTTGAGGTTGCGCTGATTATCCAGACGCTTAGATAAATTTGGAGCAATTTCTAGAGCCGTTTCTTGAGCAACGTCATAGACACGGGCATTTAGAATACGTTTGAGATAGTCAACGTGCATTAGTTGGGAAAAGCTATTGAGGTGCGGGCGACAGACCCTAATGAAAATATACAGCCCATGCGGACTGAGTTTTACACTCCATACGAAATCTCTCTTTAAGGATGTGTAGATATGAATCGGGTCTTGTTATGAAGCAAGGTGTGTCTTTTTCTGAAACGGAGTAGCTGCTGACTCGCTGAGCCGACAAATTCTCTATGGAGATAACCCAAAAGATTTTCCATCACTAATTGGCCAAGCGGCAAAACCGAGATTGGCGCTGGTGAGTCTTTTTAGTCAGGCTCTCGTGATCAATCGCCAGATAATTTTTTAGCAAACTACAGCTTGAGCGCATCAGCTCATCAATGTCTAAACTCCAAGAATAGAGCCTGCCGTCAGTGCCTAGAGATAGCAATGTATTGTTATCTCTATCAAAATCTAGTGAAATAGCTGAACCACTGCGATGGAGAGACAGTGTTGAAACCGTCTTTTCGTCCGGAGCATACCAAAAGTGAATATTTCCTTCTGTTGATGCTATGACAATTAACTCATCAGTTTCACCGTAAACAAGAGCCGTTAGCTGTCCAAGAAAGGCAGTGGTGTTTAGACGTCGACCGCTACGGGTACTCCACACTGTGACAGTACCATTGACATCGGCTGCGGCCATTTGATTACCGCTGGGGCTAAATTGAATAGCAGAGATCGGATATTGGTGATGTTTGAAGCTTCTAATCTTATGCCCTTGCCTATTCCATAAATTAATGATGCCGTTTTTGTTGCCCGTGGCGAATAATTTGCCGCTGGGGCTATAGCTCATACTGGAAATAGAGCGGTTGTTATCTCCAAACTCGTAGGTGAGATTTCCACTGCTGTCCCATAGTTTAAGGCCCCCCTGCTGGTCTGCTGAGACCAGTGAGTCATCTTTTGGGTTAAACCTGATACTAGAGACAGATGCAGTATGGCCTTCAAGTTCTCTAATTAATTCACCATTACTACGCCACAGCTTAACTTCTCCAGTATCGCTAGCAGAGGCTAGAAACTCTCCTCTAAAACTATAGATAAGGTCAGAAATAGCTCCAGTGTGGGCTTGAATCAGATTACTTGAGTTACCACCGTCATCCCAAAACTTGAGCTTGCCATCTCCATAACCAACGACAAAGGTCTCATCACTATTTGCTGATGCAATCCCTGTTGCTTGTTTTTCGCTACGACTAATCAGGGCTCTATCTTGCCATCTAAAACCCCACAGGCTCACCCGTTCATCGGCACTTGCCGAAATAAATACCTGTTCGGTCGGGCTAAAGCTCACACTAAAAAAGGTTGCTTGAGAATCACTGGAACGATAGCTATCAATCAGTTCTCCATCTATGTTCCAAAGTTTTAGAGTCTTATCACTACTGGCAGATACTAGATACTCACCATCTGGGCTAAAGTCAACATCCCAAACTTTATTCTGGTGCTGCTCTAAAGTCTCAACAAGCGTCCCTGTGGTAGTCCAAATTCGGAGTGTTCCACCAGTACTTGCAGAAGCCAATAACTGGTCATCTGGGCTAAATGTTGCTTGATTTATCGAAGTATCGTGGGCCGCTATGGCCCCTAAATCTTGGCCATCTGAAGTCCATAGTCGAATCGTTTTATCACTACTGGCTGAAGCAATGAGCTGGCCATTGTGGCTAAAATTAACACTGTTTACCCACGAGGTATGTCCTCGCATGGTGAGTACCTCAAGACCATTATGAACACTCCAGAGTCGAATGGTTTGATCGGCACTGGCTGATGCAATAGTCTGACCATCCGGACTAAACGCAATATCGTTGACGTTGTTGGTATGGCCTATCAATGTTTTTAATAATGTGCCATTTAAGTCCCAAATCTTGACTGTTTGGTCATCGCTCGCTGATGCTAATAATTTATTGTCAGGGCTAAAAGCAAGATTCCGAATTCCCTCTGTATGAGCTGCCGCTAGGCTAGTGAGCAAACGACCATCTTTTTGGCGAATATTAATAGTGCCATCATCTCCAGCGGACGCAATCATCGTTCCGTCATCGCTATAGACCACATCAAGAACAGACCTGGAATGGCCACCGAAGCGATTAATTTCCCGAATCGCACTCAAAGATTTTTGCAGCTCGACCGCTATGCGAGACTTGAGCATGGGTTTATTCAGTTCTTCGTTTTGGAATAGCCCGGCAGCTTCTACTGAATTGAGTAATGGTTCAATGAGCTGTCCTTTATCTGACTCATGAAGTGTTTTTGAAACTTCTAGAAGTCTGACGATTGAGTTTTCTTTGGTTAGACGACTTAATGAGCGTGTTTCTACTAAAAGGGCGGCTAAAACAATACTAATTAAAGCAGATACAATGCCAACGACCTGCAAGACTCGAAAATGTCTGCTCTCAATTCGGGCTCTTTCTTTTTTCTCCTTGGCTAAATCTGTCAGTAGTTTTTCTATTTTGAGTGATTGTTTTTGTTCTCGCATAAAGCTGGCGAGATAGTCGTGTACCAGCTGGTAGCGTTCTTGGGGTAGTTCAGGGACTTCTACAACCAAACCTGATTTGATTAAGATCTTAAGAATGAGACTGACTGTTTTTCGATTGATTGATTTTTGTTCGCCATAATTTTGTAAGTCATCCACTAAATCTGACTCAGTTCTTAAGGGACGGATACCTTTCTCGGCGGTCAACAAATATAGAGTTAGCTCGGCTAGTTGCTGGTTTTCTTCAGGACCACACTCACATAAAACATCGTTTAGGTATTTCTGCACTAGCAACTCTTTGGTGGGCAATGTTGGATCACCCCAGTTGTGGTATTGCTTTTTTGTGGTTATGTTTTCTGTCTGCAGCTGTGCTCCTACAATTTGCAGCTCAATGGGGCGCACTTCTCCGGCTCCTGCTGCTAAGTCTTTCACCACTTGCTCTATGAGATCGTCTTCAGGGGTATAGGGTGTGGGGTATGTCAGGTCTTTGAAGACAGTTTGAGTTTCTTCTAAGCTAAAATTACCGACGTAGTAGAGCCATTTTTTGTCGAGAATATTGTTGTCAATAATATCTAGCTTGGTGATGCGATCGCACTCTAATAAATAATGAATATAATCTTCTCGCAGTGACAGCAGTACCTTGATGTAGGGCATCATCAAGCAAGCCCGTAAAAAATCATAAAACGGACGACGATCGGCCGTTTTCTCAAATTCAAAAAAGAATTCTTCAAATTGGTCAAAAACCAATACCAGTACTTGGTTCTTTTGAGCGTGATGTTTGAGCCGACGTAAAACTTTATCAGGTGGTGCTGCACCTATTGCTGGGGATTTTAGGCTATCTGTTGAGTCTGCTGTAAGATCACTAAAAATGCCAGAACTATAGGTAGAACCTCTAGAGTCAATCGCTGTCAGCGTTTGGACTAAATCGTCTACCCAGTTACGATATCGTCGCAAATAAACCGGTACGACCCGGCGAGTTTCTATCCGTTCTTGCTCTAAGGCTGGCATTAATCCTGCTTCAATTAAAGAACTTTTACCCACACCCGAAGGGCCATAAACGATAGTCAGCACGTACTCATCTTGAGATAGTCGTTTCACCAGCTTTTTGACATCTTGTTTACGGCCAGAGGCAACAATAATATCTCTAAAGACCTCTTCAGAGGGTAACGCTGGGTTCGCAATTTGTTGTTTTGGCTGGAGTCGCCCAGCCCCAACAAATGCACGATAGTTAAATCGGCTCTCAATGGCATCTTTCTGACGGCGAGTTTCAAAAGCGGGTAGGTATAGCCCTTGCTGAAAATATCCCTTTTGTAGCTGCCCCAGTACTAGGCTGTAAAGCTGAGGATCATAATCAGGATAAGCGATACTCCGAGCTTTTTCCAGAGTGGCAACGGCTGCATTAATTTCCTGTTGCTGGAACTGAGCTTTACCTAACGAAAACAGATACCAGCTACGATGAAAGCTGTTGACCCAGCTATAGAAATCGATATCTTGCTTATCTTTGGGCAGATTATTTGCAGCTTGAATCAAGTGTAGTGCAGATTCTGCATAGCGTTGCGCCGTAGACCAGTCTTCTCTAGATAAAGCAACTTCAGCCAGGAACCCTTCAGCACGCGCTACCCGAAACGGGTTTTGTTGTTGCTGATGTAATGTTTTAGCTTTGGTCGCCACTATTTCTAGCTCTGACCACTGCTCTAACCGATGTACAGACTCTGCTAAATAGTTAATATACTTTGCGGCTAGATCTAAGCGCTGAACAGACTCACAAGTCTCGACCGCTGCCGCAAAGTAGCTGCAGGCATTGGTCAAAGCAGACTCAACTTGAGGACGATGACGTTCAGCATAGGTGCGCCACCATATTCCCAAATAAAACTGAATGTGGCCTATTTTCTCTTGCCACTGAGGGACAGTATCTTTGTCAGCAGTGAGCGTTTGCCACTGCTTTAGGCTTGATTCATAATGGTGTCGAGCAGTATCACTGTTATTATTCGTAATCCGTCCACGTACAAAAGCTAAGTCGGCGATCTGATGTAGAGAAAGTTGAATGCCGCGAGCGGCCAACACATCTAGACTCTTTTCTAGTTCTTGATAGTTTGCTGAAGCCGTTGTGAGACCTAGATCACGGTTTGAGAGAAAACGATGCTCTTGGGAGCACGTCACCCGTTGCCATATGCGTTGAATAAAACTATCAATAAAGTCTAGAAAAAACGATGAGGGCGTTTCAAACGTAATCAAATTAGCCCAGGTATAAAAGTCTGGTGCTGTGCGAATAATATGTTTTAAGTCGCTGTCAGTGAGCCACAACACTAGAGGAAATGAAAACTCACGAAACTCTTCGCGAATCTGATTGGTGGCCGTAAGCAACTGCTCAGAATCGTTTACTTCATTGAGGCCGTACACCATCAAAGCATCAGGGCTGGTGCTGCTGATGTAGGCAGTTACGGTTGTAAAAAGAGTGGTAGCCGTTGGCGAAAGGGTGATTTCATCAAATGGTATGGAGCACTGCTGCCGTAGCTGATTCACAAGCTCTTGACGATGTTGGGTGGAGTTACATATCGCTAAAATCAGCGTAAACTCACTTTGGGAAAATCGCAGCAGACGACAAAATTCTGCTAACGATTCTTGATTGGGGGACAGTGGTGCCTCAGACATTTCCCTTGAGTTCCTTAGCCTCTAGCAAAACCGGGTTAAGCGCAAACCAGGTTTGACCGGCATCTCGATACTCAAACACAAACAAGCTGCGCAGGAGAGACTGATATTCTCCTTCCCCCCGTACAGTTTTGGTCCGATTCACTTCCCGAAGCAGGTCCCACTCCTCAAAATCAATAGCTTTGGTCAAATCACTCAGGCGCAAGCTAACGACTCGGTTGAGCAATTGGTCTGTAAAGGGCGGATCTGCTTTTTTAAGACAGTAATTGATCAACACTAGCAAATTGCGCACATGACCGCCGCTGGCTATACACAGATGATCTAAGGTTGCTAATGAGTCAAACAGGTCACCTACCCTAGCCAGTCGCTCCTGCGCTGTCAGCTCTGGAAATGCACGGGCCAATATCATCTGTCGTAGGGCGCTAACGCCTGCTTCACAGGGGCTACCATCTCGGTTTTGGGTGCGGACCATGGGCAATACTTGAGGCGCACTGCCAAACCGATTCGTTAGGTTTTCCTGTTCATTTGAAAAAGATAAAACCAGCGGTACGGTATACACCACATGGCATCGTAGCTTTTTGAGCTGATCGCCACGATCCACAAATAAATACTCTGGCTGACGACGCCCCTGGAACCGTTGTTTGTTGTCAATACGGTCTAGATTGTCCACAATCACCACTAACCCAGCCTTATTTTGTGCTCTCAGCTGCTGGTTAGCGGCATCGATTAGCTCGCTGTTAATGGCTTCTAGGATAGAGTTGACCCTGGGTTCTAGATGCTGACGCAGTAGCGATCGCACATCTTTACTGTCCTTGGCTTTGGTGGTCAGTTCACCAATGCCAAACGCCAGGGAGTAACTGCTATCCTCAGCGCTGAGTCCGACAGTTTCGCCTACCTTAAAGCCAGCGACCTCAGGAATGTTTACTTTTAGCCCCGTTACTTCTGAGTTAAGTAAATCGGCGGTGCTCTTGAGCAACGTTTGAAACTTATTAGGCTGTAGACGCAAGCGGGCGGTTTCTAGGCTTTTGCTCACCTGCTTAGCAATCGCTAATAAGATATCGCTGATATCGACATCCCCCATATCCAGGTCGTCGGTGGACTCAAAATAGACCACATGGTAGCCATCATTCTCTAGTTCCTGTCGCAGGCGCGATAGCTCAGTGGACTTACCGCAGCCAATATGCCCGGTAAATAGCTGACAGGTGGGCTCTTGGTCGGAAAAGGTAATGGTGCGCTTGAACTCCCTCACCAGGTCACTCCCCCGCACGTCAGAAAAGTCGATGTAATACTTACCATCGTCGGGTGATGCTAGATTAAGCGTCTTGCTTGGGTTACATGCTCGAAAAAAACGACCCAGGTTTAATCCCATGGTTTGTCCCATTGACTCTGACTAACATCACCATGCATAAGACTATGGCCTATTTTTTCAAGACCTCCCATGGACTGTTGAGAAATTTAAAGGCTTGGTGAACTTTAACCAGGTATCGGTAACTAATAAATGAGGCTGTAACTTATGTTTTACCGTAGAAACTTGTGGAGCTTAGGTCGTTGATTGAGGGTGCGATCGCACCTTAACTAATCCTCATCCAGACCCATTCCATCACTGTTGCAAGCAGGATAGGATCAGCACCATGCCATTCCAAACAGTCCAGATGAAGTCAGCCAACCAGCTATCTAACACAATGAATGGGCAGCTCAACTCGTTGCGAAGGCTAAAACGAGACCTGGCCTATGATGCCTATGACCTGTGGCGCGTACTAACACAGCGACAGGAACTCAAAAAAGTCATCAACCAAAAAGAAATCCGCTTTATTGGATTGCGACGTAGCGGTAACCACGCAGTTCTGCATTGGCTTCGTGCCCAGATACCCAACGCCAAGTTTCTCAATAATGTCTCAGTAGACACCAGCCCGTTTCGACACTACCATCTGCACTTCCCCCACAAAGGATTTCACGACGAAGCCTGGGGTAAATTTCAGCCCAAAGACTGCTTTATCTATAGCTACGAAGACCACAGCCTTGCTGCGATCGCTCGCTCACGTACTGAAACAAGACACAATCTCTACGTGGGTAAAACCCAAGCCAGATATGACGTTTTAGTGCTTAGAGATCCGTTTAATCTTTTAGCCAGTCGTCTTAAAAAAGAATATTTGGATGTCAAAACTAACGACAGTTCACTGGTAGAGATGTGGATTGAACATGCCAAAGAATATCTCGGAGAAACAAACTATCTTACCAATCAAAAAGTAGTCATCAACTATAATCGCTGGTTTTCAGAGGCTGACTATCGTCAGGAAATTGCCGCTGCCCTTAACCTTGATTTCTCCGATGCCGGTCTAGACTATGTCAGCAGCTACGGCGGTGGCAGTTCATTTGATGAGCAGGGGATGAGCGGCAACGCCCAAACCATGAACGTAACCTGTCGCTGGCAGACGTTTGCAGAGGATGAGCGTTTTCTATCGCTCATTAGAAATGAAGAACTGCTCCACTATGCCGACAAAATTTTTGGTGTTATGTCCGGCACTGAACTAATTCGTAAAGTCTCTGTGAATAAATCAATATAGCTAGATACGTTAGCTTTTCCTCTGGATGGGCAACTTAGAAAAAGTGCATCGCTGCCATAGGCGCTGTCGTTATTTTGTTGTTCCACAGTGGGATTTTTGGTATGGCTGAGTCTGACCTCAGCAGACTGATATTAAGCACCCCTGTTTCGATTCCCAGCCTAATTAGAACGATTCAAGACTGTATCCAAAGTCAGTCTAGCAGTACTCTTTATCTCAAGACAAAATCTGGAGAATGCTGGTGGCTTACTTTCTATGAAGGGCAGCTGTTATGGGCCAGCGGGGGAAACCATCGGTTTCGTCGATGGCAGCGGCTGTTGCGTCAGACGTGCCCTAATGTTTTACCAACCCAGACTCGTTTACGAGAGACTAACCTATTTGAGCACTGGGAATATTTCGCGCTATCAATATTACTGCAACGACAACAAATAGATCACGCTGAAGCTACCACTATTATTCAAACAGAGCTTTTAGAAGTGTCGTTTGACATCTTTCAAGCTGTCGATAGCCTACATCAAATTCTTCAAACTACTCATACTCTCTCACCCCTCACTCAGCCTGTTAGCAGCTCATCTTTGTTTTATCAGGCAGGCACCAATCTAAAAGCATGGCAGGCGACGGGGCTTGGCTATGCATCACCTGATCTAGCTCCGGTGGTGATTGATACACTACGACTACAAAAATCTACCCAACCGCGTACGTATCAAGTTTTACGACAGTTGTTTCAGGGTAAGCACTCACTGCGTGAGCTAGCTACCATAATGGGGCATGACCTAACTGTTCTAGGACGCATGTTAGAAGGTTATGTTAGAAGTGAGACCGTTGCCCTTAAGCCCATTGCTGATCTGTCTGCACCCTGTGCGGAGTCAGATCAACAAACAACGCTTCAAGAAGAAAAAGACTTACCGCTGGTATTTTGTATCGACGAGAGTCCTCAGGTTGGCTATCTGATGGTAGAAACGCTGCAAATAGCAGGCTATCGCTGCATTAGCCTGCAAGATTCTGTACAGGCTTTGGTGCAGATTATTCGTCACAAGCCACACCTAATTTTTTTGAGTGCCACCATGCCCATTGCCAACGGCTATGAGATTTGCAAACAAATTCGCCGAGCCAAAGCATTTTGCAACACGCCCATTGTTATCTTGTTAGACACCGGTAGCTTTATGGAACGGGCTCAGGCCAAAGCCGCAGGTGCAACCACCTCGATAGTTAAGCCGATTAATCCATCTAAGGTGATGGATGTGGTAGAACGTGAGCTAGATGAATCTGGAATACGTAGCCAATGTTAAGACAGCGAAGCATAACATTGATCAATGAAGGTACAGGCAATGTTTGGGTGTAGTAAGACAATCAAATACTCTTTTATTTAGATAAAAGACTTCACATTAAATTAATGGATGCCGACTTACTATCAATTAGCCATTTTGATAGTTTTCGAATTAGAATACTAGACCTTTGTCTATTGAAAATTCGTATTATTTATCCTGTATAACTGTACTAATAGCATTAATCACTCATAGAGATATTTTCATTTTCTACATTTGTTTAATAGATATCTACGTCTATTTATGTGATTATTTTTACAATTTCAAAGTGTTTTGGCATCTGAAAATTTCTAAAAAATCAAGTTAAAGCAATAACTTTGCAATCAAACGCCTAAATTATTTAGATAGGCAATTAGCAAGGAAACCAATCTTTGTTGAGCACACCTCTATTAACCACTTGAATCTGATTTTTTAAGAAATTTGACTCTCTAAAAGCTCAAAAACTCAATCGAAATTTTTTAAGCTCTCCTAAACTTCATTAGATTTCTGAGAATGAAATTAATGTTAATAGGAAAAACTGATTTGATCTTAATATCTTCTACAAAAAAGACCTATGAAAAAGTTATCAGTTAAGTTAAAAAATTGTTATGGTATATCGGCTCTAGAACACATATTTAGCTTTGATAAATCCTATGCAAATCTGATATATGCTCCAAATGGAGTAATGAAAACTTCTTTCGCTAAAACATTTAAAAAAATATCTGAAGGGAAGAGCCCTAAAGAAGAAATATATAATAGGGAAAGTTTTTGTGAGATCAAAATTGATGAAAAATTTGTCAGTAGCGATGATGTTTTGGTAATTGAACCCTTTGATCAAAACTATGAATCTAAAAATATATCATCTTTATTAGTAAATCCTGAGAAAAAGAGTCGGTATGATCAAATCTATAGAGATATTGCAAATGCTAAGAAAAAGTTAATAGCTAGACTGAATAAGGTTTCAAAGATAAAGAAGGATGAAATTGAAAACCAGCTTCTAGAAGATTTAGAATGTTCTGATATTTTTGAGGCTATAAAAATCCTGAAACATGGAAATTATGGCGTTCTAGAATATTCTAAAATAGAATATAAAAAAATATTTGATCCTAAAGTTATTAGTCTTTTGCAGGAAGATTCGGTTAAGTCTAATATTAATGATTATGTTATTCGATATAATAATTTAATAGAGAGCTCACCTTTGTTTAGTAAAGGAAAGTTTAACCCTGTTAATGCAAATTCAGTATCGAACAACTTGAAGAAAGAACGGTTCTTTCAAGCAAGCCATAAAGTGATACTAAATGGTCAAGATGAGATTGTTAACAGTTGTGATGAGTTTGATAAGATATTCGATAAGGAAAAACAAGAGATCTTTGGTGATGGAGATCTCCAAGAAATATCAAGGAAGATTGTTGGTGGGGTAGTTTCAGTAAAAGCATTTCAAGATCTACTAGAAGAATTCCCAGAAATAGCCGCACACTTGGGTGATCTTGAGCAGTTCAAAAAAATCTTGTGGGGCTCATATTTCGAAACCCAGAAGACCTTTTTTGATGACTTACTAGAACTGTATGAGAATAACAAATCTGAGTTGATCTCCATAGAGAATGAAGCGCATTTAGAGGAAACTTTATGGTACGAGGCTCATACAACATTCAAGGAGCGCTTTCATGTTCCATTTTCCATGAATGTTGAAAATCATAAAAATGCCATACTAGGGACGATGTCACCTAATATAGTTTTCTCTTTTGAAGAGGAAAATGAAGACAAGATTGAATTTGATCGTGGTCAGCTGAATAAGCTTGATTTTCTATCTGTCGGTGAACGTCGAGCAATGTATTTGCTTTATGTAATCTTCGAGTTTCAGGCGAGACTCAAGAGTGAGCATGAAACAGTTATTTTGATTGATGATATAGCAGACTCATTTGATTATAAAAACAAGTATGCAATCATTGAATATCTAAAAGAATTAGCTCAAGAAAAGGTATTTAGAATAATTGTTCTAACCCATAACTTCGACTTCTATCGAACGTTTCAAGGTCGAATTTTAGGCTCAGCGAAATGGAGTAATTCATTCGTTGCGCAGAAGAATAATGAGTGTATAACCCTTCTAAAGGGTGGCAGTAGAGATGTAAGTAGCCCATTCGATCTTTGGAGAAGGAACTACTTCAAGGACGAAGCCATACTCATTTCGATGATTCCATTTGTAAGAAATTTAGTGGAGTATAAGTATGGAGCTTCTTGTGACGACTATCAAAAGCTGACTTCGATGCTACATGTTAAAGCTGATACGAACAATTTGAAGCTGTCTGATTTAGAGGCCCTTATTCATAAAACCATCTCAGGTGAAAGTTTGGATGCAGCTTTTAATCGAGAATGCTCAGTTATCGATCAGATTTATCAGGCTGCAGATAGATTGTGCACAGATGAGATCGAAGATGAAGTGTGTTTAGAGAAAAAGGTCACACTTTCGATTGCTACAAGACTAAAAGCAGAAGAATTTATGTGGCGGCATGTAATTGATGCTTCTCCAATTAGCAATATGCAGACAGGTAAATTATTTGATCGTTTAGTTAAAGAGAAAGATACCAATGATCAAGAATTTATTCATGCTAAAAAAATACTCAGTCAAGTCATACTCATGACTCCGGAAAATATACATATCAATTCATTTATGTATGAGCCGCTGATGGATATGTCTAATCACCATCTAATTACTCTATACCAGCAGGTCAAGAGTCTGAGTTAAATCAGAAAGCTCATTGATTCGGATTTTCCACTAACTAGGTTTAATCCAAATTCCCTACATTAGTTAGTTGATATAGCGGTTTCTAGTCTTCTGAGGTGCAGTAGCAGCAATGAGTGAACCAGGA
>ERZ1740070.1553-NODE-1553-length-14256-cov-5.621506_pt1 | contig 14256 bp, 14 predicted proteins | sample MGYA00581734_ERZ1740070 | MGnify/ENA primary metagenome ERZ1740070 (study PRJEB43018, sample SAMN04849744) | marine metagenome | isolation source: floating plastic debris | place: Pacific Ocean | collected 2008-09-01 | study: EMG produced TPA metagenomics...
ATGGCGCACCCAACGGCGCAGTAGGCAGCTGAGTAAGTTCTTAAAGATCAATCGTCACTTCCCTGATTCTTACGTACTGCTCGACTCCGCCGCCCCTATCTTGGGGGCCCGACCCAATGGCTAGTAGAAAAATTGCATTACTGATTGGCATTGGCGACTATGGCGCAGGCCTTTCGTCGCTTCAGTGCCCTGTTAACGGGGTAGAAGCGATGCGCAGCATATTGCACAGCCCAGAAATTGGCGGCTTTGATGAGGTGATACCGCTGGTAAATCCGGGGGTGGGTGAAATGCGATCGCGCATCAGCGAAGTCTTCGCCCAGCTCACCAAGCACGATCTCGTCCTGTTTTACTTCACTGGTCACGGCCTCAAAGACATGACCGGTGACTTCTACCTCACCACCAGCCAAACCGAGCTATTTGCCAACGGTCGGCCCAATGCGGGCACCGCTGTTGAAGCGCACTTCCTTAAGCGAGAACTTAGCAACTGCCTCGCCGAACGCAAAGTCGTCATATTAGACTGCTGCTTTGGCGCGGCCTTTGCCGATGGCTTTCTCACCATGAACAACGACAGCATCGATATAGAAGCCCAGCTCGGCGGTAAAGGCTGGTGCATTCTCACCTCATCTACGTCATCCCGCTATGCCCTAGAGAAAAAGGGAGAATGTCTTTCCGTATACACTCGCTACCTTGTAGAAGGGCTCAAAACGGGCGGCGCTGCGCCCGATGGGCAAGACTATATCTCCGCGCAGAATCTGCACGAATATGTGAAGGCGCAGGTAGAAGTTGCCGCGCCTGCTATGGAACCCGCGATCTTCAATGGGCAGCAAGGCTACAACATTGTGATTGCTAGCGTACAAATCAACAACGAACAGCGCTATCGCAAACAGGTACAAAGCAAAATTCGCAATGGTGCTATCGGCCCCGCAGGTCAAGCCGTTCTTAGTCAATGGCAACAGCGGCTTGGCCTGAGTGCAGAGCAAGCCAAAACCATTGAAGATGAAATACTGCAACCCTACAGAGAACGGCAGCGGCATCTGGCTCTCTATACAAAAGCCTTAGAAGCCGAAAAGCAAGTCTCCTATCCGCTCAACGATATCGCCATCCAAGACCTAAAAGATCTTCAGCGACTGCTCAGCTTGCGTGATGAAGATATTCAATCAGCTAAAGAGAATGCTCTGAGCACAAAAGAAACAGCTTCTCCATCAAAATTAACACCTCCAAAATTAACACCTCCAAAAGTAGTCTCACCGAAGGCCTCTCGGCATAGTGAAACAGAGTCTCACCACTCCCTCGCGGGCTCCGCAAACTCGCAAAAGTCTTTCACTCAGCCCAAAGTAGCGACTCACTGGGTTCCCTCTACTCGCGTTCGAGCCATATCACCCGAGCCGCTAAAACTTAAACAAGCAAAGCTCGAAACCGTAAACGTCAATCCGAGAGGCGAAATCTTCCGAAAGACTCGCTTCGAGACCCCTTACTTTGAAGAGAATTTAGGGCATGGCATTGCGCTTAAGATGGCTCGTATCCCTGAGGGAAAATTTGTTATGGGAGCGGCTAAAGGAGAAAAAGAAGCTAACAAAAACGAACGTCCCCAGCAGGAAGTTACTCTCCCTGAATTTTGGATGGGTCAGTACGTTGTCACGCAGGCTCAGTGGAAAGCCGTCATGGGTCCAAAAGTGATCAAATCACAAAAGACAAGCAACAGAATAATGGCCAATAATGTCAAAAGACCTTTGCAGCCTATCGACGATATCTTTTGGACAGACGCCGTTGCCTTCTGTCAAAAGCTTTCACAGCAAACAGGACGAGACTACCGCCTGCCCAGTAATGCCCAGTGGGAATATGCCTGCCGTGCGAGGACCACTACACCTTTTCACTTTGGCGACACCCTCACCCCAAACCTAGCCAACTACAACGGCAACTATACCTATGGCCACGGGCCAAAGGGCATATACCGAGAACAAACTACCGAAGTCGGCTGTTTCCCACCCAACGCCTTTGGCCTATACGACATGCACGGTAATGTGTGGGAGTGGTGCCTAGAGCGCTGGCAAACCTTTGACTCAGGCAGTTCCTCAGCGCAAAATATTCAAAGATTTTCTGGACAAAAGAAATCACTACGAGGCGGCAGCTGGTTTTATCTACCGACTAACTGCCGCAGTGCTTATCACCTCACCTATCCCTTTCACAACAGAACCGATGACATTGGCTTTCGCGTCGTTTGTCTTTCACCTAGTACCGTATAGGCGGGATGATACAGATGCTACGACGCCTCGCTTACAACAGACTTATTGCCTATTGCCTACCGCGCCGCTGCGCAAAAAGCTCAGTCGACTGCCAATACTCAGTGCCGACAGTATGCTGCCCCCGCTCATAAAGCTCAAAATACTGCCCGCACTCCCTACACTTAAGATGCTCCCGGCACTGCAAATGCTCAAGATACTGCCTGCGCTACCAATGCTCAGAATGCTCCCGGCACTGCCCACACTCAAAACACTGCGATAGCTTGCTAGGCTCAAAATACCTTCTGTGGGTAAGAGTTCAGGCGGTAAATTGGTTGGTATCAACCCCATGGGAAAAACAACAATCTTTGCCCACACAACAATCTTTGCCCACACAACAATCTTTGCCCACACATAGTTCAGCGGATTATTCAGCAAGTTTGCCATAGATTGTTTTCTGTTATTGTCAATTTTTTACTCACCTGCGATCCTCCCTTGAAGGGGCTATCTCCGGAGGAGAGGCTACGCCAATGCCATCGCATGCTGTCGCCGTAATATCCACGCAAGAAAGAGCCCGTCTAGCAAAGGCACAATCAAAAACCAGCCCAGTACCTCAAAAAAATCGGTTGATATCGCGCGGCATAGCAAGGCGGTAAATAGCATTGTCCACAGTACCCACCAGCCTGCTCTAGGCAGGTACTGACGCATCGCGGCCCCCTGCGGTAGGCCGACAAATACACCCACCACAATCCCACTGAATGCATCGGCATACCCAATGGCTACGGCAAATGCGATCGCCCAAAAACCCGCCACTGTCGCTGGCAACCACCACAGCGCACGTGGCAACCATCGGCGAATGGTTACCCACTGTGCCAGCCCCACAAAAAAGCCCGCCACCGGCCAGTGCATCCAGTACACCAGCTCCAATAAGGCCGCCGTCTCTGCCGACGACAAATTGTTGGGATCTGGGTAGGTCGAGAATGTGAACAGCACCGTCACCACCATCGCGGCCAAAAAGCCCAACATGTGGCCCGCATAGCTAAACAGGCCATATCTCAGCCAAAAGGCAGCATCTACCGCAACAGTCTTAATTGGTTGAGTTGGCGGGGCTGGCGGGGAGAAGGCATTCGGCTGAGCCGGGGCATTTGGCTTGAGGGAAATCGCAGTCGGTGCAGAAGACCGAGGGGATGATGTTGGCGAAGTTGGCGAAGTTGACGAACCCGGGGGCGACATAATGCCAATCGGTGCAGGCCCAGAAGAACCCGGAGGCTGTGAAGCAGCAGCGGTCCCCACACCAGGCGGACTCGACGTTACATTTGGTGGTGCGGGCGCAGCCGCAACCGTTGGCAGCTGAGAAGCTGGCTGCCCTTGTGGACCAGAATATAGCCCTTGAATACGCTGCTGAATACGCTGCTGACTGGCGGATAATTCGCTCAGGACTGCTTCGGCACTTTGGTACCGCTGGCTTTCCTCTACCATCATCATCTTGGTAAGCGTTGCGGCTAGTTCATCGCTAATGGGTGATTTTACGTGCTGCCGCCAGCGTTTTACCCAGCCGTAGCCCACCGTAGATACCTCATCTGTATCAAAGCAGCCACTCAGCAGCTGAAAGCACGTCGCCCCCAGCGCAAAGATATCGCTTGCAGGCCTTACCCGCCCAGAAATTTGCTCAGGGGCGGCGTAGCCGGGTGTCCCAATCGTCGTCGCCGCATGGGAAAACCCCGACTGTTCCAAAAACTTAGCTACCCCAAAGTCGATCAAGATCAAATCACCATTGCGCCGCCGCATGATGTTATCGGGCTTAATATCGCGATGAATGACGTTGCGGCTGTGCACAAACTGCAACACAGGCAGCAGCCCTCGTAGCAAAGCCCTTAGCTTGGCCTCGTTAAAAGGTCCATCCGCCTCAAATTCTTGATGTAGTGTTTGCCCCTCAATCACCTCCTGCACCAGGTACAGGTAGTTGCCTTCTTGAAAATAGGCCAGCAGGCGAGGAATTTGCGGATGAATCAGCTGATCGAGTCTTTCGGCCTCCTGTTCAAATAACTGACGCGCCTTCTCGTTCGACTGCGCATCAGGGCCTTTGTAGGTGAGTCGCTTAATCACACAGGGCTTATTGCGATTGTCGAGGTCGCAGGCGAGATAGGCGTTGCCAAAGCCCCCCTGACCCAGCACACGCGAGGCCTTGAATCGATTGCGCAGCGCAATGGGTACGCCGCAATACTGACAATGCACGTTACCGTCGGGATTTTGAGGATGAGGACACGCAGGATTTAGACAGTAAATCATCGCAGGCGCATTATTTAGGTGCACGATGCAGCCCAAACAGCTTTGCTTCGTTCTTAGACCAATTAGGTCGGATCAATTAGGTCGGATCAATTAAGGGAGATTCAGTTTTGTAAAGGGGCTCAGTCTTGGCATTGTACTCAATCTAGCAGACTCGCTAATCAGCGCAAAACGCCTTATCGCAAAGTCTACATTACGTTCAAAATCTAGAAAAATTTGTATATTTAACCCACTCCCAAACCGAGCAAGATACCCTGAGCCAGTACCCCATAGCAGCAGCACCTCACTCTTTAGGAATTCCCATGGCGGCAGATCTTCAAACTTGGCAGCGACTCCAAAACGGCTCAGATATTCGAGGCGTAGCACTTGAAGGCGTTGAAGGCGAGGCTGTCAACCTCACACCAGATATCGCGTACAAACTGGGCCAAGCCTTTGTCACCTGGCTAGCCAAGGCACTCGGCAAAACCGCTGCTGACTTAGTGGTTTCAGTCGGGCGAGACAGCCGCATCTCTGGCCCCGCACTCATGGGCGGATTAGCCAACGGCATGATGTCCATCGGCACGCAGGTGTACGACTTTGGTATTGCGTCTACGCCCGCCATGTTTATGAGCACCGTCACCCCAGGCTACGACTGCCACGGGGCCATCATGCTTACCGCCAGCCACTTACCTTTTAACCGCAACGGGCTCAAGTTTTTTACGGCTGAGGGCGGGCTAAACAAGCCAGACATCACACAGATTTTGACCCTGGCTAGCGAAGACAGCTTTCTCACCGCTGCGGCCAAAGGAGAACTTCAGCAAAGAGACTTTATCTCTGTTTATGCCGATGGCTTGGTGCAAAAGGTACGGCAGGCAGTCAACCATCCTGATAGCTACGAGCAGCCGCTCAAAGGACTCCGGATCGTGGTCGACGCCGGAAACGGAGCCGGTGGATTCTACGCAGGGAAGGTATTAGAACCGCTGGGCGCTGATACTAGCGGTAGCCAATTTTTAGACCCCGATGGTAATTTCCCTAACCATATTCCCAATCCAGAAAACGAAGCAGCGATGGCAGCGATTCGTTCAGCTGTTCTAGACAACAACGCAGACTTTGGCATCATCTTCGATACGGATGTAGACCGGTCTGCCGCTGTCGATCCGCAGGGCAACGAGCTGAACCGCAATCGGCTGATTGCCCTCATTTCAGCGGTGGTACTGCGCGAGCATCCGGGCTCTACCATCGTGACAGATTCCATCACATCCGATGGGCTCGCTCAGTTCATTACAGGACTAGGCGGCGTGCACCACCGATTTAAGCGTGGCTACAAAAATGTGATCAATGAAGCGGTGAAACTCAATGAGGCCGGGCAAGCATCTTGGCTAGCGATTGAAACATCGGGTCATGGAGCCATGAAGGAAAACTATTTTCTCGATGATGGGGCGTATTTAGTTAGTAAGCTCCTAGCAGAACTAGCTATTGCCAAACAGTCGAACAAAGTCATTACCGATCTCATTGCTGAGCTAAAAGAACCTGCTGAGAGCAAAGAATACCGGCTCAAAATTTTAATAGAAGACTTTAAGGCGCATGGTAACAATGTTATTGAAAGCCTACAGGCCTATGCAGGAGACCAGGACGGGTGGCAGATTGTCCCCAACAATTACGAAGGCATCCGAGTTGCCTGCACATCTGCTACAGAAGACGGTTGGTTTTTACTACGCCTTTCGCTACATGACCCAGTACTGCCATTAAATATAGAATCTAATGTAGAAGGGGGCGTAGAACAGATTCGGAATCGACTTCTAAGCTTTTTTGAAACTGTTAGCGATCTCAATATTTCATCTATTCAGTAGTGGCTCCGTTCATATGAATACTCTTTTTAAGATTGCGCTCAGGGCCTTTGGACTAATGGGTGTAGCTGCCATTGTTTGGTGGCTTGCCCCGTCTGAAGTCGCTCCTCAAGCACAGCAGTCTGCTCCCTTACTTGCGCAGGCACAAATGGTGAACATCATAGACTTTGAGGAGCAAACCGAAGAAAGCCGCTGGCGAAATGTTGACGACACGGTGATGGGAGGCGTATCACAAAGTGCTTTCAGCATTACACCCAACGGCTATGGTCTTTTTAGCGGAACGCTTTCGTTAGAAAATAACGGCGGATTCACCTCTGTAAGGCGTTCTGTTGATGACGCAGGACTAACCGGCGCACAGGCGATTGTTCTAAGGGTGAAAGGAGACGGACGGGTTTACCAATTTCGGCTGAGAATGAACGAGTCGAATCGAGATATTTCCTATCGCAGTGAGTTCGAGACATCTGGAGAATGGCAAACGGTAAGGCTCCCGATTGAAAGCTTTGAGCCTGTTTTTCGCGGACGAATTGTTGCAGGTGCCCCTACACTTGAGCCTGGAAACGTTCGACAACTTGGGTTCTTGTTAGCCAGCAAGGAGAGTGGTAGCTTTACACTAGAAATAGAAAGCATTCAATCTGAGCTGTAAACAGAAAGCAAACTGAAAACCAACTATGGTTAATACATCTACGACAGTAGCGGCTTGATCAAGTTTATTAGTTCAGGAATATCGCGCTGGACTACACCCCAAAGTTCATCAGCATCTATTTTGTCGTATTGATGTGCCAAAACGTCTCTCATGCCAGTGATTTCTTTCCAGGGGATAGAGGAGTGCGCCGCACGAAATTCTGACGATAGTCGTTTTGTAGCCTCTCCAATAATGATCAGCTGATATACAATCGCAGACTGTTTTTCTTCATTATTAGCTAGTTCTGCTTGGTTAAGTCCCGCAGCAAAAGTCAAAACACGCTTAGCAGCAGTATCGATATCGAGGACAGAAGCATCGTTCCTATTCATGAATTATGTCTGCTCGTAGATAGTCTGAGCCGTCGATAGAATTTCATGACGACGAATCCAGTTATCACTCTCTTCAACTGATTTTCTGGCAACTACGTCGATAGGTCGACCCACCATAGATTCAAGCTCGTGTTTGATTCTGACGCGTGTCAGCAAGCTTCTTTTTGCTTCAGGCGTAAATGACACTAAACAATCAATGTCACTATCAGCCCCGAAATCGGACCGCAATACGGAGCCGAACACAGCCAAACTGGCAATATCCCACTTATTACAAAAATCTGTCAGTGTCTCCAGGGAGAAATTGGTACGGGTCCTAATTTCAGGGGTAAGTTTTGCGGGTGTTGTGGTTTGCATCGTGACGATACTACTTTACTTGCATACATAATAGCTATTTATCTGCATTTTTTAGTCGGCAATAGCTTCTACTAGCTCCGGCTGAGTCGCGAGTCGACCGTCTTCCATATAGACGATGCGATCGGCGATGTCTAGAATGCGATTGTCGTGGGTGACGAGGAGAATTGTGCAGCCTTTCTTTTTCGCAAGGTCTTGCATAATTTCAACAACGTCACGGCCTGATTTTTTGTCGAGGGCGGCGGTAGGTTCGTCGGCGAGAACGATTTTAGGGTTGCTGACAAGGGCGCGGGCGATCGCAACCCTTTGCTTTTGCCCACCCGATAGTCCCGATGGCAAATAGTGAATGCGATCGCCCAGTCCAACCTGTTCCAACATCTCAGCCGCTTTCTGATGTCGAGCTTTCCTATCAAAAAGGCCGTGCACCTCCAAGCCCATTTGCACATTCTCTAGCGCAGTGAGGCTCCCATGCAGGTTATGCGCCTGAAAGATGTAGCCATTTTTGCGTCTAGCCTTGACCAAGCCACCACTACTAATGCCGCTTAGCTCTTTGTCTAGTACTACCAAGCTGCCAGATTGAGCCGAACGTAGGCCACCCATGAGCGTGAGCAAGGTTGTTTTACCAGAGCCGGAGGGGCCGGTCATAATCACAATCTCGCCCGCAGAAATCTCCAGGTTAATGTCAAACAATACTTGCTTACGCAGTTTGCCAGTGCCAAAGTAGTGATCGAGGTTTTGAGATTTTATGACGGTTTTTTCTGTCATGATATTTAGTAGGAACGCGACGATACAAATGACCGAGAAAGAGAAAGTCTATTTGAAATAGACCTGAAAAGAGATAAAACTGAAGAGAGATAGACCTGAAGAGAGATAAAACTGTGGAAGCCTACGAGAAAATATCGGCAGGGTCAGCAGACTGGAGCTTTTTGGTCGCGATCGCACCTGAAGCCCCGCACATCACAACGGTGAGCACAAATACCGTAATGGATCGGCTTACAGTCATCGCCATCGGTAAAGCCGTTGCAGCGGAGGCCAAGGCATAAATGCCCATACCAACCGCTAAGCTAGGAATAAAGCCACATATCGATAGAATAATCGCTTCTTCAAACACAATGCCGAGTAAGTAGCTATTGCGATAGCCCATTGCTTTGAATGTGGCATACTCCGAAAGGTGGCTGTTGACATCTGTTGAAAGCACCTGATAAACAATCACAATTCCAACAACAAATCCCATCGCTGAGCCTAGGCTAAACACAAAGCCAATAGGAGAATTACTCTGAATTTCGTTGAGTTCAAAGTCAACATAGCCTTCGTGGGTCAAAACCTGAACATCAGGTGGTAGATGCTCGATAAGATCGGCCTGAACAGAGAGCAAATCGTATCCAGGCTCGATGTTAATTAGGCCTAGGTTTACAGAGCCAGAATCTCGATTGGGAAAATGTCTAAAAAAGTTTTGATTGCTGGTAATTAGCGCGCCATCGTCTCCAAAGGAGGCCCCTACCGTAAAGAGACCGGTAACGGAGACGGTTCTGACCCCAATTTCCGTTCGTGCTGTACCGGTTTGTTGCACTTCTGCAATCATCTCTTCATAGTCACCCCGAGCAGCTTGATCAAACAAAAAGGAGTCGGGCATACGAGTCCGGCTCACCTGTTGATTAATTTCGGGCAGATTGAACGCGGCTCGGTCAGGATTTTGACCCACCATCATCAATGAACTTTTTTCTCGGGTTTGAGGATTACGCCACACCTTTGAGCCAATATTCATCGCGTCTGTGGTGGCCACGCCAGGAACATCTAGTGCCTGATAAAGTCGACGGTTGGGAAAGGTGCGCAGGTTTGCAAAGTTTTTGGCTTGGGGACTAATCAGCACTAGGTCGGCCTGAATTGCCCTAGGGTACTGGGTATTACTGGTGAACAGAGCGTCGGCAAAGCCCAGCTGCATAAAAATCAGAACATCGGCAAAGGTAATACCTGCGATCGCAGTCAGCAGCCGCATCCGGTCGTGCTTGAGCTGAAGCAGTCCTAAAGGCGTACGGTCTTTTAGTGCCTTGAGCCCTTTGTAGGCGTTAAGAAAACTAAGCATATCAATCTCTCCTAAATCTCTCCTGATAAAATCTTTCTTGATAATCGGAGAAGGGGCAAAGTTACTCGAAATCAATGGTGGCGGTGACTTGCAAATTAGTCAGTCCGGCGACTTTCCTGCTATCTGCTTCATCTAGACGGATATAAACATCGACTACTCTGGCGTCGATGTTTGCAGTCGGGTCTTCGTTGACGACCTGCTGCTGTTCAATCTGTAATCCGGTGCGCTCCACGGTACCTTGAAGTGTTTCTTCAAAGACAGTGGAGGTGAGTGTGACTGGCTGGCCGGGCTCGATTTTGACAATGTCGTCCTGATAAACTTCGGCGATCGCCATCATCTGCTGCGTTTGGCCGATGGTGGCAATCCCGTCGCTGGAGATAGTTTCACCGGGGTAGGCGTGAATTTCGATGACCTGTCCGGCGCTGGGCGATCGTACGTAAGCTTGGTCCAAATTTGCCTGAGCTTCTTCTACGGATGCAATAGCCGAATCAACATCAGCGCGGGCCACGTCCATATCAACGGGGCGAACCTCTTGAATACGGTTTAACGTTGCCCTGGCTTGAGAAATCTGCTGCTGGCTTGTGCGCTGAATTCGACTTAAGGTGGCTTGGGCCTCGGCTAAGCTTTGCTCAGCAGTCGTCAGCGTAAGTCGGCGAGCATCTCGATCAGAAGCTGAAATGCCACCCCGCTCGTAGAGTGTGTTGTAACGCTGAAAATCAGCGCGCGCATTGGCAACTTCGGCTCGAATGCGCGCAATGGCAGCTTCTTGGGTTTCTACATTGCCGCTTTGCTCTGCTTCTAATCGTAAAATTTCGGCCTGCTGAGCGTCGATGTCGCCAGTTTGAGAACCCGCCTCTACTCTAGCGAGTTGAGCGCGGGCGGTGTTGACTTGTTGCTCAGCTTTTTGCAGGGCGGCTTGGAGGCGATCGCGGTTGTCCAAAATTGCAATGATTTGGCCAGCAGCAACGCGATCGCCCACCTCTACCGGCAGTTCATCAATTCGTGCTGATTGCACAGAGGTCTGCGCCGTAAGATTAATCAACTCGCCCCGTGGCTCCAGTCGGCCTAGCGCTGTGACTGTCGTAATTTCTACTGGCTGCGCGGCAAGTTCGGCAGCGGCTTCCCTTTCAGCGATGCGAACTTGACGCGCACGCCAGCCGACAAATCCTATTAGGCCCAAAATCACAACCCCTGTGATCGCTATCCAACGCCGAGAATCACTCCAAGAGCCACCGTCCGATCGGCCATTTGAAGTGTCGCCTGGAGGCGGACTCGCCGTACCCTGGGTGCTCAATGTTCCTAATACGTTCATACGCCCTCGCAGTCGCAATAGTAGATTGCGTTAGTAGATTGACTGTTTACATACTACTAAACCGTTTAGTAAATTCAATGCGTAATCAGGACTAATTATTGGAGTTCACTCACATTTTTCATGACAACATCTAAAGTTGCCCACACTGTAAGCAGCCGCAGGCAAAGCGATAAGATGATATGAGACCTTATGGAGTCGCCGAGTGAGCCGTTCAGCGCAACCTACTGAAGATAGTTCGTCTTCTATCCAAAAAAACAATCCAGAAAAAGCCGCCGTCATTTTGGCGGGTGCTTTGGAGGTTTTTTCTGAACATGGTTACGCAGCAGCAAGTATGGAAAGAATCGCCAAAACGGCAGGTGTTTCTAAACCAACGCTCTACAAGTATTTTCAAGACAAGGAAGGACTGTTCCTAGCGCTTGTGCGGCAGCTAACCGAGAGCAATCAAGCTAGGTTGCCTCTGATGTTGGCACAGGCTGGAAACAGCATGCCACCGCAAGCGCTCCTCAAGAAAATTGCCACCACTGTGATTAATGATTTTCCTCGTGATAAAGCTGTGTTGAAGTTGATGCGGCTTATTATTGGCGAATCTGAGCGGTTCCCTCACCTTGCGCAAACCTTTGTACGAGAAATTGAAAAACCGCTATTTGAAAAGTTTGCAGCTTACTTTGCACAGCAGACGCAGCTACAGCTGAGCGACCCGATGGTGACTGCCCGCATATTCACAGGGTCTATTGTGCACTACCTCATTATTCAAAAGGTATTGCATGGTGATGAGATTTTGCCTTTGGATAGCGATCGCATGATCGACGGCCTGGTAAAACTCATCACCGCAAAAGACACCCGCGTGAACTAAGCGCAAAACAATGAGCCCGCCACCCAAAAAGTGACAGGGCCAAAACTACAGCCGACTTTTCTCGGCTAGCTTTCTAATCGCCGTCAGCCTAATCGCTGCTAACTAGCGACAACGTATGCTTTCAGCCCGGTGCCATAGCGGCGTAGGTGTCTCAGCGCGGTGCGCTCAATCTGGCGAACACGCTCGCGGCTAATGTTCAAGTTGCGGCCAACTTGAGCAAGCGTCATTTTATGGCCAGTATCTAGGCCATAGCGCATTCTCAGCACCTGACCTTGGCGTCCAGAAAGCTTCGTCAGCATCTGGCGCAGATCTTGTTTCAATAGCTTTTTAGTCGTGTACTCTTCTGGCGTAGGCGTGTCTGCTTCTAGCAATGCACCCAATTCAGTATTTTGGTCGCTGCCTACTCGCATATCCAGCGAAAGCGGCAGTTTGCTTTGCACCCGTAGTTCTCTTAGCTTTTCCACGGTGGTAGACATAGACTCAGCGACTTCTGCCAGGGTTGCAGGACGACCCAGAGACTGGCTTAGCTTGCGCTGCGTCTTCCGCATTTTGCCAAGCTTTTCGTTGATATGGATAGGTAGGCGAATGGTGCGCCCGCTATCGGCCAGCGCCCGAGTAATCGCCTGGCGAATCCACCAGTAAGCATAGGTCGAGAATCGGTATCCCTTCAGCGGGTCAAACTTTTCTACACCACGGCTAAGGCCGATGTTGCCCTCCTGGATAAGATCCATCATTTCCAGCTTGCTGCTGTTGTATTTCTTGGCGATGGACACCACCAAGCGTAGGTTGGCATTCACCATCTTTTTCTTTGCTCGCATACCCGCAGAAATTTGCTTCTCTAGCGCTTCTGTCGATATCTTTGCGTGCTGTGCCCACTCTTCTGTAGTAGGAGCGTGACCCAGCGTTTCTTCTAGTTCGGTCTTGAACTCCTCTAGCGCCATCATCTGCTGCACTGTCTTACCCAGGGTAATCTCTTGTTCGTGCGTCAGAAGCGGAATTTTGCCAATGCCTTTCAAGTATTTGCTAACCAGATTTGAGGAGCGGTTCTTCATAAAAGTGTTTTTTGAAGTCCTTGTTGCGCTGTTTACTCCATGCATCATGACAGATTATCTACAAAAAAGGATCTACCGAAAGCAGTAGAGCGCTGTAAAACAGCGATTTTACGATTGTTCTTAGTGCCTCTTACTTGCTGTTCTCTACATCTAGAGTTACATCTATAGTCAGAACTCCTTTAAACCCTTACAATGCCCTTCACGACAGTCTTTACCCAGAGTGTCATCATTGTTTACTAACGACTTGAACAGACAGTACTACGAAGAGAAAAAGCAATGAGACATCTACGATCATTTTTTCGACTGGCTCTTTTCGACTTGTTCCTTTTTACTTGTTATTTTTTACTTGTTGTTAGAGATATCAGGAAACTATTCATTTACAACTCATGGTAGATGTAACCAGCTTTCGACCAATGACTAGTAAAAACAACACACCACTTAGGGCTGTCATCCGCCTAACCTCTCATGATAAGAACAGTTCCCAAAAGAACAGAACACCCTTCAGATGACCTTGCTCGCATCGACGAAAACAGCCATAGCCCGAGGAAAGAATCATTTTTAGGCCATGACTGCAACCACAGAATCATGTTTTTGGTTTGCGGTTATCCGCAGTCAATTAGGCGTCTGAGGCGACCTGGAAAAACAGGCGTGTAGCGATCGCACACACGGCCAGATTGGTAAATAAATAAACCTCAGCCCAAAGCCCTCGGCCAAACCAAACCATATACGGCGACGATAACATTGCCACCACCAAAAAGGCCATCACCCCAATAGAAATGCCCAGCGCCATCCACTTCAAGCTGGGATGGCTAATGAAGAAAGTCATCAGCACCAGCGGAATGAGGCAGCTCGCAAACAGCGGATTCAGCCGAGTCGTGTGCCAAAACACAGACCCCAGCTCTGGAATCGACGTCCCCAAAAGCTGAAAAGGCCACTACGCGATCCCTGCAATGCGGAGTCCTTTCAGGAAAAATAGCCCTACACTACCCAGAACAACGCCGAGCAGAAAGTTGGGATGCCAGTAATTAATCCGCTCCCGCTGAGCTGGTAAAAACACCGCCAGCCCAGCTGCCACCAAAATTTTCAGCAGTATGCCCTGCCCATTTATCTGCGGCCAATCCCACCAAATTGCCCGAGACGGCGAAAAACTAATCAGCAGCGCCAACAAAAACCCAAACCCAAAGAAACCTAACAGGAACCGCTTCATACTTATAAGAAGTCAATTACGCACCAACAAGAGAAAGTACTAAAGGGAGGCCGAAT